>Ga0123354_10015981_pt1 | contig 11758 bp, 12 predicted proteins | sample TergutLab28metaG_2_FD_97872 | JGI IMG/M metagenome (GOLD analysis project Ga0123354, IMG submission 97872) | Labiotermes labralis P4 segment gut microbial communities from Petit-Saut dam, French Guiana - Lab288 P4 | ecosystem: Host-associated > Arthropoda: Insects > Digestive system > Gut ... | reverse complement strand
GTGCTGCAGGACGTATGTTATTTGTATTGGGATGTGCTGCAGGACGTGTGTTATTTGTATTGGGATGTGCTGCAGGACGTGTGTTATTTGTATTGGGATGTGCTGCAGGACGTGTGTTATTTGAACAAACAATATTACAGTTTTTATTTTTTATAAAAGAATTCGTAACACTTTTACGGGGATTATATCCAGGACGATGAGATGGGCGGGGCATATTGCATGCACGGAAGTTACGAGCATATCGGATTTGTTTCGAAAATCTAAAGGAAAAAGGCACTTGGAAGATATATCCTTGGGCGGAAAATAATATTTAAAAAGGTGTCAATAAAATAAAATGGGAAGATGCGCATGCGATTAATGTGGCCTCTTGTAAGAATCAGTGACGGATTTTTGTGAGCGCCGCAATGAATGCGGGTTCAAGTTCAAACAGAATCGGGGAATTTCTTGACTAGCTTAAGACCTATTACAGAATAGTTACCCAAGCGCTCTCTTCTTCGTGGAAGTAGTTAATTTACAGTAAGTAGTGTATCCTTGTACACAGAATCTGTTGCATTATAGGATTTCGCCTGCCATGTGTGTCTCAAATTAATTTCCTTATAGCCTAGGTGACTTCAAGAGAGCAGACGAAGGGCTTGTAAACTAATCATATCACAGACGAAGGGTTTAAGCCAATAAACCTCACTGGGTGTGAATAAACGCATGGGCGAGCTTAGAGCTGAAAGGTAACTAGAGTTCAACGATACAAAGGGTATTGTATCATGTAAAAAAACAATGGTTGATATTTAAACAAAATCACAGGGTAGGGTGTACTGTAACACTGTGCGTAGTTGCACCGTGTGTCGTCCATGATACTCTAGAGAAGACCTTCTTCAGAATAGAAAAGAATGTGTTAAATCGAAGGACGGTCCGTAAGATGTCTTGAATGATTGTTTGCCTGTCACAGAAGCCTACCCTACGGCGTTATTAAGTGTATTTGTTTTATATCACACACAGTGTCGGATTAAGGAAGAAACGGTGGCACAGGACACGATTGATAAACGAACTGAAACTGGAAGATGCTGTGGGGTGGAAATGAGTGTGGGAAAAAAACCAAAGTAATGAGAATTTCAAAACAACCATTCCCAGTAAAAATTACGATAGACCAAAAACAGCTAGTGAATGTGGAATCTTTTAAATGTTTGGATAGAATGTTAACAAATGATGGAAAATGTAATTGTGAAATTAAATCCAGGTTTGTCATGGCAAACGTTGCATTCGACAAGAAGAGGGCTATTTTTACCAGCACATTGGAATTGGAATGGAGGAAGAAGCTAGTGAAGTGCTATATTTGGATAATAGCTTTATATGGTGCTGAAACTTGGACGCTTCGGGCAGTAGATCAGAAACACCGGGAAAGTTCTGAAATGTGGTGCTGGAGAAGGATGGAGAAAATCAGTTGGACCGATCATGTGAGAAATGAACAAGCATTACTTAGAGTCAAAGAGCAAAGGAAAATTCTGCATGAAATAAGCAAACGGAATGCTAATTGGATTGGTCATATTTTGCGAAGAAAATGCCTTCTGCAACTGGTTATTTAAGGAAAGATAAAAGAGGGGATAGAAGTGATAGGAAGACGAGGAAGAAGACATAGGAAGCTACTGGATGAACTTTAGGAAAGGACAGGATACTCTCATTTGTAGAAGGAAGATCTAGATTGCACTATGTGAAGAGCTCGCTTTGGAGGAGGCATTGGACCTGTCGTAAGACAGACTACTACAGTAACGAATGAACAGTGCCGGTTAATGATGACTGGGTGTAACAACTGTACAGAAATGTACAAGACGCTGTTGTGGTTCCGACCCAGGCGCAGATGGGAAGACAGTATTGCACGACAGGCAATGTACGTATGACGTAACTTTGAGGTGCGTTCGTACAACCACTGTTGCCCTGGAAAAACGATAAGTATCACATAATCTGAGTGCGTGCCTGTAGCCTTAGGTATCCAGCATGCAATGCGAATGCGTCGTATTATATTGTCATCTGTGGTCTGACTAGCCATACGATATACACCTCATAAACGCAACGATTTTCAGAAAGAACTTATTGAAATATGTGCACTGATTTTCTCTACAACGTTTGTCTGAAAAAATTCTTGTTCAAAGTAGAATCCATCGAGATGTAATCACATATGTATACGTGTCTTCACTAATAGTACCCGTTATTTTTGTCAGCTAGTTTTCCAGTTAAATGTAAAAGTATGGAAGACAAAAATGATTGGATTACACAAGGAACAAAAATATCCTTGAGACACAAAAGAAGTTCGTATGCCTTCACTAATAACAGCAATTACCCATATGCAAAAGCAGATTATATTCAATATTTTAAAATACTACGAAAAGTCATACAAGAGGATGCTAAGAAGCGACACTACAGTAGACTAATAGCAAAATCTAATAACAAAATAGAAACATGGAAAATTATAAAGAAAAAGACAAGGAAAGTACATTCAGTGAAGCATGTTCCCTCGTTACTTGTGAAAGTTGCAAAATTAAAGAATCCAACAAACGTGGCCAATGCTTCCAATAATTTCTTCACAACAGTTACTGAAAAATTACACATAACAAATAGAAAAAAGAGGTGATACAGTTCTAAACGTTTAATTTCCTGGAAATTTCCCCAGCATAAAAATAATAGCAAACATTGAAGCTGAGATAAAAAGTATAATACATTCCGCCCAAAGCCAAAGAACATCATCAATTTACGAAGGGGTAACAAGTAAAGCATTAAACGTTTGTGCATCTCCCATTAATCACCCATTAAGCCAACATTTATAATCACTCGCTATATACAGGTATATGCCCTGACCGCCTTAACATTGCGGCAGTAAATTCACTTCTTATAATAAAACCAACTAGATGCACTAATTTCTCGAATTTATTTTTGGAATAAAACTCTACATATTTTGGACAGTTCCTCTGTCCATCATCAGGAGATTCACTGTACACACAGCAGTGGTATATGTCATACAGGTTTGCTGACAGCTTGCGATCTGCAAAACTGTATGACATATACCATTGCTGTGTGTGCAGTGAAAAACTCCTGATGATGGACAGAGGAACTGTCCGAAACATGTAGTTTTATTCCAAAAATAAGTTTGAGAACTTAGAGTATCTAGTTAGTTTTATTATAAGAATTTATTGCGATGCACTTTCACCTGAACGTCAAATCAGTAAAACCAGTTTACATGACAGGAGACAAAACTAATATGTCGAATTTATCTCAGTAATTAACCAACACCTATAGGTGTGATGATACCAGAGGCTGTGTAAAGCAAGTTTGACCTCCTGATGATGGTCACATGTGCTCGAAACAAGTAGAGGCATGAAATAAACTTATCGTAAAACAAAAATTTTGTGCATCAAGTTGGTTAATTACTGAGATAAATATATTGAGATGCACGGTCAGCAAAACGCCAAAAAACTAATATGTCGAATTTCAAGTCTATTTCTTTATCAACAGTTTTTTATAAGGCACAAGAGTAAGATAAACACAGGAGATTTAGCCCACACCTGCACATTAACAACACCCTAGTCACGTAACAGTACGGTTTTAGGAAGGGGATATCAAACAAGATGCAGCCTTCAGAACAATAGACAGTGTATTCAAGTATATTAACCCCAAAACGCACGTTGGAGGAATTTTCTGTGACTTGGCTAAGGCTTTTGATTGGGTGAATCACGAAACATTTTCAGCTAAATTAAATTTCTACGGAATTCGAGGATTATCTGAAGATTTGTTCAGGACTTATTTTACTAACAGAACACAGAAAGTTGGAGTAAAATCACCTAACACAGCTCAAACATTTTTCTCCGACAGGGGTAAACTGATAAAACGGAGTTCCTCTAGGATCAATTATAGGGCCCCTGTTGTTCATAATATATATAAATCACCTTCCCCTGGGAATAAATTCTATGTCAGAAACGATATCATTTGCTGATGACACTAATGTCATAATTTCAAGCAGTAATTACAAATATCTCTGTTCAAAGAACATTTTTGTTCTGTCTCATATTATTAAATGGTTTGCTGTTAATAATTTAGTTCTCAATTTAGACAAAACGAATATAATTAAAATCCTAACAAAGAATTAATCACATTCTACGTCACATATTGGTTATAAAGAAATGTACATAGAAGAAACGAGACTGAGTTGGGTGGGACATGTTGAAAGAATGCCTGATGAAAGATTAGTTATAAGCATTTATAAAAGGAAACCACACGCAACAAGACCGAAAGGAAGGCCAAGATTAAGATGGGATGATGACGTGAGAGACGATTTGAGGAAGATGGGAGTAAATAATGGGAAACAGAAGGAACAGCAAAGGAAACCATGCAGAGGAATAATTGAGCAAGCCAAAACTCACAAAGAGCTGTAGAGCTGAGGAAGACATAGAAGAAACTGTGGACACAGAATTTCTTGGTTTACACATTGATAGCCACATAAAGTGGAAGAATCATACTGAAGAAGTGATTCCTAAGCTAAGTGCAGCGTGTTATGCCGTTAGGTCGATGGTCCATAACAGCAATATTAATAATCTCAAACCAATTTACTATGCCTACTTCCATTCTATTATAAAATAAAGAATAATATTTTGGAGTAATTCTTCGAACAGTGGAAAGATTTAGAACTTACAAAAGAAAATAGTCACAATTATGGCTGCTGCACAGCCCAGAACCTCATGTACGAGCAGGTGTACTTGAACAATTAGAGATTCTGCTTGTTCCACGCCAGTGTATACTTTCGTTAATGAACTTCATTTTCAATAATCATGAACTTTTTCAAACAAAATTCATCTATGCGCAATATTGATACAAGGAATAGGCATCATCTTCACAGATCAAATGCAAACCTGCCCTTTTTCTTCAAACAAAATACAGTCTCTGCTTCCAAAAACATTTTCAACAGTTCACCACCTAATGTGACAATATTCAGGAAAGACATGGCACAATTTACAGCAGCCTTTAATAGCTACAAACACACTGCTTTTATTCTGCAGATGAATTTTTTGTACAAAAATTGTAAATATTAAATAAAATAAAAAATTATAATGTTTCTGTAAAATGTTTGTAGTATTATACATTGTAAATTTCTACATTTTTGTATTTATGACTTGTTCCACATCCTGCGGTTTTTATGACACAAATGGATCCATGGAATGTAAGGCATATGTAAATGTATGTATGTATATGTATGTATGTGTGTGTGTGTGTGTGTGTGTGAACGAATATTCAGTGTAATACAGTAATATAAATATCTAAGAAACAGGCTTCTGCCTTTTGTTGGTTTGGTGTCGTGAACTGCTTACTGATAATGCACTGAATGAAAAATACAGAATTGAATTTTGGCTACAGATTTTCAAAACCCATCCAGTGGGAGTCGAGATATTCCATTAGGGGGACAGGGAAACGGACAGACGGACAGATGGACAGGACAGACAGAGACAGACAACACGAAGTTCAAAGTCGCTTTCCGCATTTACGAGAGCGCCTACATAAAAACCTGAGCGACATCAAAGTGGATAACAGAGGTGAAGAATGTTCTATGAGGGGCAGACACACACATATTTCTACAATTTTTGTTGGAATAGCAAAAAAAATGGCTATAGACTTACATCGATCACACAATGCATGCCAAATACTTCTGTTTTACCTGACGACTATAATACAGGAATAACTGTACCTTGGCTTCTGAAACGTTTGTTCTGAAATGCTATGATCTGTTCCGTCGGCAATTTACGTTGTTATTAAAGCCAAGAAAACGTTTAACAACATTTCTTATACCGCAGACCACCTTACAAATTCTCGTTAATTTTGAAATCCCAACTTTCCAAATTCATCTACAACCGCAAACACCTTAGCCACGATTCGCAATAACATTTAAAGCTGGAATGTTTGAACATTCAACAATAAAATTAGACAAACGAAGAGTCAATGTAGAAATAAATTTGAAAAGTATATTAGAATTAAAATGAAATTAATTTTAGGAGAAACTTAAAAGACGAAATTTACTAATCATTCTACTAAGTATAACCCTTTAAAGATAGAGCGCAGATGGTTTCGTTTAAAGACCCAGTCCGTACCGCGCTGTAAACACTTTTCATCTCGGTTATAAAAACCAATCAGTTTATGCCGTAAGTGGCACAAGTCGCTGTGTGTTCTCAGATAAATACAAAACACATAAATACAGTGTGGGCAGAGCGTACAGTTGTTGAATGTTAAAAACTGTTGTTGCATCACGTAACCAGTAGGCTTTAAAAGGATAATATACTCAAATCACGGACCCCATAGGCCTAATTTCAAGATACCTGGTTAATGAAAGCAGATCTGCGAGGTTTATTATTTCGTTGAAATTCAGAATACCAAAAGTGATGTTAATCACTGATGAATTTTCAGTTGACCTTGGCAGATGTTTGCACTGGGAATAGCCGAAACTCCCTTGCTTGTGACCAGTAACCGAAGCATTCCATTTCAAAAAACATTGAATCTGAAGAGCAGTTGTGTTTTGTGCGTGTGTAATAGTAGAGTTATTTCCTGTAGTGTTCTATCCGGAGAGGGCTATGCACAAATTTGACTTTCGTCTACTTACAGACGAAACGCCTAACAAATGGCGGTCATTAGCTTTTAAAGAACTACGTCAGGAAGTGAGAGAGACTCATGTTTTTGGTACGAGCCGTATGTTTTCACCCGACTTTAACCACTCTATGCGGGTCAACTGCTTGAGTAGAACACAGCAGAAGAGAGTACCATCAGGACACTGCATTATCCTGCATATATGGTTCATTTACGTTTAATGAAAGCCGGAGCAAGACGACACCAATCTGTACTGTCACTGTCTCAGGCCAAAACACGCCTTTAGACTTGCATCCAAAACTGCCATATGATTAGGCATGTTTCTGGTTTTAAGGTCTCACAGCAGACCATCCACCTACTTCAGTCTGAGGACGACTTTTATTTCGTTGGCCTGTCAATTTACTGCCGCGAAGAGCACAGTGTCAGCTAAGTTTCACTGTCCACCTACCGTAGACAATTGTTTAAAATGGTCTCCACGTACTTGCAGACATTATACACGTAACGCTTTGTATTTGGAAGAATTCACGTTAGGAATTTTGTACCGAAAAACAAACGGTTCGGTGATTGACTGTACTTGATTTCCTGAGTCACTGTGGGAGCCAGCCGGAATAGTACCTCAAATTAGGCCACGAGGACTTCCTGCCACATACTTTCAAATTTGTCATTCAATTGTAATGGAATCAATACTTTTTCGTGGCGTTGCGGCCCAACGCGGGCCATGGCCTCCTCATTCACGAGGTTTCTAGATCATACACAACGACGCATCACAAACAGTAGGACTCCTCTGGATGAGTGATCAGCCCGTCGCAGAGACCTCTACCTGACAACACACAATACTCACAACAGACAAATATCCATGCCCCCGGTGGGATTCGAACCCAAAATCTCAGCAGGCGACCGGCCGCAGACCTACGCCTCAAACCGCGCGGCCACTGGGACCGGCAATGAAATCAATTGAATATATGAAATCTGAGCAATTGAAATACTATTAAATTAATGCAGAATAATCAAGAAGCTGTTGTGGTACAAATTAAATGATAGATACGCGTCAAATATGGAAATCAGGTGCGGAAAACCTTAAGAACATTGTGGGATAAGCCCATCAGATTTCCTACCAGTAAAGCAGATAAGGCTCCCAAATGTACAGGGCACTAAAATTTGTTTTTGGTTATTACGAATATATTTATTTTAATCTAACTGCACATATATTAGTGAACACGTATGTTATTAATTCCGCGATATGTTTCGGCTAATAATAATGTAGTACAGTATGTTCTTTCGTCAAGAATACAATTTTGTGTTGTATTGGATTTGTGATTTAACCGGGCTCGAAGAAAACTATTGGCTTTTAGATGTCTGGAAGACAACAAATATGTGTACCGACATTAATAAAAATAATGTACAATTGTAATCTAATGTTAGTAACTGTTATTATCAAATACTGATATTTTAACCATTTAAGTTTATAATGTAACACCAAGTACAATCGAGGACGATATTTTTAGAATCAAATGCTCCTTCCTGTCAAAATTCTCCTTGAGGACGGGTATTTTTATTAATACATGTAAAAGGTAAAGGTAAAGTGATCCCGTCACAGGCCCGGTGTGGCCCAGACGGTGGGTAGAGGTATAGCTCTACTCTTCCATGACTGCGGCACTAGAAGGGGATGAGTTGTCAGCAGCACGCCCCGGCCGCACTTTACCCCCGGGAAAGACCCGGTACCCATTGTACAGGAGGCTGGGTGGGCCCCAGGGTCGGTCTGGACGGGCGGAAAATATCGTCCCCACCGGGATTCGATCCCGCACCGTCCAGCCCGTAGTCAGTCACTATACTGTCTGAGCTACCCGGCCCATTAATACATGTATATTATTAATATTATTAATAATATACATGTATATAACGACAGATGTCCAATTCGTTGGAAATAAACGCACACTTATTACACACATAGCAAGGATTATGTACAGTATCAAATTTGTTGTGGGTTCTTTCTGACTGCATTCCGTTTTTATGACAGAAGGCAGCATTATGGATCCCTCTAATTAGATATGGGATTAACTTGGCTAGTAAATATAGGAGGGACCCCGGTCATAATAGCACGGGTGGACCCCGACTGGGTATCTACGCCACTATTTCTTAACCTAACTTGTTCTTTGGAACAACATACCGAACTAGCACGTAGGTACGAAGTCAATACACAACTATTGTTAATTGGATGTTATATTCTAGGTTAAAAACTACATGTTTCGGCTGGTAGTGGCCTTCATCAAGTCTTTGTCATTCGATACGCTTAAGATTATTTATATAATTGTGTGGCGGCGTGTTTGATGAGGAGATCTCTACATCAACGCCTTTGTTTGAGTATAGTGTATCTATATTAAATGTGTGGGTGAACTGCTTTATAATACATAAAGGCATGCTTCGGTAATATCAAACAACCGAAGAAACAAGGAACTAAAACAAGTACCAAGAAAAGAAGACCAAGAAAGAACATACAACAGAAAACAAAAACCAGGGAGCAAAAGAAGCAAAAAAAGCAAAACACAAAAACTCAAAAAACTCAAAAAGGAGGAGAACCTGGAGATCCAATCGTGGGGGGGGCTGCTATGTATTGTCCTGATGATGGCCACTAACGGCCGAAACATGTAGTTTTTTATTTAGAATATAACATCTAATTAACAATAGTTATGTTACTGACTTCATACCTACTTGCTAGTTTATACTACACAATGGAGATGGCACAATTCAAAGTTAAACATACTGAATTTGATTGTTAAATAATCTCAGAAGAAATGTTAAAATTAAAAGTGGAACACACAAATACTATTCTGGATTTTAAAAAGAAGTATCACGAAGTATTTCATTTTTATCATTTCACCGTGCATTCGGTGGATTGTTTAATTACATACACAAACACATGCATATATATATATATATATATATTATATATATATATTATTAAGAAGTCTAACTCATGCTTCAAACCGGATAGCCTGATTATTTGTGTATAATATTTAATTCTTACTTATTATATTGTTTTAACAGCCTAATTAATAAGCATTTTCTACTTAGACACACGACATGCTGCCACAGCTGCACCAAAGTGAACATAACGAAGTAATTCACTGAATGTTTTAAATTATAACTTTAGCAAGGAAAAATAAATGCTCCCTGAGGATGATCGTGTGACCGAAACATGTAGGAGCGTTTTAAATGTTATAATGTAAATTTTAGACTTCTTAAATAATATATATATGTGCACTTGTTGGTGTGTGTAATTAAATATCACGAAGTAATTTATCTCAGTAATTAACCAACATGATGCACAAAATTTTTGTTTCACAATAAGTTTATTTCATGCCTCTACATGTTTCGAGCACATGTGCTCATCATCAGGAGGTAAAAACTGCATTACACAGCCTCTGGTATCACAAAACGTTTGTGCATCAAGTTGGTTAATTACTGAGATAAATATACTGAGATGCACAGTCAGCAAAACTTCAAAATCACGAAGTAAGTTTCTTAATGAAATAGGGAAGCAAGAACCTACATGACAACAAACGTACATGAACTGAAGGTACACTAGACATATAATGTACTACGACGTAACAATGAGGCGCGTTCGTGTAACCATTGTTGCTGTGGAAAGGAAATGAGTTTTGCTTATTTTAAAAGTGTGCGTTTGTAGCGTTAGGTATCCAGAATGCAATGCGTATGCGCCATGTTGTCATCTGTAGCCTTCCCAGCTGTACAATATTTTTCCACGTTATATTATAAACGGCACGATTTTCGGGGGAAAAAAGTTATTGAACATACATTATGTGTTTTGATTTTCTATGCAAGGTTTATCTGCCATAGTTTTTATTCTAAGACGAACCGAGCGAGATATAATTGAAAATATAAAGTATTATATATATATATAGTAGTCTTCATGTAGAGTACCCATTACGATTGTCCAATTTTAATGAAACTCGAATGTTCCCGACAGATTTTCGAAAATCACGCAAATATCAAATTTCATAAAAATCCATCCAGTGGGAGCCGAGCTGTTTCTTGCGGACTAACGGACGGATGGACGGACAGACACGACGAAGATCATAGTCGCTTTTCGCAATTTTGCAAACGCGCCTAAACAGGAATCCTGAATTTCATAATTTCTCTTATTGCGGCGAAATGGAGATACAGAAGAAAAGTTTCGACAAGGACTGTCCGACATATAGGGGTGCGATCTGGTGCCCTGAATTCCGGTCAATATGGAACGGTGTTCTAGAGAAACGGTATAAGATCTAACCTGACGATGGAAACAATAGTTTCTTCTCAAAGCTCAGCATAACTCTGCAGCACACCACATGTCAACATTCCGGAAGGCAGTAACGTTATTACTGTTGTCCATTGCAACAGCTGGTGTAGCTTTGTTTATTGTTGTAGTTGTCTAGTGTGTATTGTTGTAGTTGTCTTGTGTTTATTGTTGTAGTTGTCTTGTGTGAATTGTTGTCATCTTATGTGTATTTCTTGTACTATGTGTGTATTGCTTTTTTTACTTTAGATGGCGGACTGCTGCCTAGAAGTCAGTTTTCGGAAGGTCCTGCGACCGGTCACCTCGATACAGGATTTTCTTGGTTTCCCTGTGTCTATAAGCAAATGCTCAGATGGTTCCCAAGATTCCAAGTTGCCACTACATGCTTCTAATGTAGCCCTCCCGACTTAAATTTATTAGTAACCAATTTCATATTTTGTATACATTAAAATAACCACTGCCACCGGGTGACAAACCAATTGCAGTTAATAATAATAATAATAATAATAATAATAAGGGCTCAATGGGTATGGGAGAAGCAGTACCTTTGTAAGGGGTTGACCCTGCACTGGTCCTCACCAGCCCAGGTGTGCAGCAGTGCAACTTGAGGCACCAGCCACTCACTTCCCTGCACACAAGACCGTCCGTGTGTAGTAACTAAATCCGACCAGAGGTGAGCCTGTTTAAACGGAACACGGCGGATCTAGAGAAGTAAACCTCGAAAAAAAGTCCCCTAGTCCAAGGTGTACACTACCGTGCCGAGGGACTACAGATGCATCTGCGGTGGAGGGTAAGAAACCGAGAACGGTGAACTCTGAGAAGTGGCGACCCTTGGATTCAAGCAGCCTTACT
>Ga0123354_10015980_pt1 | contig 11758 bp, 5 predicted proteins | sample TergutLab28metaG_2_FD_97872 | JGI IMG/M metagenome (GOLD analysis project Ga0123354, IMG submission 97872) | Labiotermes labralis P4 segment gut microbial communities from Petit-Saut dam, French Guiana - Lab288 P4 | ecosystem: Host-associated > Arthropoda: Insects > Digestive system > Gut ... | reverse complement strand
CTCAGTTGAACAGAGTGGGGGATGTAAGAAAGTATTTGTTTAATAAACAGTTAATCTAAAACAAAGCAATAGGAGGGAGGAAGTAGTAGCCCAGCGCTATTGCTCGGTAAAAATACCATGTGCTGAGCCGGGAGAACAAAGAACGTCATATGCAGACTGAAGGACAGGGATATCTAAGGGAGGAAGGAGATGAGGACATTGAACAATCTAATAACACTGAAATTCAGAGAGGGATGTAGTCTGTCGGTACCAGACAGAGGTAAAGAGGGACAGGAGGAGAAGTGTCCGAGTGGTACAGGAAGGGCGAAAAAGGAAACGAATAAAAGGGGGTAAAAGAAGGAAAAGAAGAAGAAATTGGTAAATAATAAAGAAAAGAGAAGAAGCAAAACGACAGCAGCAATGGAAGTGAAATTGCAAAAATGGAAGTGAAAGGGGAAAAAAGGAAAAGTCCGGGCCCGGGGGGAGGAAGGATGTCAGGCAGGTGGTTCTGCTGTAGAACGGAATTGTCGGTGTGGGGGGGGGGGCGCGTTCTGGCGTGAAGAAAGAGGATAGATGTAGGGGCCCGTGGGACGTAAACTGGTCACCGCTACTGAGGGGGCCGTCTGCTGTCCCTAAGGAGGCGAAGGAGAGGTTTCCATGACTTGTTCAAAGTCAGGCCATTCTCTCTGTTCACATTGTTAGGGCTGAGTTCCAACTCCACCGCCTCCTTGATAAGTCTTTCCATATAGCCGGGTACAGCAGATAGGATACGAGTGTCTTGGAATTTAATGACATGGTTATGGTTGAACCTAAGTTCTGCCACCGCTGATTTGACTGGATGCCCAAACCGTATGTGCAGGTGGTGTTCTTTTATTCTGGTTTCTATAGAACTACCAGTCTGTCCAATGTATAACTGACCACACTCGCAGGATATGCTGTAAATTCCCGGATTTCTCAATCCCAGGTCATTCTTCGAAGGACGAAGGAGACTGGAGATCTTCCTAGGCGGCAGGACAACACATTTAGTGTTTTGTTTGACCAGCATACTGCTGAGCCAGCCGTTTTGTCGTCTGGATATATGGAGAGAAGAACGACCGAAGTGGTCTTCTGTTTCGACTTGGAAGTTCTAACCGCTGGGTTGAGGGCCCGTCTTATCTGTTTGATACCATAACCATATTCCCTGAAAGTGGTTTTGAGGAACTCCAACTCATCATGGAGGCTTACCTTGTCGCAAAGAAATCCGGGTGTTTGCACCAACATTGAAATAGAGCACTGTACGTTGTAGGGAGGGTAATGTGATCCAGGGCTCAAGTAGAAGTTGGAGTGAGTCGGTTTTCTGTACACCTTACGTCCCAGGGAACCATGCGGTCTCTTGTATATGTCGATTTCGAGAAAGGTTCGGTGGCCGTCTCTCGCACTGTCCATGGTGAATTGTATATTCCTGTGAAGACCATTTACATGGTTATGAAACCTCTCCCGCTTGTCTGTTCCGTACGGCCAGTTGACACATACTGTCTTATCTTCAGAGCACTGAATACTGTGGCAGCATGCTGCTCCGATACAATGGTATCGGTTTACCCAAACTACACACTGTAGGTAACCTAGAAACCCATAATATAAATATTCGTCTCTTCCAGACTCAGATATTACATATAGCTTGTTAATTGATCGGTTTCAGGCGCTTTTGTAAAATTGTGAAAAAGCGACTATTAGCTTCGTCGTGTCTGTCTCTCCGTCCGTCCACCCGCCCGGAACGGCCTGGATCCGACTGAACCGAATTGCATGAAATTTGACATTGAGTATTTTTCGAAAATCAGCCGAGAAAATTAAAGTGTCATTAGAATCTGACAAGAATAATGGGTACTTCACATGAAGGCCTATATAAATTTATGATAATATATATCTTAGTTTTTCTGAGAATGAGAAATGCTTCAGAAAAAATATTGCAGAGAAAATCAAAACACAACTTTCATGTTCATATTTTTTTTTTCTGAAAATCTTACCCCTTATGAGATAATGTGAAAATATGGTAGAGCGAGACACGCCACAGATAACAATATGACACGTTAAATGCGCTTTGCATGCTGGGTAACTAAAGCTATGGACACACTCAGAATACATAATACTTACTGTTTTGCGCACTGCAAAAATGGTTACGCGAACGCGCCTCAATTTTACTTTATACGTACCTTGCCTTTCTTGTTAGCTCCGAAACAAGGATTCTGCATCATGTATTTAGAACACGCTTATACCTGCCTAATTTTATGTACATGATTGCCTGGTCCTCCTCTAGCAGATCTGTGTCACTAGATGGGTACATCCTATGAAATGTACCATTATGATAAATCTTAGAGGAGAGATGTTTACTGTAGCGACTGCTGGTGGTTTGCGACTTGGCCGATAACCAGCACGAACCCAGCGTGTAATGTGATATACTTGAGGAACAGATTCGATTCAAGAACCCGACTGCACATGTCGAATGACATAATCTTAGGCCTGTGTGCTCTGCACCCTTTCCTTTACCCCCAGTTCCTTCTCGTAAACTTCATTTCGTTATTTTTATCTTCCGAAGATGAATGTTTTCTCATAATATATAGCTTCGAATCTTCTCCTAGAGTATATCGATGTATTCTGGAGCGTGACACTGTTTGGTGTAGCATAAATGTACACCCTGTACCAGACCACACTGTATCACGTCCCACACTACGTTAACTTTCACAGCCACCGCAGTAAGAAACCTCAAATCTCACATCTTGCAATGTGACGCGTAATGAAATACTTAAGTCATAAATTGCGCCAGAGTTTTAAGTAAATTCAATTAATTAGGCTTTCCGAACGCACTGTATTATTAACCCATTAAAGACGAAACTCAGACTGCTTTATTTAAAGACCCAGTTCGTACCGCGCAGTAGAAACTTTTCGACTCGGTTATAAAAACCAATCAGTTTGTGATGTAAGTGGCACAAGTCGCTCTTTGTTCTCAGATAAATATAAAACACACAAATACAATGTCAGCAGAATGTATAATTCTTAACTGTTATTCCTGCTGATGCATGTAACCAGTAGACTTTAAAAGGTTAAAATCAATACTAAGATATTTTGATGATATCCCATTTAATCACTTTTCAAAACAAGTAAGGAAGTTCTTTATTGGTCTTATTTGTTGCTATTGTGATTAGCTGAGTTCTTGGACAAGCGTGGCTGTAAGTACAGTTCTGTAAATGAAATATTTAAACTACTTCAATAATTTTATTTTGCAAATCTTTGGCAGAAGAAAATAACTGCTACTTACCTCTTATAAAATAAAGAATTGTGACCTTTGTCGTGGAGTATAAAATTGGTCAAATTTTTGGAACTGATTATCAGAGACATCTGTTAAAGTGGGTGCTAATTTGCAGTCGTAATTATGTATTGTGAAAGTGTACTTCTGTGTTGAAAATTTTTAGCCTTCAGTCCATAAGAGTATTACGTGCAGAAAGTCTTAAGAAACAACCTTGAAGAGCTGTTCTTTAAACTACAGAGTTACAGCTTTCTGCGTTTGTCGGGGGTAGTAAATGAGGTCTTCGTTGCGAATAAGTTCGTGTTTTTTTAATGGCGGATTTTAAATTCGAATCAGGGAGACACCACAACCATGCCACAAAGATTTCAGGCAAATGTGCCGGCTGCATTAAATGATTGTGCCGAAACTAAATATTTTATCATTGGTCATGGGAAGTGTGAAAGAGGAATAGTACTTTAACCGTTTGAAGCACGAAATTGATTGAATAATATTGAAAAAATGTGGTTTTTGCGTAACACTACTTTTCCGTTAGGAAGATAAACAGAATAATGTTGTTTGGGAAAATAATCACTCTTTATTTTTCGGAAAATCATACGTATCATATAGACACGATGGTTGGACAGCACATGATTCTTAATTTTACGTCAGATGATAGATACAAGAACCACACTACTTTAGAATTTTAAAAATATGTATTAATAATAATAATAATAATAAACTGCAATTGGGTTGTCACCCGGTGGCAGTGGTTATTTTACATGTATACAAAATATTAAATTTAGGTCGGGAGGGCTACATGAGCAGCATGTAGTGGCAATTTGGAATCTTGGGAACCATCTCAGCATTTGCTTATAGACACAGGGAAACCAAGAAAAACTTGTATCGAGGTGGCCGGTCGCAGGACCTTCCGAATACTGACTTCTAGCCAGCAGTCCGGCATCTAAAGTAAAAACAGCACATACATAGTACATCAAATATACATACTACGTAAGATGACAACAATACACAAGACAACTACAACAATACACACAAGACAGCTAACAACAATACACACAAGACATCTTAAAATGCAACATTCGAATAACAACTGATAAGTACTGGTCAAAGAATCAGACACGGGGTAAACGTTTCTGGCATAGGCTTCAGTTATAGCTGAAATGAAAATATATCTTGCGGTATTTATTACAAATAACGCACTAGTATAGTGATGTCAGTTTAAAATCTATCCGAAAATCTGTTCATTTGTTGCTAAGGCTAAACTGGTTACTGTAAGTACATGCTATCACTGCGCTGCACCTGGGCCCCTAATTTTTCCTCGTATATTTTGTGATGTATCTGCAAATAAATTCACAGATATTTTATACGTACGGAAGATTTTCTTGCTTCAATGCAGTGTTTATAATATCGGAGGAAAATCAGAAGGTTCAGCAGTAGATACCATAACCAACAATACTTCCTTCTCATTTTTTACTTAAAATCCTTTCGTTTTGCAATACAAAGTGAAATTGTTACCACACTCTCAAAATTAAAAACGTGTAACTGCGCAGATTAAAAATGTTTTAGCTGCAAAGTTAAGCTTTAATCGCTGACACAAAAACACGAAGGTAAATTCACAGTACTGCGAACGAACGTAAGTATGGTGGTTGTGGCTTAGCGCTTGCGCACATGAGTCTGGCACAAGCGTGCGTAGAGTATGTCGCTTGTAAATGTATTAGATTGGAGACATTAGTGACTTTCATACTGAACATTGTTTCTTTTTGTAATTTGCTTTCAGGGAATTTGAAAAAAAAACAGGCCTTTTGGAAACCTTGCTGCTGTAGGTAAGGTAAATCAGTCCCATTACAGGCCCGAGATGCCCAGAGGATTCCAGGAAGTTAAGGTTCCCACATTACGTGGCAATGACCCAGAATGGTGGCAAGGTTGTCAGCCTTACGCACCGGCCGTTTTTACACCCAGGAAATACTCCTGGTACTCATTTCTGTTACAGGCTGAGTCGAGCCCAGGGCCATATTGAGATTTGAAGGATTATGTCAATGAAAAATTCCATTGACACGATCTGGAATCGAACCAGCGAATTTCAGATTTGCTGCTATAGGTACCTAGGTAACTACAGAGTAAAGATGACGTATCATAAGGCCAGTGTTACGAGAATCTTAGTCAAGGTAAGGTTTCGTCAGGCTGTCAGTACTGGAAACACAGAGTGCCGTTTCCTAAAGCTAGTATTACTAGAATCTCAGTCAGGGAGACGTTTTGTGGAATTGCTAGAATCTCAAGTAGCTCTGTCTCTGGTCTTACGGTGAGTTTATACTAGCATCTACCTGTGTAAAATGTGCAACACTGCTAGTAATTCACGATGGTGCAGTTTCGTAGTTGAGTTACTCCAATATGCAAGTTAGACACGCAGTTGTCTCCATACTTCGTGGAGTAATTGTTGTTTCCGTTTGCCGGAAAGCAGTTTCAGAGTCTACTGAACATTGAGTTGTATACCGTTATTTTATATGAATGCCAGCGAGCAGATTCATAGTCTGCGACGCATAAAATTGTGGACCGTTACAGCTGCAAATCTTTAATTACATATGGTCTGATATTCTATTAAAATCTGTAATTTTCTTTCCATTGGCGCTGTGGCCCAACGCGAGCCATGGCCTCCTCATTCTTGAGGTTTCTAGATCACACACAAAGATGGACCACAGTCGGTAGGACTCCTGTAGACGAGTGATCAGAGACCTGACAACACTCAGAGCAGACAAATATCTATGCCCTCGGCGGGATTCGAACCCACATTTGCAGCAGTAGAGCGGCCGCAGACGTACGTCTTTAGACCGCGCGGCCACTGGGACCGGCAGTTTAGTTAGTTAGGAAGTTCCATACCTCAAAGGAATCCAAGCTTGCGTCGCCCTTGTCACTCATGCTTGTCAAATTTAGTCTGTTCTCTGCCACTCCGGACTCATTTTACGGATGTCATTCTATATAACACGCCTATAGAATATCATATAGAGTTCGGACTTTTTGTTCGGCATCTGTAGATAAATAAGGGGGGGGGGGTGAGAAAGAGAGGCAGAGGGAGAGAGAGAGAGAGAGAGAACGAGAACGGGAGTTAATATACGAGTAAACTGATAAATGGATTAAGGGAAAGAGATTGTCATGACCAATAAAGACATATAAACAAAAATATATATGACTTTTTGAAAGAGAGCCAATTTGGAAGTACTGACAAAACCCCCCACACAAATACAAATGCAACCAGAGATCCAAAAATATAGTACATTAGTAAACAAGGAACAAATTAAGTTCCTAACCCAATTACAACTAAAAGCACCTACACTCAAGGCGGGGATTAAGATACACAAGGAAAAAATCTAATACGTCCCTTAGTAAACGGTACACAGGAACCGAAATACACACAATGGGGCACGGGGTGGCGCAGTTGGTTGAGGCGCTGCGCTACAAGCCTGAAGGTCGGGGGTTTGAAATAATTTTTCATTGATATAATCCTTCCGGCCTCACTATGGCCCTGTGGTTGACTCAACCTCCAACAGAAATGAGTACCAGGAATATTTCCTGCGGGCTAAAGACGGCCGGTGCCTACGGCTGACAACCTTACCACCTTCATGTGTCGACTGGCTTGAAATCTGGGAGCCTCATCCTCTTGGAACCCTCAGGGCCTGTCCAGGCCTGTCATGGGATTGCTTTACCTTTACCTTTACCGACATATATATTGAACAGCAATTTACTTCAAATTGCAATTACGAAAGAACTCTGTGGCATCAAAATGTCATTCATCTTGGACGGGCAGAAGGATGAGTGTGTTGTACCCCACGTGTGGACAGTCTACACAGAATTGAATTAGGAAGCTATACAGCACTTCTGTGCTATAAAGTATCATTTTGCGTAGTGTAAACATTATGGAAGTATCCTCCTATTCTACTCTTTTTTTTTCTGTAATGATTACAGATCTGTTGTTATGTCACTTCGTAATAAATAATGATTATTATTAATAGCACAAACACATACACAAACACACGTAATGTGTATATGTAATATATATGTTTGTGATAAACTGCTGTGTGCAATTAATAAGTGTAACATGAGTCAGTAATTTGGTATAGGCCCACTGGTCTGACTTTCATTTAAAACTTTAAGTACCATCTGTACACGTATATTCCGTGCTGTTGCAACTCTTCCATATTTAAAATATAACGAATGAATTTCTGCGTTACCCTACGAAATGTTGCTTTTAATCTGCTTCACTTTAATATCCTTTTATATCGGTGGCTGTGCGTTGTTGTTCTGTTTTAGAAATTTTTACGCGCCTTCGTTTTTATGAGTGCTTGCGAGTCGTGTAAGTGCTTCAAATTTCAGCCACCTACTGCCTCAAAAATCAAACTTAGTTTTAACTTCTTTTAAGATTAGCCTTTTAAGTCCCAGTGGTTACTTTATATATCAGCACTTGTAACAAGAAAACGTTCTACATTTTGCTCATGGAGAGTGTTTCTATGATTCTTACGGATCTCAGGGCAAACAACGACTATTTGCCTATACAGCATTAACTGACTGTTTATATTTAAACCATCTTCAGGGAGCTATTAGTTCATGCTAAAGTTACTTATATCGCTTGTTGCTATGATGGCAATTTTAACTGTTTTAACAAATTAAAGTTTTATAGTGTCATTAAAAAGTGTGCATGTGTTGGTGAATATATGTGAATTGTGACAATATGCACGGTGAAAAACTGAAAAAATTAACTGACTGGTTTTTTATTACCGAGACGCAGAGTAACTCATTTTTTTTTACAAAGATAATTTTTATCTTTAGAGCGTTAATATCAAACTTGCGTTCTGCTAGTTTACACTGTAAATGTTTAATCCAGTATATAAAATCGCTAACTTGCATTGTGTGTTTGATTCTGCTGAAATGTGGGACCTTTCGTATTTTATCCAGGCGATCAGATTTATAATATGTCATCCCATCAAGAAAAATCCAAGTGTACAAGTACGTATATATTCCTCTGCGTGAACAAGTTTTGGTCTGGATAGCTCTTTGTCCAGAGAATTCTGCTTCTGCAAATTGAACACATCTTAGTCTGTGTCGAAAGACCATGTCCATTTCGATCGAAGCTGAGAACAAAGACCATTGGCGTGCCTGACATAGCTGAGCTAACGGAAGTTGGGTTCCACGTCTTACTGTGCGTCAACAGAAGAATTCGCAGTGAGGTCTTTTCTTCTATGACCTATATTCTGGTCCTGTGTAAGGAAATGGCACCGTCTTAAAAAAATTTTCCTCGGGCATGGGTGTCGCGAAAGACGTAGATCGTGAGGGATAGAATGAAGGAAATGAGGAATGAATCGACTGGAAACTGTTTCATATAGATGGTAGTGGCCAGCCTGCTTCTGCTCCCTTACCACCACGGAAGCAACAGAGGTACTGAATAGTGTAGCAGGTCTTTTGTTCTGCTAACCTGCCAGGTTTGATGAGCACGCTTGGGGAAAAATGGATACTTTTTCTTTAGGTTGGCCTCCGTCCAGGTAGCAAGCACAGGGAAAATGTTCGGCAAAGATTCATCTTACACCAATCGTCGTTTCCTCAGTTTGTTCTTTTCCCCTGTTTCTCTACCATGCAGACAGATCATGTGGAAAGTGCGGCGTGAGATGCTTGCTCTACAGGGAGATTTCGTACCCATTTTTCTTTGCCGCTAGCGATATCCAGATGTGTTGAGCACTGTGGACCAAGCAAAGGGGAAGTGTGCATGAACGGGTTAATATTACTTCACTGCAAGGACATTTAAAAATAGGTGTGGCTTCTTGGCAAATTGATTAACCCTGTCTATAGAAATAGTGGCTGTTTGTTATAAGAATGAAAAGAAAATTTTGATTTTTTTTTTTTAGTTTTTACTCGGAGTTATCTGTTTTTTACAACTGGGTTTTGAAGTGTTTATTTTCTTAATATGTGTTGGTGAGCTGAGAGTATTAATAATAATTATAACAACTGATTGAATTTGTACGTTGACCCGCATTAAAGCCCACATTTGGAATATTTGTTCAAAATTGTGTTGCCTACCTCGTATTATTTTTGGGTTGAACATTCGGCAAGGTGACGAATCTGGTATTGTCGTAAAACGGAATGGAGACCGTCTGATTAGAATATTGAATGCGTGAGGATGAGTTTTTTACATAACTTAATTTCATTCGACTAGGTACAGGAGGATAAAAAACCTGATTCACTGCCCACATATTTTCTGTAATAACGAGAGGGAACGTGGGAAAGACGTGCATCATGCGATTGGACAGTAGAGGACTAAAAAGACAATGCCTATTATTCCTTATTTTATGTACTGATTCTGAAGAAAAAATGCATATAATATCGGAAAATTATTGTATATAAGAATAAGTATCATATAAGCAATTTTGAGTAAAATACAACAATTCATTCTTATAATAAAACCAACTAGATGCACTAATTTCTTACATTTATTTCTGGACTAAAACTCTACATATTTCTGACAGTTCCTCTGTCCATCATCAGAAGTTTCTCACTGTACGCACAGCAATGGTATATGTCATACAGGTTTGCTGACAGCTTGCGAGCAGAATCAGGACGTTCCGTTAGCTGTCAGCAAATCTGTATGACATACACCATTGCTGTGCGTACAGTGAAACACTTCTGATGATGGACAGAGGATCTGTCCGAAACATGTAGAGTTTTATTCCAAAAATAAATGTGAGATGTTAGTGAATCTAGTTGGTTGTATTATAAGAATATGTCACGATGCACGGTCACCTGAACGTAAAAAATTAATGCATGTATTTTACGACATAAATTACATATTGCATTTTTATGTTGGATTATAAATGACGTAAGATAAATATTAACGTATTTGATTAAAAAGTGTGAATAATTAATAGAATAAACAGTCCTTATAATCTATCGCAGTAATTTCAACATATAGTGTACTGCAGTTTCATCATGTCATTCATTGAACTCGGGGATTGTTGGCTGTTCTTTTGCAACTACCAATGAAACGTTTGTTTCTTTTCCGTATCATATCGCTGGCTATTGCGGAAGGAATTTACAGGATGAATGGAAACGCTTTGTCCACCACGAGTTATAATGACAGCCACAAGTCATATCAGATGAAATGTCGCACTTATATCCGAATATATTCGAACCATTTCGGGACCTGTAATGGGAGATGTATCGACCTACTAGGATAAGCGACATAGAGCAGAAAAAGAAAGCATTCACAAAAGGGGTTGCGTGTATTCCCTTTTCTTCAGTCTACCCCTGTTATTAAAAGGCGGTGGTTTCAAACATACCGCCATCTGCAAAGTTAACCATTCTCTGGCGTGTAAATATCTTCCGCTTTTTCTTTCTCACACATTTATACAGATATGTATGTAAAATTTTTTGGATTACGTAATAATAAAGCGCTTCTGGAATACATTCCTGACGATCATGTCGTGAGTCAGTGGAAACAATGTGGAAGGAGAGAATTCACCCTCATTGCTTACTTCCCCTCGACCTACAGAAATTCTTGGTGTTGCGGCCACCAACAGACCTGACTTCGGAGCGGCTATGACCTCATACACATATGACCACAAAACTGCTGAATTATTACATAAGTGTATTATAATTGGGGGGGGGGAGGGTGGAGTTCTCTTCTGCTATGTAGAAACATCTCAGTGTAGGACGGAAGTATGGAAATACACATTGAAGTGCGGTTGTGACTAAATTGTAACTTGGAGCAGTTGTCTGCACTGATAGATATTGTGAGGAATAAAACAATAAATACGTCACTTTTTTGTGGACTTAAGAATCAATACATTTAATGTCGAACTACTGAATGGTTAAAGCTGCAAGTGTTGGTAAACGCTCAGTAGGTACGGAAGTACTTAGAGACTTGGAACGGTGTTAACACAGTATGTGTATTGCAACTTTTCTTAGAGTTATATAAATCACAGTTTATGATCGACTGGTGGTAATTCTGACTACATTATTTATCGTGTTGATTGCATAATTTATACCTCCCAACTTCACTACGTATATGCGACCGTCAGTGTAGCAATGAACAATACAGGTTCAGTTTTAACAGGAGTGTAATGGCGTACTGCAATGCAGCAAAGACAGTTTCCAGCCGCTGTCTACTTAAATGTACGTGCATCAAAAATTTCCTTATTAACATCTATAATGCATGCGTACTGTGCAGATGACTGCATATCAGTATAATGGTCACTTCCATCTAATGAAATACATTTAAAATGCACGGGTTGACCACATCTGCTGAGTAATGGAAAATGTTCACTGAAAATTTAACATCACACGAGCTTTTAATTCCAGAAACTTTGCGTGGGATGTTTAGAATTCTTTATGTATTACGTTGAATATGCGTGTAAAAAGAATGCGGCATGAGACGAGTGGTGTGGCCACAGCAATTGTAGTGCCTTACTACTAACTACTACTGTTATTACTGCTTCTCCTTCTACTACTACTACTACTACTACT
>Ga0123354_10015979_pt1 | contig 11758 bp, 8 predicted proteins | sample TergutLab28metaG_2_FD_97872 | JGI IMG/M metagenome (GOLD analysis project Ga0123354, IMG submission 97872) | Labiotermes labralis P4 segment gut microbial communities from Petit-Saut dam, French Guiana - Lab288 P4 | ecosystem: Host-associated > Arthropoda: Insects > Digestive system > Gut ... | reverse complement strand
GTGTGGCAATCAATTTCTATTTACGTTAAAGAACCAAAAAAGATTAGGGAAAAAATATAAAAAGAGGAAGGAGGGGGGGGGGGGGGGGGGGGGGGGGAATCAGGAGGTGAACTGAGTAGTTTTATTTGTATTCAATTTTTTTATTGGTATGTCATAATTTTTGTATGAGTTATCCTATTGCAGTAATCTTAATATATTGCCCTGATTTTTTGTCACTACCCAATTGTTAAGTGTCCTGTTTTTGGTTTCTCAAAAATGGGATAATATGGGGTGGGGGTTTGCATAGTCAAAAGGTTGGGAACTACTGACCTTTAGTATTGGAATCCATATCCGGGGCTTTAAGTCAATATATGCGGAAACTGCTGCATTTTAAAAAAAATCCGAAGCTAGTAGCATGAAATAAAGCTACATGGAGTTTCCCACATATAGATGATGCCTCAGCTGGCAGTCTTCCTTCATTATTAGGATTTTTTAAAAGGGCAATATATATGGAACACTTACATTTGCATGTTTCCATATTACGCTGTAAAAACCCAATGCTCACCATGTTCAGATACTTTACCTGTATACATGTGATGTAGTCACATATGATAACGCAAGGCTGGAGGTTCTGACAGCCATGGTGCTTACAGTTGAAATGTTCTGGAATGTAACATTATGCCATTGGGTGTTCTGCAACATGTGGAAGGAGTGCAGTGCCTTCATCTTCAGAGTGAAGCTGTCCAAGGCACTACAATCCTTCAGACTGTTGGGTACAGCTCATTGACACAGTATCACATCCCAGAAGACTTGAATTTGAATCTTCATGTATGTTGAAAAGGAATGAATATCTGGGAAACCTTGGGGTCCAAAATTTATCAGGTAGGGTGTTTGGTACTATGTGATGTTAGGTCTGGTATTGTGTGATGTGGGTTTTCTCATCCTGTAATATGGTATCCTTATAACATGGGGGAATTTGTTGTACACTTATATTCAATGTAATCCTGTCACTGACATCATCTCAGCTTTCAATTTCCCTACCAGCATGCAAGCTTTCAAGCTCAGGTCATCCTTATATAACCAGAATGTTACTGAAACTCTCCAACTAAAGAACCCATTAACTTTAGAGAAACGGAGAGGACTGTCAATCACAACAGTAGTTTGGACAGTATTTTGTTTACTGTGCTACATCTTGTGGCTTAAGTAAAAGCCATCTTCGAGCCCCCAAGTTAAAATATATTGGAGGAAAAAAACTTTTAAAATAACAGACTTAAATATATTTCATGATATCTCTGTTTTATGTGCTAGTAATTCATATTTCATATCTTTAGTACTGGTGCCTGATGTTAGCTTTTCTTTTAGCCAAAGCATGTAGCACCATTGACAAAATACTGTCCCAACCTGTTGCTGTGATTGACTGTCCTGTCCAGTTTTCACACATCACACAACAGGATGTCCAGTCCTACAGTGATCCACAAATGCTGTTAATTCCATGCAGCCAAGTCCTTCCTGAGAAGCTTAGTCACATTCCCCACATTTTATAGAACCCCAAGGTTCTTTACAGTGTTCAAAACAGCCTGCCACTTGTCCCTGTCCTGAGCCAAATTATTTCCTACCACATCTTTCCATCCTGTTTCTGTTAATATGTATGCCAATATCCTCCAATTTACTGTTAGGTCTTCCATGTTATCTCTTTACTTCTGCGTTCCTCATGTACTCCTTGTACGCATGTGTCTTCTCAACTGCACATGCCACATGCCCCACCCATGTCATTCTCCTTTATCTGATAAACCACAAAGTGTTAGATGAGAATTTGAAGGCAAAGGCATAGATGGGAAGATAGGGCCAGTAGAGTTCTTATGAACAACGTAATCAACCTCTGGGGTGTATAAAATGCCAGGAATTTCTTGACTAGCTAGGGAACTGTGTCACAGGACTCTGCTGTATGGAGCTATGAATTATCATCACTGTTATGATCACAGTTTGAAAAATAACACCAACAACTGCAATCTGTGGAAGGAATGTAAATAAGCTGTTGTTATTAAATTTACTATGAGGTAAACAGTCTTGGTGAATAAAGTTTATTTACAGTGAAACTGTAATATGTTTGTTGAAAAACTGAAGAAATCATGCATACAAAGGAGGAAAATTTATTAAAATTATGCCATAGATGATGTACGATAACTTATTTGGCATAAGGACTTCCTCAGTTGAAATGAGTTTTACTTTACCATGATATTCACAATCACTGATGAATGTGTCATGTAAACTAAATGCTGTCTATGCTACAACAGTGAAATTAAGTTTTAATGTAACAAAGTGTAATTGATATTAGTGTGGTGCATTATGGAACACATGACAATAATTTTTTTATAAACAGAAGTGTATTTATTTATTTCTTGTAACTGTTTTGTACATTTAAATAAATAAAGCAACTCCCCTGACAGTTAAATATGTATCACTGCTGTCAAATAGGTTCTGTTGGTTGTTCCTCCTTTTCTTATGGAGTTGCACAAACACCTGTTCAACAATAATTGCCACCCTGCTTTTTTGACTTTGTCAGAATGTAACTTTGGTAAATATACAGCCAGTGTTGTTTGTTTATTGCACAGACATATGAAATGTAATTTTTGAGGTAGGCTTTTGTGAAGGTCTCTGTAACATTTTACAAACTTGTGATACCTCTCAAAATAATGCAGTTTCATGGGACTGGACTGCATTCTTCAAACAGTCTGAATAGTTTTTCATGATGTGAATTTGGAGGTTCCCACAGCAGTGTTGCTGGAGATTCAAGTCCTGTGGGATGTGATGCCATGAATACTACGATACAGTCACCGATGTTGTGGAATAGCTTGCATCGTCCATCTTCAGGGTTGTTCAAGAAGAATGGCTCACATTGACAATGGTGGCTGCAAGTTGTATTGTTGGTTGTGTAGTTCTTGATGTTTCAAAGAATCATATTGCTTCCATCTTCAGGGTCAATCAATACAATAAAAAGCCACAGAATGCTTGCCCCTGAAGATCGAGGCACTAAAATACTTTGCATTGTTAGGAACTATTCATCCTACTCCTCAAGGTGAATTGGTTGCACCCTGTGTCAGTATTACAATACAGGTACTCTGTGACTCCTAGATGAATGTCATAGTTGTGTTCCAGAAATGATTCATAAACATTGGAATACCATAAACTGAAATTAATTTGCCTATGGGTATAGATTTTCCTTTTTTTCTTTTAAGGCTGAATCAAGCTCAAATGTGTGCAGCAAGTAACAACACACCATGAAAGAGGTGTGACAGTGTACTTTAATGCAGCTTTAGATGGCAACCCAACAGTAAATGTTTTCTGAAATTTATGCTATTTGAAACCTGAGCTTTTACTTTTAATATTTATATTGTGGGAAAACCAATTCAACTTATGGCTAAACTAATTCACCTCCCATTTGCCTCTCTCAATTAACCCAGACTAAGTTAATCCCTATAGAAATGTGTGAAACTGCATTTTTCTATGTGCACAGCAACACTTTTGTACGAAATGGGTAAACCAAAGGCTTCATGATGGTACAGCAACATGTCCATCTTAAAATCTGCTGTGAAGAGTACTTTCACTCACCAAAGAGGCCTGGGTACAACTGCAGGCCAGGTCACATAGACCTATAGTGGATGAAGTGGCGTACAGACAGTCTGTCTCAGAGTACTCGTTTCCTCACATCAGTATCATTCCAATGAAGATCCATATTCACAAATCTATCACTGACACTAGAAAATCTTAGCAGGTAAGTGTCATTAAATAACACACTTAAAAATACACACCCAGGCAAGTGGTGGATTTGGAAACGAATGTTAAGGAAACACTTGTCTGCATGATGTGTCCAGTAGTGGGCTTGTGAATGTGGTAACAAATCCTGAGGTAGAGGCCAGTTGAAATGTGATGGCACACATGCAGAAACCAGATTTTGTCTTCCGACGAAACAGACGAGTCCATTTAAAATCGGCGGGGGCGTCAGTTCAGTCTACTGGCAGCCAAAGTTTACACATCAGCGGTGGTAATGCTGGATACACCATGATCCAAGGTAGTCTGAAGGGTACTGGCTACCCACTCCATTCGCCAGTTTCCCCTTCCCTTCCCCTCCCGTGCGTCAACATGTTCCATCATATTTCAACTGGAGTCTATCACAAAAGGCAGGGAACGTAAGTGACTGTACACCCTGATCAGTGATGTTAATCACATAAACTTTTATTTACATCTGCAAGTATGCCACCTGCATACTTCACAATCATACAGTATTACAGTACTAGAATGTAAGTTTTGCTACATGAAATACAACACATTAAATTTTAATCATATTTTGGTGCAGGGGTCTGAATGTTTGAGTAGTCTCTGACTGGAGAATAGAACTGGAATAGAGTAAACATGTTGGTAATTAAAATTCAACATTCCTGAGTTTGTCTTTGGAAATAATTTGATTACAAACTATAAATATGACAATTATCTTTTACCTTGTGTTGTTTGTTGCTATATTCATTCCAGGGTTCTGGGTTTGACTTCTTATTCCAAGACACTTCTGGACTGCGAACGGCCAATCTTATGGTATACAGGACTGCACCACAGCATCCCAGGCCCACACACACATAAAGTGGAACCAGCTGCAATGACACTTTCAACATTATAACAAGGTTCTAATGCTGTACACACACAAGTAATTTTGTCACCACCATATGAGATTTTAGGTTCTCACAGCAGTGTTGCTGAAGATTCAAGTCTTCTGGGATGTGATATGTCACTGGGTGAGTGAGTAATCCGCTATGTTTTGAACAATTACAGCGCCTGCAATGTCATCTTGAGCCAGACAAATCCAGTTCATGCCCTCATACTCTTTTTTAGGATCCATTTTAAAATTATACTCCCATCTAGATCTTCCAAAGTGTCTCTTTCTTTCACGTTTCCCCACCAAAACCACACACACAGTTCTCCCTCTTGTACATGCCCTGCCCATTTCCTCCTTGGTTTCATCACCAGTATATCTGGTGAACAGTAAAAATCATAAAGCACCTCATTATGCAATTTTCTCCAGTCTTCTACTGTCTTTATCAACATCCCGTTGTGAACACATTAAGCCTACGGTTTTCCCTTTCTGTGAAAGACCAAGTTTCACACTCATACAGGTAAAACAACAGGCAAAATTACAGTTCTGTATATTTTAATCTTTATGTTTTAAATAGCATGCAGGAAGACTATGCTTGCAAGCATTCCTTGAATTTGGTCAGGTCTTAATTTCTTCACTCATGCAAATATCATTTGCGTGTAATTTCCAAATATTTTATCTCTGCCCCATTTTGAATGGATTTATTAGCCACCTTTATGTTGTGCCCTAAAGCACACTGAATGCTAACAGGCACAATAATATTGCTGAATGTCTAAAACCTGTGATTACAGACAATTGTCAGCAAACATGAAGTTGCATTTTCCAGAAAGACTATGTGCCACATCACATAAACAAAATGTTTCATCATGGATTAATATATAAATTAGTCCTGCACTCTCTCTTGGAGGAAAAAACCAGTATTTTTTTAAAATCTTTTACACCAGAAATTCTTATCTAAGCAACTGACATTAAATTATTAGTCAGCAGGCATAATGTGAATTTAAATCCAGAACAGAGATGTTGGCATGTTGTAAGCAAGAAAATGACTCATGAAACCTATAAAAAATACTGCAAAAAAGTAATAATCTATTTATGTCCCATGACAGTGGGAATGAAAATACTGTGAGGTTTACATACAACTATCTGGAGGGCGAGAATCAACTGATTCCTGAGTTATGTGCAAAATGTTATGTGGATATTTCGAAGATTAAAACTGGTTACAATGGTGACACACTCACAAAAGAATTTATTTGGCTTAATTCCATTCAATAATCAAACACCGAATAATTTTGGGGGGTGATTCATCTAATATCAAAAAGATATTAGCTGTACCAAACAAAACTGTTCAAATTATGGTTGGTACAAAACTTAGAAATTCACACAAGTCTGTTTAAGAGATTATTTCACCCAGTCCATGTGAATATATATGTTCATGAATCAGTTTCACTGTAAATAACGAAAAAAAAAAAATATATGCTGTATACATTACGAATCCATGGCTTAAGTAACCTCTACACAGACCAACTGCCAAACTGTCATCTTTTCTGGAAAAGTAAATACTATTCTGGAATCAAAATATTTAACAATTCACTACGCAGACTCACAAACCTTACAAATGAAAAGACTCAGTTTAAAGTAGCAATTAGAAGATTATGAAATACACAACCCTTTGAACCTGTTGGTGAATTTGATTTATTATTATTATTATTATCATCATCATTATGTGTCACATTTAAGTACATTACAAGAAACAATAAGAATATTTTTGTACTATACTAGTTCTGTACATTTTGTACTTTTATGACTTATTTCACATCACAGCCATTCTGACTAAATTTTGGATCAATGGAATGCACTAAGTGTAGGCAGCACATTAATAAACTTGATGCCCAACAGCTGCAAATCAGTGGCAGCTCCACAAAGGACTGATGTACAAAGACAGGTCAGGCCACAGATCAGTGTCTGTTTTGGTTCATTCACTCAAATGTAATTTCCTTAGCATCCAATTATAGCAACATGCAAGTTTTGTTACTACTTCTTCATCTCCTTTACTCTTCAAAACTGTTACCTTTGTACATCTATTTAGAAATTCTTAAAACCGATATAATCATACTGGATTACCATTATGATAAAAAAACTTCAATCTCAGTCATGTCAGCAACTGCATGTGGAAGGAAAAATTAAAATTATATTATCACCTTTCATAAACTAGTGATGACTAATGCTATACATACGTAGACTATTCCTGTATCTAAATGGGGTTTGGAATGTAAATATAAATAAATAAACACATATTTCTGGCCATTAATATATATTACATTTGGAGGTGTGATACTGCAGCCGCTACAGCAACAGCATTACAGGCTGACCGATATGGGCTTTGAATACCAGTAGGCACAAGAGATTTTCTTGTTCTCAATGTCTAGCCTGGCCCTGGGGTTCACCCAACACCCAATTTAACGATTAATGGGAGTTCCTCCTACAAAAGTAAAGGGGCCATGCCGTGAAGCTAAAAACTCACCCCATTTATTGCCCACCAAAATAAGCCTTGCACCTATACCTCCACTCTCACCCCAGCCCATATGCCTCCATGGCCTGTACTTATGACTTTACCTGATACATACTAAGCAAAAATTTAACTATACATTAAACTCCCACTAAGAATTATGAAGTCTCAAACACCAACAGAAAAAGAATTCAAATTAACCAATTTGGACACACACCCACTCTGAATTACCAAACTATAAAAACAGCTTCTCTGTGATATACTGGACAGTTAAACTTGCTGTGGCGTAATCATGCTTACGGGTTTTGTTCTTTTGTCTGCCACGGGTTACTACGTTGGGGTAAATCGCTATTCCGTCCTAAATAACCAGGTCAAGAGGATATACTTCTGCGATCCAGAAGCGGGTTCGACCGAAACGCAATACATCGAACTACACTTCGTTACCACCCAGAAGATACTACCATCATAGCCACGGCCTTCAGAACCTCAGATTTCACAAAACGGAAAACGAGACTTACAGCGGGATGAGCCTTTAAGGTTGCCAAGCTAAAACCCCTCATGATCACCAACTATTTCTTTAAATACTACCGGAGCCAAGAACAATCCACAGTGCACAACACAATTCACGGACGTTTGGCAAAGGTAGTCAATCAACTGATCACGTTCACGTTCCAATTTGTTACTTTGACTTTAAAAAAGTACAATCACGTAAAGGATAATTATATTATAGAAATTTATTTATTCTCAATACATGAACACAACACTTATACGGTCATTTTTAGTGATATATATATAAAGGTGTGTGCGAGTACTCCTGTCTTGTCAAGTCGGAAGCAGCGGCTCTCAATCTAACTACGTGAGATTTATAGTCTCTGATCTGTAATCAATTCGATAAGCAGATTTCCATTAGGCCACCTGCGTTCCTGCACGTGTACTTGTAACGCCTTATGCAACCACGTACCCTACTCTGATGTGGGGTAAAAGAGAATAGATTGATTTAGCAGAGAGACGTTGCAGGATCCGTGTTAGTGGTTGTAGTAGTAATCCAAGAAGCATGATTACAAGAACTATTCAAGGTTGAAATCGTTAGCCGAGTTGAACACAACATACATATTGTAGGTACAGTACGTTTTCATGAAACAGTGAGGCTCTCCTTTCGGGTTTCGTAAGCTAGTTCGGAACTTTTGCCGTATGTGGCACTAATATCTCTCGACAATATTTACGCTGTTCTGCCGCGTTTACTTTCCTGTCCTCCTACTCCACAGTGTGGCGCTGATGTTTCTGTTCACCCCCGTCCCCCGCCAATCCAGAACGCTTGCAAACCTTATAGGATCATGAACTTAGCATAGATCTTTAGGACTGAACACGTCAGGACGGATTTTGTATTATTCATACCATTCATTTTCTTACATTCCATATTTTCAACCAAGGTCAAGAGTGTATGTTTGCATTCTTGTTTTTCCACGTACCGTAAGAACTGATCCCGTAAATAAGCCAACTTGATGCACAAATTTTCTTAGTATGTTTATTTCTTTTCTCTACATGTTTCGGGCGACTATGTGCCCATCATCAGGAGAAATAACTGTATTTATGCGACGTTTGGTATTTGTTACTCTGTGTGGATGACTGTCCACCCTGCATACCAGACCGTCATCCACACAGAGTGACAAATACCAAGTGTCACATGGATTCCGTTATTTCTCCTGATGATGGGCACATAGTCGCCCGAAATATGTACAGAAAAGAAATAAACATACCAAGAAAAATTGTGGACCAAGTTGGCTTTATTTACAGGATTATACAAGGATGCATGACCAAAAAACCTAAAATATTAGAACTAAATTGTAAATAAGAAGGTATCTGCATTGTAATAACCATGATGTCCGTGTTGTATTTATTCTCAAATTTTAAGAGTTTAATGTTGTGCAGAAAATTTTCCACGCAGGCTGTCCGTCTTAACATTGCACAGTTGTGCCGCCCAAATACCTATGTGTCGTTGGTATTGCGGTAACTTCTGCCTGTTTCCCTATTTGGCGCTGGTGTGTCTAACCGCAGATGATCTGTGCAAACCGCCGTGTGTCTTCCTCCACACTACATTGTGACCGAGTTTCAGAATGGTCGCGTTCTCGATATTTGCGCAGTGCGCTTGTCAACCTTGTCCTGCTAATAGTGTTTCGCGAGTCAAGCTCTCTCTGCACGTGGTTGAGAGCGGTCTTGTAACAACATTCTCCAATGCCCACGCCTTCTGGTAAGGGTAGCGGCCTTGCAGTTCAGGTGCGACGTAATAACCGTGAGAGCTGTCTCAGCTGTGGGTTACATGCTTTCAGTTATTGCTAGTGACAGCGGAGTGTTGTTTTCTGTGTATACGTATTTATTCTGAAGGAGTTCCTTCTGACCTTGATTTGTGCGGCGGCTTTGGTCTTCACGAGACGTCGAGCAAAGCAGATGACTAAGCACTCGCTAGGGGTACATTCCTGTCTGAGTTCTCGCCTTGTTGTAGTTCACCTACTAGTATACAATAAACCTCCGGTATATTCAGCATGGTGAGTTATTACTTGAGCAAGTAACCTTCACCTCCGAGCCCGGACCGAGGTTCGAGTTTCGCCCCCTTCAGAGAGCAACATCCATAATACGTTCTGTACCGGGATACAACACTTCCAGTACTCTTATTTCTTGCAAAAATTAAAGACCAATTTATGACCAACTCACAAATGCATAAAATTACTACACGGCACGCTTTTGATTTGTACATACCCGCAGCAAACTTGACAGTATACCAAAAATGTGTTTATTACCAAGGTATCAAGATTTACAACCATTTACAAAAAACTATTAAAGATCTATCTGGTGATAAAAATAAATTTAATCTAGCATTAAAAAGATATCTGTTACATAACTGCTTCTACAGCCTAAAGGAATATTTTGATACATAATTAGTGCTGATATCGCATTCAATTTCATTATTACTTAGGCTTATTTTAATTATAGTACTCATAATTACTAGTGAAACTAGACTGTGGCACTACACTAAGGCACAGTTCATACTGTTTATACTGAATGTATACTTGCTTGTTATTATGCTATAAGTGTACATCTGTCCCACATACGCTTTACTGCAGTCGGGGAATGTCAGCTTGTATACTCCTGATTGCGAGTGTATGTCTGAAGTCTGTTGCTTGTGCATTAACAATTTCTGTATGGTGTTGTTAGTCCAGAATGCAATCTTTATGTCTGTCTTTTTGAATATGTTAGTGGTTAACGTGGTTTCTGTGCCCACCTCTGCCAAGACACACACTGTTGTTGGATTACATTCTTGTATTATATTAAACGTGCTGAGCAGCATCCCCTGTAATGTTTGTTTTCATGGTGTGGTAAGGCTCAACTGCTTCTTCAGCCTTGACACATATGTACCTTCATTGCCATGGCAATTGGATGTTCTGTGTGAGGTTTTCAGACTTCATGTAGGTCCCCATTTTGTCTCCAGAAACTTTGCCTTCTCCCTTCTCATTTTTGCCTAATGAAACTTGTTTAATTTCTGCTAATGCTGTGTCCAGTAAACAGTGTCAGTGTGTTTTATCTTGGGGATGGGGTGTGTCTGACCTGCTTGGTACTGTCACCATGATTGTGTGTGTTGTACCAGTCCCAGATGGTGGATAAGTAGAGAGCACTGGTGTAATGATTTCAGTGTTCAGAGAAGAATGTGTTTCATTGTTACTCCACCAATCATACATTCCATGTGCACTGTTCTGGGGTCAAGTCCATGTCTCCACATGACAATCTGGTAACTAACTGCTGAACCTGTTGTCTGGCCATAACATTAAAATAGGCCAACTAATGATGATAAAATTTTGTTTCTTGCTGAGGGAGTGCAGGTAAAGACATGCAGTAGCTGAGAGCCAGGTTGGCCTTTTTGGTGCTAGAAGTTGTGCAGAAAATTTAACTGCAGTGAGTGAACAGGGAAGTGTGTAGAGGGAGATATGTTCTGTGGGACTTACCCTCAGACATAATTTTGGCAATTGACAGAATGGAGAGATAAATAAGAGTTTAATTCAGAAGCCTGCACATGGATTTGAACAGATAGCAAAAGGAATGAACATGCAAGAAGTGCAGACATAGGTGAGGGAACTGGTGGAAGGACATCAGGTGAACAGGAATGTGGTGATGGGATTAAAGTCTGGGTTTAATGGACTGAGTGATGTGATGACACTGTTGAGCTGAGTAGAGGTGGGCCTATCTTCTGAAGCTATGTGAGGATGTACGTAGGCTGATTCAAAGGTTTCAAGACTGCCTCTATTTCTCTTTCCCGGTGTCAGACATGGCAACACTGCACTAGGGATTGTGAAAGTCATACATTGACGTGTCCTAACCTGTAGTTGGACAGCTGTGGCCTTGAGGATTTGGTCACAGCGAGTGGAAACATCTAGTAGGTTTTGTCATGGTGGATGAGGAAGACATCTGTGTGAAAATACGGCAGAGGTGTGTGATTGATTGTGATGTGCCACGAATCATGGATTCATCATTATGACCCGTTGTCAAAACAACAGTCAAGTGTGTGGAAACACTCAAATTCGCCACCACCCAAAAAATTCCGTTCATCTCTCTCGGCGGGTAAAGTCATGCTTCTGCTGTTC
>Ga0123354_10015978_pt1 | contig 11759 bp, 7 predicted proteins | sample TergutLab28metaG_2_FD_97872 | JGI IMG/M metagenome (GOLD analysis project Ga0123354, IMG submission 97872) | Labiotermes labralis P4 segment gut microbial communities from Petit-Saut dam, French Guiana - Lab288 P4 | ecosystem: Host-associated > Arthropoda: Insects > Digestive system > Gut ... | reverse complement strand
TTTTTTTCTCTTCAAAATGCAGTTTGTTTCATAATTCTAACGCATTTGGTTCCTGTATTATTCACATTTTATATACAGGATGTGCTAAAATTAAAAAAAATAATTCCGGCGCCAAAAGGTTAAAGAAATAAACACAGGCATGTGGGGGTTGTAACCGGTTAGTGGTTCTGTTAATGATAAGAAATTAAGTGCAAAATTAGAGTGAATTTTACTGCGTGTGTGACGTAATAATGATAAACTTAATAATACATGAGCCAGTACGTAATTACCTGTCTTGCAATTTGATTTGTTCCGAGGGTCAAAAAGATTCCAACTGTATAAAATATTAATGTTTGCGCCATAAACTATTCTTGCGCCGCATGTTTCATCACGCGTGATATTGATTGCAGATAAACAGTGTAGATTCTTCGGTTGTCCTGTATTCGATGATCAAGCCTTTCTATAACCTTACAGCATTTTAATCAATTGTCGTCCAGAAAGCGTATCATTGCTTACATTTAGCCCTGTTTTGAGAATTCCCGCCTTTTCTTAAATATGGATCGGACACTAAATTCGTAATTACAAAGTAAATTATTTCAGATTTCCAATCCCTGATTTCAAAATCAGATCACACGTCTGTTGTTGTGTGGCACATTTTATCATGCCAGCAGCCAAGTTGTAAACGTCTCCATAAGAAGTAAAAATTCCTCATGCACTGACAGCTGTTTCAGGTTGAACAAACAAACAAACAAACTAACTAACTAATATATCAGAGAACGACCCCGTCTCCATTACCTGCAGAACCCTTATGATGAAGACGGGGTTGGCCTCTAAAATATTGGTTTGTTTGAATCAAACTGAAGCGGCAGTCAGTCGTTAATATTTTACTGAATTTAATCGCGTGAAACCTCAAAACACAGGTCACAGAACTGTTAGTCCGCAAAGGGCAGTGTATTGCAACTAGCAGATATGAGGGAAAGGTTTTCGTTTTTTTATATCCAGCATCTTTTGCAGTGCTACCAACGTGACTGTCGATACATGTATTCTGGACTGTGGCGCCTCGTACTTTGGGGAATTATTTGCGTCTTTCGAAGGAGCTCCCTGCCTCGGTTTTCAGGAAATCTCAAGAAGAATCAACCCTCTTGTACTACACTGAGAATAACCTGAAGAGGGAAGCCGAAAACTCCTCTGCAACATAGTTATTTACCAATCGGCTTGGCGCCATATTCCACAAACCTTGAATCTTCGTCAACACTGCTGTGATGATTTCAGACCCTTCATTAAATACTCAAATGTAATTCGCGGATTCTTCAAAGATATATCAGTTGTGCAGTGTCGCCTGCGTACAAGACAGGAAACGTACGTATAACACACTGAGGCTCGCATTCGTAACCATTGTCATAGAAAAGCAATAACTGCACATATTCTTAGTGTGTGTCTGTAACCTTAGTTACCCAGCATGCAGATCGCATGTGCCGTAATATACTGTCACGTGTGGCCTGCCCGGCTGTATATATTTTTCCACATTACTCATAAACGGTACGATTTTCGGAAACATGTTATTGAACATAAATTGTGTGTTATGATTTCTCTACAAATTCTGTCTGAAGCATTCTTCACTCTAAGAAGAATTCAGCGAGATATTATCATAATGTATTTAGGACTTCAGGTAAAGTATCCATTATTCTTGTTGGATTTTAATGAACCTTGAATTTTGCCGAGAGATGTCGAAAAATACTCAAATGTAAATTTTCATAAAAATCCGTCCAATGGGAGCCGAGTTGTTCCGTGCGGACAGACAGACGGACAGGCAGACGGAATTTATCACGATTCACGGTCACCTGAACGTCATGTTCATTGTTGAAGACATGATGTTAGAGTTTTTATTATAGCTGTTGTTGTTAATGTTGTTATTTGTCCCTTTCTGTATGGAAGGCATGTAGGACATACAGGGCGACCTACAGGGATGAAAATTGCGCACGAAATTCTAGCCCGAGTATAAGAAACAACTTCGAACACAAGTATATTTGAGGAAAATACGAAAACGTATCCTAAACAAACAGGGTTTATTAGTGCTTTTTCGATTAATCTGACTCAGGTTAAGGAAAATTAAAGTTCTTTTGTGACAACTGCAATGAACTTCAGGCTTTAATTTTAAAAAGAGGGCATTTCTTGACAGTTTAAGCAAATATTTGCTTTTCGAGAAGGAGTTCCGGTTTGATTTAGTTTTGCTGTGGTTCTTCTTCTTATATTGTCAGTTCTAGAACAAATTCCCAGCAGATACGGCACGTGATTTCACTACATGCCACCTGATTGGCATTGGATATGAAATAAGCAACCGTTACTGAAAATTATGTATTTATAATGATATGTAATGGTTGTTTGGAGGGCGACGGTACGGCAGTCCGATGTATGCGTGTATAAATCAAAATTAATTGCAACCGATTTTTGATTTATCGTGTTGGTAGTTGAATGAAGAGTTGGTCTATGGAAGTTTCGTAGCGCGAGGGGCTGGGATTCGAGATACATCAGCTACTCGCAAGTCTTTTTTTGTTTCCATTAAATTACGTCCTCCCTTATAGACAAGCGTAATTTAAATTGATGGTACAAGCAAGTGTAGAACAAAGAAGGAGAAAAAATGGAGACAGGAGAGACAGAAAGCCAGGAACACATCTTTAAATGTGTGATGATTTTTGTCTTTATCTTTAAGAACCAAGCTTTGAAAAAGTATTATTGTAAGATTGTAAATATGTCCTTAATATTTATTAACCTCATCACTAGATGGAAGAGAGTGGCCATCTTCATGCTAAGGCTGTAAGATACCACCACTGGGTATTATTCTGGGCCACCTCAATTCTGTCCCCGTTATCACGCAATATTTATCTAAAAAAAATGTAATATCATACTCTATCTGCATCGGTTTATCCAAATATTTCTTTCCGTGCCATGATTTCCTACTAAGTTTGTGTTTTCGAGAATCTAGTTGGTAATTTCTGCCGGTTCCAGTGGCCTTGCGGCCGCTCGCCAATTGAGATTGTGGGTTAGAATCCCGCCAGAGGCATGGATGTTTGCCTGTTGTGAGTGCTGTTGTGAGTGTTGTGTGTTGTCAGGTAGAGGTCTATTGGACGAGCTGATCACTCGTCCAGAGGAGTCCTACCGACTGTGATGCGTCGTTTTGTGTGATCTAGAAACCTCAAGAATAAGGAGGCCGTGGCCCGTGTTGGGCCGCAACACTACAGGAAAAAATATGTAATTTTATACTGATAGTGCTGTACTTGTCCCATTTGACTTCTTGTACTGACACTACATCTAACACACACTTCGCTAATTCTCTTGTCATGGTCGTCAGAGACTCTAACTCATCGGCAAAGATAAACGTTCAGGCCCAAGAGACTCAATAACTGGGGCTTGTGCCAAATGTTAACTGAGTTTCTACATGTAATTATTAGCGATTCTACTCCCAGCCGTCTGTCAGAAGGACGGAAACTAGTCCGAATGCAAACCCACAAAATTTTGGTCGCGCCATGAACCTTAACGACCCCGCAGCCACGGGGTCCGCAACAGCCTTGTCGACACCTCTGTCCTAGCCTATATGGAGTTCTCTTCACAAGTTCCAAGTTTCATGTCCCTTGTACATTGATTAGGTCATTCCACAGGATCTGTCCAAGTCTCGACTCCCATGCCCACCAATCTAGAGGACCACCCTTGTCGGCTGTCCATGACTACTAATTCAGTCAGTTCGCAGCTACTCTTCTTATCTGGAGGCCGTACACTCCAACACTAATGCTCCTGTCCTGTATTGAGTTTCAAGGAAATCTGTCATAAAAATGCCATAATCCACCAGTGGACCTCATAATGAACCACCTGAGTCCAGTATGCTCCCAAAACCCTGCCATTTTAAGGCCACTTTCGGTATGATCTTTTCCTGTGCATCTATGGCTATCAAGTGACTTTCTTTCTCAAGTTTTCCTCATTAAATTTGGTACCTATTCACCTCCTGCCTTCCCTTATGATCGCGTGTCTGTCTCAACATCACCCACGGAATGAACGACCTAATTATGTTTGGTGCAAGACAGAGAGTATAAATGTTCCTGTCATGTAATTTCCTCCATTTTCCTACTATTTTATTTGTTATTATTATTATTATCATCATTATCTTCCTCGAATTTGTCTCAAGAGATTAAGCAAAACTTGATAAACCTCAGTCAGGTTAGGTGGTGTTACGACCGAATTCAGAAAGGGCCACCTCCAAATTGCAAGACCGAACCATGACAAACAATAAGCCAAATTATTCTCTACGCTGTCATGAGGTATACTTATTCCTCTCATTGTGACACGTTATTTTCACACCCTTCAAAACAAAAAATATTTTAGTTTTGTGTATAGTAAATGGTAAAGGTAATTGCATCCTATAAACAGGCCAAGAAAGCCCAGAGGGTATTAGAGATATACCTTTAATCTTTCTTAACTTCGGCGCTGAAAGGGGTGGATGGTCAACGCCACGCCCTGACCACATTTCCTCCGAGAAGTACCCGAGTTTTGCGTGTATTTACATTTTAATTGGTCTGGAATGTAAAGTATGCCGCACGGAACGTTGCTTAAGAACTCCTCGATTTGATGTGATACTAAACTGTTCGTGGATATAATTATATTTGCTAAAGTCCTTCTCAAATATTGAATCCAGGATGATTAAATGATTTATTAACTGTATTTATGTCATGAATCTTTCTTGCTTTTCATTGCTGAAGCTCCAAAATTTGGTGGTACGGTGAACAACACGGTAGAAAAAAATATCGACGTAGTTAAAAGAAAAATGTCAATATGGAGGAGTATTTAGGTTACCAGACGTTACGGAGTTGTAAAATTGTATGAATCGGAGACATATATTTCTGGCTTCAATTAAGCTAAGAGCGTAAAAGAAGTGTAAGGAAAAGGTTAAAATTGTGCGAAAATGTTGGGTAACATTTGGAGTTATGCTTCTTCTACGTCAGATCACCCAGTTTGTGGCTTACAAAATACGGTGCTTATTTTTGTACACTTCAGATATTTTGTCCTAACATCGCCGCTAAAGATCGAAGAATTTTTTGACTGTGTGTTAGACCACTCATGCTTAGTTTTTTTCGTTTCATTGTGCCAGAATAGGTCTCTAGGCTCACTGTTGCACGCAATTAATTTTTTGTCCCAGAGGGCAGGGCAATTCGACATCCTCCCACGTAGGATGTTCGCGCGTGTAAATCACTAACCATAAGGTATGGTGACGCCACATTCAACATGATATTTATGTTCTGCTTTGTGCGCACAAACACATGAACTTACACACTAAAATTAATCTGCATTATATTGAAAGATTGAGTTTCAGCATCACAGAAGACACATATTTCCAATAGAAAAGCCAATTATTTAAGTTTTTACAGGGATTGGGTCACTGTTTAATATAGGAACCAAGCGGACGCAGAAATTTCCTGTGTGGTTAGTGTGAGGAGTAACGTAAACCTTAATCTGCTAACGTGGAGAATATGGTGAACTCCTAATAATGTCAGTAGACGGCAGATGGCATTTAACTCGGCGTTTAAAGGGTAAATGTACAGCAGTTGGTACAAATAGCGACCATCGGGCTTTCAATGATTTATTATTAATTATTAATGAGTAATTATTTGAAAACTTCTTGTTTATAATTATGATAAGAAGTTCTTCCATCACAACTCCACTTGGTCGTAGCCTAAATTTATTTTAAGGGCAGCGAAGACAGGAAACAGAAGTGTTGTGTGTGGTACGGGTTAGTACTTAACCCTAAAAATAACGCGCAAGGAATTTATGTACAAGAAATTGTTTCCAGAAATTTATATAAATTTAGGTTTTAAATTTTCTTTGCCATTTTACTGATTAATATTTGTTTTAGTGCTTAATATATTGATATCAACGTTCGGGATCGAACCACAGACTATTACAGTTTCACACACGTATCTTAACTACATTCGAGCCGTTTGAAATCTTCCCCGTGCGTCCTTCATCATTATTTTATTGCCCTTTTCCCCTTTCCATTCTACAGCGTATTCACTGCAACTGATGTGTTGTCTTGACTCAAAATTTGAAGCTAGACGTTGTAAATGTTCGATGTTGCAGAAGTAAAATTACTTGGGACCTAAGAAAATCCTCGATTTGAGCATCCAGCCTGGAGATCCCACCCAAGAATTTCTAACAGAACTTGTATAATATTTCAGTATATCTTAGGCTGTACATTGATTCCAACTAACCAGTACTCTAACAGTGGAGCTAGGAGGTTCAACTCAGGTATTACCAAAGTCGTGACCCCAGCCAGTTACGTCTGTATCACAGACTCAGAATCTGTGCCTAAAGTTAATTGTATACGTCATTACTCCACGCCTTACTATCTTGTATGTTCTACGTCACCTCCTTAGCAATTTCCAGCGCTGAATTTTCGTACGCAATTTATTTATCCCCGTCGGGCTGCGTCCAACCAACAATATTCTATGTTTGACTACCCTATCAGTAATAGAAGTCCTTTATAAATCTTGATGGAAGATTTTCCAAATATTTATTCCTTGAATGTAAAGTTCGTCTTGCACACGCAATGAAATCATGTAGGGGGAATGGAGGTATAGCTCCAGTGATTCTTAACTTCGACATTTGTTGGAGGGGAGTGGTCATCGTCATGCCTCTATCGCTTTACTCCCGATGAACGAGCACTACCTGGATACGCTGGTCAACAGGACGCTTGGCAGGTCCCAGAATTGGTTTGAATTTCTTGTTTTGCAGAAAACAGAAACCTACTGCCCCTGTCGGAATTCGAAACTCGGATTGTGCAGGCTGTAACCAAGTCATATACCGACTGAACTATTCCGGTTCATAAGGTGCCATAGAAATTGAAAAATAATTCCTGACACTTCAGATTTTTATTGTTAGAACTTCGAGTTACAGGATTTCAGGTCGGGTTCCACAATTTGAAATTCTTTAGTAAATTGAGCTCGCGCGCAGGCAGGAGGGAACATCGGGCTCCTCCGACCAGCACGTGAGATAATGGCCTGCTGCTGCTCTCTCGGTCTGTACTAAGAACTAATCTCACATCAACTTCTCATTTCCCATTCGTTGCACCTGTAATTAAGGCACAGTCTGTATCAAATTATTATAGCAGTGTCCAATATGTATTTTATTGGCTCAGGAAACTTGCTTCTTGATAGGATCAGTATTCCACATGTTCCGAGATTATCTAAAATGATGGCAAATTTGAAGCAAAATCTGTAACACGCTAAGAGGAAGGAACATAATCGATCATAGTAGTGCAAAAAATATGATAGATATGTATAATAAACATGCATGTAGCTGGCTGACCGTATCTTTTGTAGCAACAATAACATGCTCATTAAATGTCACTTTATGACAAAAACGACAATACTTGGTAAAATGTTTGTGCGCTAAAGATGTGGAAACTTATGAATTGGCAGGAAGAACGGCGATAAATGTGTTGGGCAGAATAAAATTTGAGAATTAGAGGAAACTTTCATTGTCGAGTGAGTAAGTTTTGTTGATAGATAACGTCCCGTGTAGTCACTGACACTGATGTATATTGATGTTAAGAGGCAGATGGCACATCGTATCAAGGATAACAGAAGAATCGCCATAGGTAAGATTTCGTGAGAAATGAACATTATTCACCCAAAAGAAATAAGGAAAAACTTTTCGAAGCCTTACCTTAAAATATAATTCTATTCGAATCTGGAAACTGGATCAAAATCATCAAAGATGAAGGCTAGTATGGAAAGGGAAGATATATGTAATTGCGCTCTTTACTCAGTATTCAGAACAATATTGCCCTCGCTTTTTACCTGTCTTCTTATTTACACATTTTTTCGTCGCTGGCCTTGTCGTAAGTCCGAGAGTTAGATGTCTGCTTTTAAAGCTGCAGACTGGATTCAGTTACTTGTTCCTTTTTTACGCGTTACTCCACGGTGGGTAAAATGATAATCGAGCAGGCTTTTATTCCATTATCTCGGTTTACCCTGCTCATAATAATACCGCCAAAGACTGTGGCATTGGCTCGACCATTTAGATCTTTATTAAAATTCCAATCTAAATTTGGGGTTGTATTCGAACCCTGGCACCTGGCTGGGCTCAGAACAGAGACTTAGTTTGCCAGTGTTTCGAGGCTTTCGTGGCAGTCAATTTCAGGTCTTCAGTTTTTTCTGGGGTATCGCACCACGTCACGGGAATGATTGCTGTCCGATATTTCAAACGGACGAGAGTTCCTTGGTGCCGTTTCTTTTTTGGTGACAACAAGAGAACGTGATTTCAGTAAGTGTTTTACGAACTTACAAATACCGTGCGAAGGTAACTTTCAGCTACGACTTCAAATTGTCGTGTGGCTGTCACTCTAGCCTTTGTTTTAAGTAGTGGAGTAAAAAGTGCTTGGACGAAATACGTAAATAATGATTTCTATAGTAAAACCAACCAGATGCACCAGTGTATCAAATTATTTTATTTTGGAATGACACTGTACATGTTTTGGACGGTCTATCCGTCCATCATCAGGAGTTCAAGACTGTACGTACAGCAACAGGCACGTGTCAAACAGCTACTGCTGTCTGACAAATGCCTATTGCTGTATTTACAGTCTTGAACTCCTGATTATGGATGGATAGACCGTCCGAAACATGTACAGTGTTACTCCAATAAAATAAATTTGAGACATTGGTGCATCTGGTTGGTTTTACTATAGAAATGTATTAAGATGCACGGTCTTATGAACGTCAGATATGTAAATATGAAATTTTGTAATTATCTCCAAGGATAAATGTACTTCATGTGAAGCACATAGTTGTCGAAAACTGGTCGCGAAATCACCGGGATTTAAGGAGCCTAAAGCCATGCTTCTATCCCGAGCATAGTTAATCCAATCCTACATGAATCCGACTTCTATTTTAGGAGTTGTGAATACATAACTTATGTTTAGCTTACATCGTAAGTGTGTAAGACAGCATAGGCACATATTTGGAACTCTCTAATAGACTTCATTGAAGCCAAAAGTAATAGAAATAAAATTTTTAAGTTGAGGTTCCGTCTGTTGCAGGTAACATATCACACTGCACTTCGTTATCTTACAAGTTTCGAATGTTATCACTTAATTGCTTTGCACAGTTTCTGGAGAATTTTTGAGAACTTGTGACGATTTAAGTGAAATATAGCGCAGTGTAAATGTGATTTAGAGCTGCTGAAAATATTGTTTGTCATTAAACATCTTGCTGTCTAGAAAGTAGGCTTCTTCAAGAAGCCGATAGTCGCTGACTGGTCCAGCAATATTCTTTCACTTATGATACTTTCAATTCTTTGTTGTGAAAACAGAGCCAACATTGAATACCATTCCTGCATCTACCACTAGGTCTCGCTACTTCCTCTTTTTCATTCGTATTAAAGGACCAATTAATAAAGTTACTGTCTTCTACACTTCACTAATTTCGCTGTGGTAATGTTACTTTGCTCAGTCTGTCCGGCAACTGTCTCGATAAAATCTTTAATTACGTATTGTCAGGTCTGTCTATATCCTTACTAATCATCTATCGGCCGTATATAATAGCATGTGGTGAAGTATGCATGTATATATGTGTGTATGTATGTATGTATGTATGTATGTATGTATATATATATGTGTATGTATGTATTTATGTATGTATATATGTATGTATGTATGTATGTACGTACGTATGTATGTTTGTATGTATATATGTATGTATGTATGTACGTATGTATGTATGCGTGTATGTATGCACGTATGTATGTATGTATGTATGTATGCATGTGTGTATGTATGTATGTATGTGTGTGTGTGTATGTATGTATGTATATATGCATGTATGTGTGTATGTGTGTGTGCGTTCATGCGCGCGCGCGCGCGTGTGTGTATGTATGTATGTAATTATGTATGTATGTATATATATATGTATGTACGTATGTATGTGTGTGTGTGTTTATACGTAAAATAAAATCAATAATAAAGTTCAGGCACTTCTTAAGAACTGTAGAGGAATGTACATGAATATATTTGGTGATTGAAGAAACTCAAAGCTTTAAAAAGTTCTCTTAACTTTTTCTATACAGTTTTACATGGAAGAAATATTTGTACACATAAAATGGGTTTAATTATTTCTTGAGTCCAAATATTACACGCTGGAATTTATTAGACCTTATACTATTCTTATACTTATAATCATCCTCCAAAGCCCTTCAATATGATTTGTCTGGGTGGGACTATACCGATAAATTAACCAATAGAAAGTGAATCATATGTTTGATTCCTGAAGTGCGATATAAAAATAACTTGTAGCTTTTTCATAGCATGCAATCTTGCTGCAACACGAACAAGATCGCCCGCGCCTCAGGAGGGCCGCACAGCACAAAGTGGAGGGGTGAGGCCCTGAGACCTGTAGGTGTGATTGATCTGCGAGTCTTGCTCTACGAGTCTTCTGGGTGCCGTTGATACATTCGGGTTCTTTTTTACAGGAAGTTGAAATCCTTCACTTTCCTGTACTTAATGCACAAGCAGTTCCACTAAAATATTTTCGTACAGCGTCATTCGGAAAACGTCTGCTCTTTGGGGTGGGTTCCGCCTTGGGAAGGAGCCGTCATACTTACTGGTACATTGTACAAACGAGAGAAGAGTAGATTTATAATTTAAGGTAAATGTGAGGATAATATTAATAGGAATTTCAAGAAATAAGATTTGACTATATGGGTTGGATACACGTGGTTCGGGTTAGAGTCTAAAAGAGTGCTGTGGTCAGCACAGGTTCCAATCAAAGGTGTAGAACGTATTGCTAGTTTCAGAACTTCTACTACATTTTAAGCTCATGGTTCCATGCATCTTAATTCAATATTAATAAAAAACCAACCAGATGCAACATTATGCAGATATTTATTTACTGCAAAGTCACTCTACATGTTTCAGGTGTCACATCATCTATCATCAGGAGTACTAAAAACTGTACCCGCAGCCTCAAGTGCAGGTCATAATATCGGTACAGCTACTACCCTCCAACGTGGCCAGGTCGGGACTGGTTTGTGCGAGTTGTGTGGTAGGTATTGATCGGTTGAGCGTGGGTAGTTACGTAAGGTTCTTTGGAACCTTACGTAACTGCCTACGCTCAACCGATAAGGTTCGTTGCAACCTTACGTAACTACCTACGCTCAACCGATCAATACCTACTACACGACTCGCACAAACCATTCCCGATCAGGCCACGTTGGAGGGAAGTAGCTGTACCGATATTATTAGTCGGTCGGAACTGGTTTGTGCGAGTCGTGTGGTAGGTATTGATCGGTTGAGCATAGGTAGTTACGTAAGGTTCGTTGTAACCTTACATAACTACCTACGCTCAACCGATAAGGTTCGTTGGAACCTTACGTAACTACCTACCCTCAACCGATCAATACCTACCACACGACTGGCACAAACCAGTCCCAATCAGGCCACGTTGGAGGGAAGTAGCTGTATCGATATTATGACCTGTACCGGAGGCTGCGGTTACAGTTTTTAGTACCCCTGATGATGGGTGCTGTGACACCCGAAACATGTAGAGTGACTTTGCAGTGAATAAATATCTGCATGTTGCTGCATCTGGTTGGATTTTTATTAACATTGAACTTCTACGAGCTTTTCAAGAAGGACTCTGTTACACGAAGTTAGAAAAGTCTAAAATTTTTAAAAAAATTTCGTACCGTACGTTTTTATATTTTCTTTCACAAACTATAAAATAAAATATTTCGAGCCT
>Ga0123354_10015977_pt1 | contig 11759 bp, 7 predicted proteins | sample TergutLab28metaG_2_FD_97872 | JGI IMG/M metagenome (GOLD analysis project Ga0123354, IMG submission 97872) | Labiotermes labralis P4 segment gut microbial communities from Petit-Saut dam, French Guiana - Lab288 P4 | ecosystem: Host-associated > Arthropoda: Insects > Digestive system > Gut ... | reverse complement strand
TATATATATATATAAATATATACACACACACACACACACAAACGCGTACGTACGTACTTAATGTAGTTACATACAATATACATTTAAACTCATGCGTACCTATATATATATATATATATATGTGTGTGTGTGTGTGTGTGTGTGTGTGTTTTTGGGTGTGTTGAGATAAGCCTGACTCAATACATAGGCACGCATATACACGCACATCAGTATTTACGTATATATATATACATATCTGCTTATGTACAAGTACAAGAATGTATATGCGCATTTCAACATGCACATATATATTTAGGCCTATTCGTATGGCTACGGACTGGGCGGTCCGAGGTTAGAATCCCTTTGGGGGCGAGATATTCCCTACCCGTCCAGACTTGCCCCGAGGTCCACTCAGCCTACTGTACAGTCGGTACAAAGTCTTTTTCCCGGGATAAAACGTCCGGGGCGCGGGGCTGACCACCCACCCACATCTAGGGCGAAGATTAAAGAAAGAGTAGAGCTATACCTCTACTGTCCATCTGGGCGTGTTATGGGGTGAACTTTATCTTTCTACTCACATTCGTATATAGAAGCATTAATGTATGCAGACATACATGTGTTAGCCTGCATACATTCAAGCATTAAGGCTGACATACGTGCATACTTACGTAGTACGTAAGTATGCACACACACACACACACACACTGGCCTGCATATATATATGCATATATAGGCATGTATATATATATATATGTGTGTGTGTGTGTGTGTATGTATATATATGAATATGCTTTCTATGGCTTGTCAACCCGTTTCCTGGTTATGTCCACCTGTACCTGGAGTTTCGAAATACCGGTGTTTCACGAGGTAAGTTTATTGTCACTACGCCCAAATCCCAATCTGGACCGCTATATGCTAGCATGCAATCATGTGCATAGATAGATCTACATACGTACAAATATACACTTTACGTACACACGATGAATGAAATCAATTATTCTTTCAAATGTCATGAAGTATAACCCTCTTCAAAAATTTATAAGCTCTCAGTTGGTGAAGAAATTTACTACCTTGTTTGGAATCAGATGATTCTTTATCGTGTTAGAGACAGGCCCGCAGGTCGATCCTATTTGGAGACAGTAAAATTTGTTTCGCACCCTCGAAGGTCAGTGTGTTTACTGCTCGCCAGTGTAGTCGCTTCCCTTCAGTTTGTATCAAAAAATACAGGTGAATTATTTTCTGTGAAGTAGAAGCTGAATTTATACAAATTACTTAAACATTTTTTTTATTTCTTTACAGTTGCCTTGCGCAAATCGGAATTTTGTTTATCACAATGTTCAACAAGCTTAATACACTTCAAAGAACCTTTGCGGCAATGTCACCTTCCACATCATTCTGTGTACACATCTTTGCCTTTGTACATAATTTAAGTTCCACATCATTTCGCCAGACCTTTCCCTTGTTTAATTCGACTAATTCCGCAGTACAGAATCTTCACCGAAACTTGGCAGTTTTTCAGCCGACCGTCATATTCTGCAATAGATTGAATCCTAAGCTTGTCAAATCAAATACACACTTCACACTTCGTTTTTCCAATTTCTTCCTCCAGTCTTTTGCAGTGATACGAGTGTTACACTCCATGGTATAACGTCCGATTGGGCAGGTTGGCCTGATTAAGGAGTTCCTTCTATGTTTCAGACATGTTGCATTTGCATAACTGTCTTCATTTAACGCCACTGGACCTTATCGTGATTCTGCTAAATTTAATCCACAGAACATTAAACCAGTAGGTCTGTGTTTAAATTTGAAATTTTCCTACAATTAACTTTATACTTTCGAACAATGTTTGCATGGATTTCTCTTTCACTTTTTTGCGTGTTACGTATTCTGCCTTATCTTTCACTTGTATTTAAATGCTCAAGTAATTGTACATAAATAATGTCAATACTTGAGCTCCTGTTTAAATACCCTTTGCCGATTTGTTTTATTTCCCTTTGCTTAGTACAAGGTACCTCCATCAGCATATTGACGCCAAACTCCATTACTATTCTTTACTCAGACTTTGAGACCAATATAAAAAACCGCATAAACTTGTATAGAAATACTGAGGTTGTCACCGAGCTGGTATCTTAGTTTCCTTTTTTAACTTCATAACACTTTGTCATCGCCTACAACTGGAATATAATGACCCAGATTTTATAGACTATATTTTTAATCTTGAACTACTAAACCGCTACATTTGGAGCATGGCTGAGTAAGGTACTGAAATTTTGACACGTCGGAGTGTAGATCACAAATACACGGACAGTTTTTGAGGTGTGGTGCTGGAGAAGGATTGAGGAGATCAGTTGAACCGATCGTGTGACAAATAAAGGAGTATTACTTACAGTAATAGAGGATATGAATATCATACATACAATAAAAACCAGGAAGGCTAAGTGAATTGGTCATATATTGCGTAGGAACTGCTTTCTAAAACACGTTATTGAAGGAGAGATAGATGGAAAGAGAGGAGTTAAGAGAAGACGAGGAAGAAGAGGTAAACAGCTACTGGGTGAGCTTAAGGAAAAGGGAGGTTACTGTGAATTGAAATAAGACTCACTAGATCGTGCTGTGTGCAGAAATCGCTTTGGAAGAGGCTGTGGACCAGTCGTAAGACAGACTACAGGATTAACGAATTTTAATCTCGTAAGTTGTGAGTAGGACACGAACAATTAAGAGTTTTTTTACTAAATAATGAAAATGTTTTCTGAATTAAATCTGCTATTAATTTAAACATTAATATTATTTCAAATTATGACTCTAATTTCCAAGTACATTTGAAACATTATTATAATAGAAAGATTCAGCACATTTCGGACTCTCACATTTACAGTTTGTGAATACATTACAGTTGGGAGAGATACAGCTACATATGCACTTGACTTTATTTAAAAAGCGAGTAGGAAAAGTACCATAGAAGTTACAGTTTTCTTTCAATTGTCTCTCGCTTTATTTTTTTAACAGGTTTGTTGGTTTAAAATATGATAAATCTGGCCATACAAGCACATTCACATATAATCGCAAAATTATAAAAAAAAAATTGCACACGCTGTAGTTTGCTCTTTTTATCATACAAAATATAATTTATTTAGGTTTCAGCCATATACCAATCTGAAATTGTCATATAGTTTAAGAATGTATTTGCGTGATGTTTTTCGTCACGATACTTTGTTTTGGAAAAAATATCATTGTTTCTTTGTCCCTGCATAAGCTACTTACTTAGTTATACGAGAGAACATTTTCCTACTTCGTTACAACGTACGAAATACTGTGTACACAACAAAGAAACGTCTATACAAGCCAATTTTAAAAAATTCGTGGCCAATAAAAAGCAGGTTTCATCTTCTGGTTTTGCACAGTTCAACCAGTGGAGTGAGCGAACGTACCACATTATTCACTGAACCCTGATGAGTTTTCGTTATGTGTTGAAGCAAGGCTCTCATCCTTCTCTGAAGCATAACTAACATCATTGTCAGCTTTCCCCTTCACCACTAACAAGCTAACTAGGTTACCTACCCCACACAACGATACATAGTTCCCACTGATTCAGTATTTCAAACGCGTTTCGCATAGTACAAGAAAGATAGAATTATGCAGTATATTTTTTTAACTCGAATGTTGAGAGAGAAAGATGAATAAAAACGATGTACCCCCTTCCATACCTGCTATATTCAACGCAAAACTGCAATCCGCCCTCACATGAGTTTCCTGTCTATATGAGAGAGAGTAGGCGACCCTGAAAAATACTCCCCCCCCCCCTCACAACAACCGTCGACAACCCTCCCACTTGTACGTCCGTTGTAACATTGCAAAATGTAAATCTAATCACAGCCTTCACAGTATGTATGGACCTCTCTGCTAACGTTGATGATGCCAAAGCTAACCAAAATCCAATTTTACAATGCGCGAGAGGGAGGTTGTAAAGAGAGGAGGGGATGATGAAATTAGGTGGTACTTATTGTAAACCAAACTCGGTTAATTCAGGCCTTGAAATGTGTGCCCATCGTGGGACAGGAGCAAGGGAAAGGGGAACATGAGTTTCAGTTAGACTAAAAAATGATTATGAATAGGTTTGTGATTGTAGCGAGTTCGAGGGTGTCCCGCGTGGAAGACGGAGACGTCATGTGGCATCATGCAGTTATGTCTTAGCGCTGAAAGTTTCTCACTTTCAAACAATTTGATAAATGTTTTGTATATAGAGTTTTTTGTGCGACGCTTGTAGACTTCGGTTGAGCCTTCAGTCGCTAATGTTGCCACGGTCTGCACGTATTTTTTAATTTTAGGCCGCGAGGGATAAAAACTTTCAAGACTTACTATCGAATTAAATAGATGACAGGGGAGTTGGACTAAGAACTAGAAGCAAATAAAATTGCGTCCACCTAAAATCTGAGTAACTGTACATAAATTAGTAATTTTCCAACGAGATGCAACACAAAGCAGTCTATTTATTATTCTGCATGTTCAATCTACATGTTTCGGGTGTTAACCACACCCATCATCAGGAGTACACAAAACTGTAACTACAGCCTTCGGTACTGGTCATATTTTTTGTGCAGCTACCTCCCTCCAACGTGGCCAAGCTAGCTCAGCCGCGTTGGAGGGAGGTAGCTGCAGTACCGGAGACTGTAGTTACAGTTTTGTGTACTCCTGATGATGGGTGTGGTTGACACCCGAAACATTTAGAGTGAACTTGCAGAATAATAAATAGACTGCTTTGTGTTTCATCTCGTTGGACAATTATTAATATAGATCCGCGATGCCTGGAACCATTAACATAAATTTTTATATAAATTCTCCAGATGTTTACAACAAGTATTTTCTTGTGTTTTTCTATATTTTCTCTCAGTTACATGCAAAGTATTCCTGTCTTCTCGATGAAACGTTTAGTATGAGACACTCCACTGCTCGGTTGTTCAGAACTAAGATTAGTACCGCTTTCATATGAAACAGAATATTCTGACAATTGTTTAAATTCGAGCATGGCCACTTCCTAATCTACTGTGACTTACGACGTTGAATTTCAGTGCGTTCTTGACAACTAGGGATTTTTTTTCGGGAAACGGGCACTTAGCTAAGTTTCATAGCCCAGTGATCTTAATGTTCATTTATTTTATACAAAATTCACTCCTTTACAGCCATTCACGCTATTTCTTATTCTATATTTTAACTTGAAGTTCCTTTCAGATTCACCACAGTAAAGACTCCAAAAAACGTAGATCTTAATAAGAAATATATTGGATATTTTGTACACATTTTTATCATCTATTTTTATAAGAAAGCAGTAAAATTCGGTCTCAGTTATATATAGAGCAGCAGTTATATTTGTTCAATAAGAACAACAATTATACTTATTTTATGAACGCCTTAATTGGCCACCAAGTACTCGTAATAAAATTAATGGAAATCCGCCAACTAATTTAGGATATCAGTGACCTTAGCAGATGTACATAAAGGCCCGTGACTTCCCATCGCAGTTTAAGTTAATGTATTACCCTCACTAGAGACAAAAAAAAGCTGCGCTATATACAGTTACTGCATTGGTATAAAAGAAAAATTGAAGGTGCTGGATAAGAGTCGTTCATAGACTGTAATATTCATTCAAGCAGACAAGAAATACTTCTCCTTTTATTTCAGCCAAATTTTCATTCTCGTATTCACAAAAACCCACCACTGCACCCTCTCCTGAGAGTGCAGCAGAGCGAATAGCGACTGTCAGCCCTCTCATGTCCGTCTTTATCCGCATGGAACAAAATGATTTCTAGTAAACGGATTTTCGTGAAATTTCGTATTTGGTATATTTTGTATGTGATGAACAAGAGAGGTTAGCAGCAATACGAGTATGTCTGTCTTATGTTAACCGGGATGACATGACGCGCGATGGATTGACGCTGGTGCCTGCGGTTTAGGGGGCATCGTGTAGCCAAGTTTCGAGTGTCGAAACGAGTGCAATTAAGAATGGGCTAATTTGGCTGTGAACTGCTTACTGATGGAAACATTAATTGTAATAATAGTTTCGTTAAAAGTGGGTATGAATTTAAAGTGTCAGAATAAGGTAAATGAGGAAACCAAGAAAAGGAAATAGAGAGTAATTCGAAACAAAAATTAATGGCGTATGGATGAGTGGGTAAACAATGAGGGCTGTGTGCGGAGATATCAGTATCAAGAAATAAAACGCATACAGAAAAAAGGGCCTATCCCGTAAAAGACCAAATGTTAATACCATTCTATTCTATCACACACAAGTAATACATACCCGGGGTGCTGGTAAGTTCTTAGCCCGACCAGGAAGGAAACAAGCTCGGAAGCATGTCAGGGGCGCGCGCGATGTCAACTATATCGAGACGCGAGATGTCATCACGTTTTCCTCCCGCAAGGCAAGGCGCCGAAAGAAATTAAACAATTCTGACAGAAACATTAGCTTGTTTCCTTCCTTGCCGGGCTAAGGACTTATCAGAACCCCTGTGTGTGTGTGTGTGTGTGTGTGTATATATATACATATATACATATATATATATATATATAGACACACACACATATATATATATATATATACAGGGGGCTATACAAAGGGTGCCAAAAAACTTATAGACATTTTAAGAAAGGAAAAACTGTATTAAAATGGTAATACTCAGTTTATACCGATAACAAAAGATGAAAACATCTTTTGAACGAACGTCCAACTACATTTTACGAGAAGCCCTATGTACGTACTTTTATATGGTCGCACATTTAAATGGACACAGACTTGTGTCTATGAAATAGGAACTGAGGCATAAGAAACAACCGGCAATTTAAACATCTCGCTCTTTACGAGAGAAGTAGGGAAATAATACATCTTGATCAGTTCGTCCCATATAAGATAGGCAGACGAAACACCATATCTATCCATATTCCATAGAAGTAGCTAAAAATGGGTACAATATCTCGAATCTTCATGTTTGCACCGTGCATCAATGATAATTAAACATTTTATTATTGACTAATGCACAATATATTATGTGTAGATACAATTAAAATTATAAAATATTTAAAAGTGCTCAAACATGTTTCGGATCACAGAGGATCCATTATCAGATAAACTTGTACAGTGCTTGGCTAAAAATTACAAGAATGGTTCTACCGTGTCCGTTGACATGGACAAGGTCAGTGTTATGACAGCATATTGTGACCCGTTGTGCGTGTGTGTAGTGCACTGTATAGGAATACACTTCCTCCCTATACAGTGCACTACACACACGCACAACGGGTCAGAATATGCTGTCATAACACTGACCTTGTCCATGTCAACAGACACGATAGAACAATTCTTGTAATTTTTAACCAAGCACTGTAGAAGGCTCCCTGATAATGGATCCTCTGTGATCCGAAACACGTTTGAGCACTTTTAAATATTTTATAATTGTAACTGTATCTGTAAATTGTATATTGTGAGTTAGTTGGATAATAAAGAGTTCAACAATATCTCTAAGTTTACGATTTGATCTGCTTTTGGAAGTGGGCCACGTGATTCAGTGAAGATAACTCGACGTTTCGAACAGACTTAACACACAAGAAGCTTAGTTCCTGCGGACATTCTGAACTTTCCATTGTGCCTTTATTTGTACCACAATCTTCTCATCAAATTCGGTGTCTCCCAGATGCCGGGTTAAATAAGGTATTTCTTAGATTAATTTATTTATGTGAAACAAACGATATTGATCAAGCTACATTATTCCATTTGAACTGTCCTGATGCCAAACATCGCATTAGGTTATTGTGAGCGGATTATAGAATATGAACAAATGGGCGGAAATGATGATTTTCAGTGACGTCATTTGGACTTGGGCAAATAGTTCGAAAACACATAAACAGTACATCCAACATATGAATTCGTAAGCATGCTTCAAAAGACCTCGAGGCCAACAAATCAAACATGATTTTAAATTTGCCTAAAATGAAGAACGATAGGGACAACAATTGGATCACAATAATTGCGCCAAACCTCGATTGTTACACAAAGTCGACCGTATTTATTTACACTTGATATTACATTTCAGTGTACGGTGTCATTACATATTCCGGACATGGTGCGAGCGCTCACGACCCAATGAACACTTCATCAATCAGCGAGTGATCAGATCACGGCATAGCGGAGAGCGGACGTGCGTGTCCGGCTTCTGTGTACGCTGCTGCACACACAATTATCACTGTATTCGGTATGGAGTTTTAACAATCCTTCGGCAATGCTGACATTTTGATACGTCGCTTTAGATCTACTGATGCTAGTATATCCGTAAACAAATACGAAATACCTTCTCACGCAGTTGTAAGACGGTCGCGTCGTCCCTATCGGTCTTCATAAAGAAGAGTCATACGTAATATGTTTTCTTTTGGGTAATTCCCCGGTGTCTGAGTTCTAATAGCCGACGTTTCGGAACCCTCTATCAGTTCCGTCTTCATAGGTAGGTGGATAAAGTATTTCATCCACCTGCCTATGAAGATGGAACTGATAGAGGGTTCCGAAACGTCGGCTATTAGAACTCAGACGCCGGGGAATTACCCCCCCCCCAAAAAACATTACATATAGAACACGGCGAAAGCTTAAAATCAAGAGTCGTACGGATTTCGACAATGTCACTATTTTATTTTCTGCGCTGCGTGAATAGAAACAAATCGGGAGATGTGGAAAAAAGCTATTCAGGTAAAAATCGGTGTAAATTTTAAGATAATGTTCTACATAACAACAGTATTAAAACATTTTATTGTGTTTTGTTTGTTATGGTCCAATATTTGGGAGACAGGAGTCGATATAGCGATTTGCTACGATTTGAGCTGTCTGGAGTTTGATTCCCGAGAGGTGCAACGTTATTCTTGTATCCAAAACAGCCCATACTGGCTCTAGAGCCCACCCAGCTTCTAATTCAGTGGGTACTGTTGTTCCTTCCCGGGGATACAGCAGCCCTGACGTAAAGCTTCCCACTCATCTCCATCTAGCGCCGATGTCAAGTATAAAAGGAGCTATGCCTCCGCTCCCCCAATACCTTCCTGCGTGGACAGGAAAAACGTGCCTTTTTTACCTTTAGGATCCAAAATTGTGTAGTGTTAATTAATATAATGGTCGTGATAAATCTTCGAGTTTCGTCGTCGATTTGTAAATGAGAGTCTTTAGGTTTTCATGGAAGTGTGGCTGACGACTCCTTTTTCTTGTAACAGACGTAGCTTCAATGGATAACCAGTTCCCCAAAGTTTCAAAAAGTCTGGAACCGACTGCACAGTGACGCGGCGTCGTATTCCAGAAAATGAGCGTCTTCGATCTGCAAATGTTGTACTTATATGTTAAGAAGGCTTACTTTGTGAGTGAATTAATTTGATATTTCTGGGATAATATAATTCACTAGATTTGCAGCTGGAGTAAGGTAAACAAAAATTGCAGTGCAGGTGAACCTTTTCAAGTCATCCACTTCAAATAATATTAAAATTTATGAATAAAATGAGATATTTAAGAATGTAATTTGGATTTAACAGTCTCAGTATCGATTCAATTATAGCTTCTTTTGAGAGTCGGCTTTGAACCTACATGAACAACCACCATAAGCTGTTGCCTTCACTTTTCAATTAGACAGACTCTCTGTTATACGAAGCAATCCATTAATTTGTTCTTTTAAATTGTAGCCATTGGTATCTATCACAAATGTGGTAATACAACTCGAAAATTTCAAACTATATTTTATTTTCTCTTAACCACTGAAAAAAAAAATTGTAAAATTTTCAACCCTGGTATGTATCAGTGGCTAAGACTTACGAATGTGGCAAGGGTTACGTAAGAAGAGGAGAATTTCTTGACCTGTAGACCGACTATCAGCTCCATAATAATTAATAAATTCAGTTACTTCACTATTATTAAAACAGTGTTACAAATAATTCCGAATATTATATTTATTTCTCTCTGTCTCTCAAATCGTCCTGTAAATAGGCATGTCATTTTCTGTATATTACGTATATAATATGTAATTATACATACTTATGTATATCAATCAACTGTTTCAAAGATTTTATGGGAATTGGTAAGAGAATGTTTGCAGCAAATTTAGCCAGACGTCCCCAATTTTTAGCTACGATGGTCCATCAGATCACATATAGCCGTGTATTTATTTTTGCCATAATCTCATAAACCGCTTTTCACGTTTTGTTGAAATTCTATGTGTAAGGCTTCCACCAAACGTTTTTCTGCCTTTGTGATATTCAGGTACATGAGATTTATAATTAATTTCCAGTTCCCGTAAGGGCGTGGACTATCCCAAGTATAATATCAATAATTCTCACGATTTTACGTGAGTTTACTATGAAATACTTTCATAAAATCTCATTTAATTAGTCTTACTTTTAAGCAAGCTTAATAAACTTCAAAGAAGACCGCCTCTAAGCGCTTGTTGTATATTATTGAATGCATCCATTGCAGTTGTAGAACAGCTACTACGTAAAAGCATGTTTTGGGAATATGAAGAAGCTGAATGAAAGCAGAACTAGACAGTTCATGACGTCACAAAGGCTCACATACGTTTTCCCTGGCTTCACTTCCGAATAGGTCAAGCAGAATGAGGAGGAGCGCAACAAGAATGACCCAAGATAATCCGATAAACAGGAACTGTGCGCTTTAGGTTTGTTTGTTTTGACAGACCGTTGAAGACGGAGAAGCAGGCAGGCAGACAGCAGTCCATTTGATCCTTGAGGTAGAGCTCTTGTGGTGGGCCTGTAACACAAAACTTCATTTAAGCAAATACAGTATCCGCCGTTGCAGACACAACACACAGCGTAGAATTATATGATGATAGTGAACACTGAAGCAGAAAGAGCGTGAAAAGACGCAGTCCAGCCGTAATTTAAGGTACTATTCTGACATTTGCCTGGAAGCACTGAATAAAACAACAGCAGATCCCTCTTCTGTGTATTTTCAGTTTCTGTACCGAGATTGGACTGGATACCTTCCACATAAAGCTTAGAAGCATTACCTCTTTATCCGAATTGTACAGAAACTTTGCAAATTTTTCAGGACAAGTGGCTCTCGGAATCTCTTCTACGCCCTTACATTTTTCCATTCGTTTACAGTGTCTCCGTTATCACTTAGGTATTAGCTCCTGGGTGGCATCACAGTGACACTATATGCTATGACGGTATATGCACTGTATGCCTATCATGTCGGTGCTGTAGATAGTAACACATATGTACACAATCGCAAAGGAAATATGCAAACTGCAGATCGTGGGTAAGAAGGAATAACCGATACTCAACCAAGGTTTATTACTTAGTGTTCAGAATCCCCATGAAAGCCTTTCTTTACCATAGCGGAGTAGCTCCAGTGGGCCGAGGTCTCCTCATTTTCGAAGACATGTGATCAGACTCATACACACCACAATTGGTAGGACTGCTCTGGATTACGGCATATCGCGTGTTGGAAAAAGGAATACCAACTTGTTTCTGTATATTTCAACGGAAAATATTAAGGAAAATTTTGGGCCAGTACAAGACGAAAATGGAATTTGGAGAATCAGAAAGAACCATGAACTGAATGAACTTATAGGAAGTGAAGACATAGTAAGATTTATAAAAAGCAGAAGAATGGTCTGGCTAGGACACGCGATGCGGATGGATGGAGGGAGAATGCCTAGAAGAATATTAGAATGGAAGCCAATGGGTAGGAGAATCAGAGGAAGACCAAGGAAAAGATGGATTGAAGACGTTGAAGAAGATATCCAGACGAT
>Ga0123354_10015976_pt1 | contig 11759 bp, 2 predicted proteins | sample TergutLab28metaG_2_FD_97872 | JGI IMG/M metagenome (GOLD analysis project Ga0123354, IMG submission 97872) | Labiotermes labralis P4 segment gut microbial communities from Petit-Saut dam, French Guiana - Lab288 P4 | ecosystem: Host-associated > Arthropoda: Insects > Digestive system > Gut ... | reverse complement strand
TTGTCTTATTTTTTTTAAAATAAATTTAAAAACCTCTTAAAGATTTCCCCCCCCCCCCCCCCCAAAAATAATCATGCTGCCTTTATGTGACGTAGCAATTCAGGCTAGTGAGTACCGTGTGAGCGTCGCAACCTGCTACTGAAATACATGGACTGCCACTGGGAGTGTACACCACTCCATGATTCAATTGTGCTCTGGTTTGCTTGGTGCGGCCATCGATAATTATTCAAAATGGCATTAGGTTCAACCAACTGAATCCTCCATTGAAATCCCCCGGCACCATCTCATTTCAGCAGTACATTTACAGGATGAAAGACTTCTACATTGGACTGAGATCAGCAATGGAGTTCTACCCGTATGATACACAGGAATCTGTAGGCAAAATTGATATTAGGGTGAGATCAGGGAAACCACTAGACCTGAGATTTTGTAACTAACTTCTTTGTCTGGCCGAGTTAATACTTTCGTTTTAAACATGCTTGCATTCTTACACTGAAACCACACTGGAATCTACAAAATTTTCTGTATTCCGTGCACTGATTAGATATATAAAATTTAATAAAATGTATCAACAAATGTATATATATATATATATATATATATATATATTAATGGCAACGATTTTGATATATGTAGAAAATCCATGATTTAACACACCCTAATGAACATACTTATTCCTAAACTGGAACTTTGTCCAAACTAGACAAGGTAAATTGCATGAAAGTACCAATAAAATTTAAATACATCGTGTTCGTCGATGTATCTATAAATTATTTTAATTATTGTTACTATCTGATAATCCTGTAACAAATTTTCGGTCATTTATACAAGTCACATTCGGTTCAAAAACACAAACTATCGTTCATTCCTGGCCTTACATATAATTTAAAAAGAAATTTAAAATTTTATTAAAAATATCGACAGGTAAACTTTGGTTTTATTTATCTCAGTATTTAACCAATTTGATGCACAAAATTTTGTTCCACAATAAGTTTAATTCATGCCTCTACATGTTTCGAGCACATGTGCTCTTCATCAGGAGGTCAAAATTGCATTACACAGCCTCTGGTATCATCACACTTATAGGTGGCTGTCTCTTACACGAGACGGCCACCTATAGGTGTGTAAAACAAAATTTTGTGCATCAATTTGGTTAATTACTGAGATAAATATACTGAGATGCACGGTCAGCGAAACGTCAAAAAAAAGGTACACTTTGGTTTTATGAAAGTAATTTTATCTTATAGTTATCACCGACATGTTCCGGCCACTCATGTGTCAATCTTTAGGGATGTAAGTCTACTGTGCAAACTACGCCATCTCTCACCTCTCTGGATCACAAGCCACCATATATACCTGATATGTTCATCAATCCACAAAACTTCACTCCATACAACAATTTTTAACTTCTAAAGTTTTGTAGTTACTATTATGTTACAATTGACCGAATTTTAATCACACTTGTGTGATTTTAAACGTGCAGTGATTTCAACACACTATGAATGTATTTATATTCTTGCGCTTATCACCCTGTAGATGTCCACATGAGTGAATGAAATATATCGATGATTGCTACATAATAAAATTTCATTTATAAAACCAAAGAATATATGCTATTTCTTTAAAGATTTTATACATACTATCTAAAACCCTCTATTCAGAATAAACATTTGCTAACTCACGAAACCGAACGGGTATGGAACAAACAGTGACAAATCATTGTTTGTTAGCCGGGAGGCTAACCCGTAACACCCTTAACTTTCTGCCCACTTACTGCAGCAGATAAGCGGGAGAAATGGAATTCCAGAAAACAAATCAGCTGAACTGCAGCTTGACGTTTGTGTGACCCTGCATCACTAGTACAATATCAGCAACCAACAAGATGCAGCAAAATTTGTTTTACTGATTCTTTTAGGCTTGCTCTACTTGTTTCGGGCGAGAGTTTCTCCCATCTTCAGGAACACTTTGACTGCATATATAGCTTTTTGGAATAAAAGTACTGCAATAATAAAATTATAATTAATAGTTAATTATAATTAATAGTTAATTATAATTTTATCATTATAACTAATAGTACTTTGTCCTGTGAGGTCAAAGTACTATTAGTTATAATTGTATCATTGCAGTACGTTGTTCCTAAAAGCTGCATATACAGTCAAAGTGTTCCTGAAGATGGGCGAAACTGTCGCCCGAAACACGTAGAGCAAGCTTAAAAGAATAATTAAAACAAATTTTGCTGCATCTTGTTGGTTGCTGATGTCATTGAATTGCAGCGGTTCTGGAACTTCTTCGATGACAAGGATATTGCCGAACAAGGCTTTCGCCCGCTTCGATGTAATTCAGTTTTGTTCTTTATCAATCATTGAGAAATAAACTTTATAGACACTTTAACGAAACTGAGAAATTTGTTTACATATTTAATTACTTCTTCATGTACGATGGTATATAAGTAGAAAGGGTTTAGCCGTTATTTTTAGTTTGAAGATTGTGTTGTCTCTTACGTAAAGCAAACTACTAAGTGTTTTGAAATCAAATGTGTAATGAAATTATTGGGAATCTAAGTTTACTGCGTTAAGTGGGGAAAAAGAGGGTTTAATAAGAAGTAACGTGTATTACATTATTACTTTTGCGAAAGAAATAAACTTGAAACAACAAAAGGGCACAATATAAAATGGGCGAAAGAAAGAAAAAATTAGCATAAAGTAAGGTCAGGTTGGGGAGAAAAAAGTGGTAAGAAAATATGACAAAGTAATATAAAAAAATATATGGACGTAGTTGAATTAAACTGGCTCATATTTCTACTGTTGTGTGGGATTTCATGTTGTTGAAACTTCGAGGTTAATTGTTGAAAGATTTACTTTTAAATTTTGCATGAAATCGTGCCCTTTAAAATGATTAAGCAAAAGTTATAGAAGGCTGTGCATCTTTTTATCATTCTATAATTCTGAATGATGTACTGAAATTGCTAAAACATGGCACGGAAACCGACATAAGCGTAAGGAGAATGTAAGGTTCTCATTTAGTGGTCCCTTTAGGACTTTAGCAATGATTATTTCTAAAGAAGTTCATTAAAACGCTTTTTGTATGGTGCCTGCATGTGGATACACAAGGGACGTGTGAACACTCCCAGAATTCGTTTTTCTTCCTCTATACGAACCTCTTGATCTTCCGCTTGCCGCGAAACGACGTCATGCTAGGGTGGGTGTTGGCAGAAAACACATCACAGCAGAGGCGTCTTAGTTAAAGTAACTACTTTTAGTGTAATTTGAGTACAGTCTTGTAGTCCTTGCTCGATTCCCAACTGCTATAATTTTTCTTTCGAGTGCTGTTTTGGTTTTAAAGGAAGGCATAAATTTTAAAGAAGTTTCCTAATGAGCAAACAGTTTGGTAATCAGTCTTAAGTCTCAATTAAGCAACGTCGTATGAGGCGAGTGGAAGAGTGGTTGATAGCTGCAGGAATTTTAAATTTTAATTGAACTGGGTGGCTAGCTTTGCTCTCCGGCCGCTTTAACTTCACAGACAGGGCCCACAGAACGCATTAAATAGGAGAGTGGGTCGACCCCGGTGTCGGTTTGGGCACCTTCAAAAGTTCCGTGTCGCTGCTGTTATTCGAAATACGATTCCTTGGTCAATAGTTCGTAGCATAGTCACTACACCAACTGAGCCAGATAAATCCAGTCCATAGTACTTCGTTATTATTCTTTTAGCATCCAGTTTTTTACCTTTTGTGCCTACGCATCTGGCCCCATCTTGCACACGGACAAATTTACCTTTAACTTGTACGTATGTATATATATATATATATAAGTGACTAATCGCTGTGTATTGCCAAAAAAATCAGTTTAAAGCGCATATATTTCTCATACCTTTCATGCGTGCTACGTGTCCCGTCAAGTTTCCTTGCCTTACTTCGGCACACTAATAATGGGGAATTTTACAAAATACAAATTTCTCTAATGCATGTGTTTCATATTTCCCCTTACTTCCAGTGTCTTGTATTTTACATCATATAATAAAGAGTCTGAGGGGACCGCGGTAGCACAGTGGTTAAGTTGCTGTGCTACACAGCGGAAGGTCGCTGGTTCGATTCCAGATGTTGTCATTGGAATTTTTCATCGACATAAAATCCTTTCGATCGCACTATGACCTTGGGGTCGACTCAGCCTATAACAGAAATGAGTACCAGGAGCATTTCCTGGAGGTAAAGGTGGCCGGTGCATAAGTCTGACAACCTTACCACCATCCTGTGCCGTTGTCATGAAATCTGGGAACCTTAACTTCCTGGAACCCTCTGGGCCACCCCAGGCCTGTAATTGGACTGATTTTAATAAAGAGTCTGTGAAATACACAAACAATGAAGATTTTTATACCTCTAAGAACCTGCATTACAGTGACAAGACAGTGTTTATTGCACGATGTGGGACCCCAACGGCGATCAGCCCAAATTAACTTCTTCGTTACTTATTTAACGATGCTGTCTGTATTCAGGGTGCAGTGACGAAACGTATGAAAGAACAAATAATTATATTTGTATGTGCATATTATAGGTGTGCATATAAGTAACACGAGACAGCCAATGTGCGTATAACCCTTTAAACGCAGAATTAAATCCCATCTGCCATTTGCTGGTATTAATAGGAACTCACCATATTCTCCACGTTAGCAGGGTAAGGGATAACGTAACAGTGGGGCGCTTTCGTGCACTCTCTGTTGCAGCGGAAAACCAATAAGTATTACACAAACCGAGTGTGTGTTTGTAGCCTTAGGTATCCAGCATTCAATGCGCATGAGCCATATTGTCATCTGTGGCCTGTTCGGCTATACTATATTTCTCCACATTATCTCATAAACGACACTAATTTCGAAAAAAAGGGTATTGAAAACAAAATACGTGTTTTTGATTTCTCGGCAGCTTTTGTCTGAAACATTTCTTACTTAACAAGAATTAAACGAGACATTATCATAAATGTACACACGTCTTCATCTAAAGTACCAGTTATTCTTGGCGCATTTCAAAGAAACGATTTTTATGCACAGATGTTTTCGAAAAATACTGCATTATCGAATATCATGAAAATCCGTCCAGTGAGAGCCGATTTGTTCCATGCGGACAAACAAACAGACGGAACAGACATAACGAGGCTATTAGTCGCTTTTCGTAATTCTCGAATGCGCCTAACAACGGATGAGCCACGAATAGTAGGATTGGGTAAATAATTAATTGGAATTTGTGCGCAAGACAACGACAGCCGCCTACTGAGGTGTGCTTTATCGACATTTGCCTGGGGGAATGGAGGATTTAGAGAGAACGTGTAGGCTGCGGTGTGTCCAGATTCGAAATGGAAACTTACTTAACGGGGAGCCGGCGTAGCTCAGTCGGTATAGTTATTAGGTTACTGGCTGGGCGATAGAGCCAAGAGATTTTTATTTTCTCCTCTATATCTAGATAGGCTTCAGGGCCCACCCAGCCCCCTATTAAATGGGTTCGTGTTTTCTCTCCCAGGGATAAAGCGGCTGGGGTGTGAAGCTAACTACTCGCTGTTATCCATTTCCGAGGTGAAGAACGAGCGGACATATAGCTCTTCTCTTGCATGCTTTCATGGCGTGGGCAGGCACTGTACTGGCAGCATCTGTCCAGCCAACACAAGTTAGAATCTTCTCTGCTTGAGAAAACTTTCGTGGTGGACAGTGGCTACATTAACCTTTTGGCGCCGGAATTATTTTTTAATTTTAGCACACCTGTATATAAAATGTGAATAATACAGGAACCAAATAAGTTAGAATTATGAAACAAACTGCATTTTGAAGAGAAAAAAACGGAGATTATACACCATGTTTAAAATTTTCGGTATCTCTATTTGTTGAATAAATATATAAAATGCAACTTTGGAGGTTAGCAGTGCGGTACGTCAACTATATTTGACGTTAGGCGTCTAAAGGTTAAAGTAACAAGTTTGTGTTCAAAACTGGTCGGAGAAAACTTCTGATTCTTTCTGCAGTACGTAACAGTTAAAGATGGAGGCAGCAGGTTTCTCCGAAACGTCACGGTGTATCTATTAAGCTATAAACGGCACCAACAGGGACCGTAGACTTGACATTTGGTGTGGTCTCAAATTCAGACCACCAGCGTCGACAGTTTAGGCGCACTGACATTCGTGTTAACGTAGTTCCATATGGTCGTGTGGTTCGCACTTTCAGAACATCCCATATACCCAGTGAAATACTATCTAACTGACTAGCTAACTAATGAACTGACTGACTGACTAACTAAATAACTACCTAACTGAACTAACTGACTACATAACTAACTAACGAACTAACTAACGAACTAATTAACTGACTGACTAACTAACTAACTAACTAACTGACTGACCGACTGACTGAGTAACAAACAAACAAACAAACAAACAAACAAACTAACTAACTAACCAAGCAACTACCTACCTACCTAACTACCTAACTACCTAACTAATAACGAACAAACAAACTAACTAACTGACTAACTGACTAACTAATTGACTGACTGACTGACAGACAGACAGAGAGACAGACAGACTGACTCCCTGACTGACTTCCTAACTAACTAAATAACTAATTAACTCCCTGACAGACTAACTAACTACCTAACTAACTAACTGGCTGACTGACTGACTGACTACGTAACTAAATAACTAAACTAACTTACTGTATGACAGAATAACTAGATAACTAACTAACTAACTAAGTAGCTAACTAACTAACCATCTCAATGGAGCAGATCCCCATTTTGAGAAGCTAACAATTTTCTTACATATTCACGAAATTCCCCGCATTTAATGGAACCCAAAAGTTCATTACCGTATTCACAAGAGCCCACCCCCAGTCCCTATCCTGAGCCAGCTCAATCTCGTCAGTGCGCTAATCCTCTTTCTTGAAGATCAATTGCAACATTATCCTTTCATCTACACCGGATGAACCTCACAATTCCCCACCAAAACCCTAGCTGCAACTCTCCTATCCTTATACGTGCCACATTCCCCGCCCATCTCATCCTTCTTGTTTTGATCAGCCTAACCATATTTGGCGAGCTGTGCGTATCATTGCAGCTTTTCATTATGCCATCTCCCTCAGTTCCCTCTCAGATCATCTCTTCTGAGCCCAAATATTTTGCTGAGCACGCTATTCTCGAACCTCCCTCTCCGTAAGAGACCAAGTTGCACACCCATATAAAACAAAACCTGTGAAATAATACAAACGATAGTAAGGGCGTACTGTGTAGCTCCCAGAAGACGCTGAAGTGCTCCAGTAACGACTTTTGTCAAACTGAAGATGTTCGTTTGTTTGATGAAATGGGAGTCAATATCTGTTTATATCGCCAGTCATAATTTTCAGGTGAAGGTACGGCTTCGTTTGGAGCCGTTGCGGGAATTTTAGTTTTTACGGTTATTTTTACGACATGCCGTAAAACGGTGTGTTCGTACCTTACAGCCTGTAACCAAATGCACGGACGCGGTAAGTTAGGTAACCACTGCGTAACTTCACGAAGTATAATGGCATCTGCTACTTGTTTGCATTCTTCAATTACAGTTACTATTTATTACAATTTTCTCATTAACTTATACATCGCATCTGCCAATCACTCTCTTTCATCTATGCCCTGCCACGTAGATTGTTCGCCTCCGCCACAAGCCGTTTGCTACAGAAAGTAACATGTTGTATCCCTCCCACCCGAAAATTCGCTCTATCAATTTTGCAGAAAAACAACTTTTGATGAGGGTTGCTGGAGTGGAAATTCTCTGGGAAGAAATTAATTTTACAGGATTAATTTTTATGAATAGATAATTTGAATTGATATGAAATGCTTATGGTGTTTGCCTTCATGGAGCAGAGTCTTTCTTGGGAAGCTGATAGTGAAAAACCTATTTAAGAGACGCATCATTATTATCGAACCAGGTTATTTCCATGATCAAAAATATCCATCAATGGAGAACATTTTCTTTCAGATAAATCCTTTCTGTACTTGTCAATTCTATTTGCTCGAGTTACATTTTAATGCTTCTCATCTACGTTTATGCTCTTCAAGTTTTCTCTTCAGATTTCTCGATTGATACTTTGCGTTCATCCCTCAATTATTCCATCCCCGATAGGTGTTGTGCCTTTATTATCCTCTCCGATTTGAGCACTCTAACAGTGTACAAGTGGATAATTACCATCAATCATAACTCTTCTGTATATTGCTTGATTTAAAGCAACATGTTTCGGCTTAACAAGAAGACATCTTCGGGAAAATAAGACATGAAAAAAATTATTATGCAGTTTGCGTAATACTGTTTCACGTCATTCATATATGTAGATCGAATCGCAATAAAGTTTACATATTTTATGGAAGTAATCTGTGCTTGTCTTCAGCGATTCATGTTCTGAAGTTGAAAATATACATTGAAAAGCAGAATATCTAGTAGCGCTATTAATATGACAAAGAAAGATGTTGACTACGTATGACTTAACCTTCCACACCCCATGAAGTGTGTTAGCATGTTACGACTAATTGCTGGGAAAAAAATATTTTTTTCATAAACAAACCATTATTTTTATAATGTGCGTGATTTGTGTTTTCTATAAGGTAGAAACTAAATTTTTATACTTTATTTTAATAAACTTGGGGCTTTAGTGAAGCATGTTCGTAGAGAACTTGACAGAAGTAGGTAAAAGTTTTGGGAAATGTTCTGAGCACAAGCCTGTTGTCAGCCTAAATATTCAATATAATTAGCGAACTAGGCGTAGATGGAAAGGTAGTAACACAAAGAATCGTTTGGGAAGCCGTGGACTGGATTGATCTGGCTCACGATAGGGACAAATTGTTGAATTCTTGTGAGCACGGCAATGAACTTTCGGGTTCCATAGAATTCGGGAAATTTCTTTATTATTTTTTTTTGAATCACGGATGAAATATTTGCTCTTCAAGGACTCTGATGTTGGTCCTCCTTTAAAAATGGCAAATATTGTAAATGGGTTCCGAAAATATTCAACGTGTATTTGTTAAGACTTGAACTATAAGCAGAAGACGGATAAACACACTAGAAGGACAGTTTCTAAAGGCAACTTCTGCAGTCGGGACAAACAGCCATTTGTACCTTTAGATTATTTAATTATACAGACCAACACACACACACACACACACACACACACACATATATATATATATATATAATATAAGAAGTCTAAAATTTACTTTAAAACATTTCAAACGCTGCTACATGTTTCGATCACACGATCATCCTCAGGGAACACACACTGTTCATTGCTAAAGTTATAATTTAAAACATTCAGTGAATTACTTCATTATGTTAAATGTCGTGCTGTGGCAGCATGTCGTGTTTTTGTGTGCGAGTCGTACACTGTTTAGAATGAGCCTGGTTATGGTTGTTCGTCGTATGCTGTGCAGCGTGAGACTGGCTATAAATTAATAAACAAATTTAAATTATAACTTTAGCAAGGAACAATGTGTGCTCCCTGAGGATGATCGTGTGATCGAAACATGTGGAGCGTTTTAAATGTTTTAATGTGAATTTTAGACTTCTTGAATAATATATATATATATATATATATATATGTGTGTGTGTGTGTGTGTGTACATGTGTTGGTGTATTAATTAAGTAAACTACAGAATGCACGGTGCAACGATAAAAAATAAAAAAAAATTTTACCATTAGATGATGATGATTAAGTATCACAATGACATATTTTTATTCTACCAGTTCCCATTTTGCGAAGAAACCATTTTTTGCAAAAATCATACTTTACAGAAGTAAAACTATATACATTTGTGTCTTACTCGAAATGAAGTTCTAAATAACCACCCTGATCCCGTTGCCAGAACATAAATTTATTTCAGAATGAAGACGGTTTTTTGAGGTCGGTAGCTGGTGGCACCACTGCACAATAAACTAAGGTCGTAAGGGAGCAAACATCCCACGTAACATTGGGACTGTACAAGAATAAAAAGGAATAGGAAATGTACCTTTAATAATGTTTCTCTTCCCTCCACTCAGCGTGGAACTATACTTTCCTATGCAAGACAGCACCAGGGGCTTTAAACTGTCCGTTTTATAATGCAAAATAACTAAATTTATCTACTGTCATTTCGGCTACGAGTCAGTAGATTTTCTTAGAGTGGGGTGTTGTGCGATTCAAGTGCGTTGGAATAAAAACCGCTTGAGAAAAAAGCAAAGCTTTACGAGCAAAATAAAAAGAACACAATTCTGGAGTTTCTGTCACCAAGACCGTTCGTTTCCAGCAGAATTAATTAAACACGCGAATCCACATTTGCGCAGATGTTTTGCGAATGGAAGTGCTTCACATAGCAAGAAATATTTTGACATGGACAGGGAATGTTAAAATTGTTGGCCGTGACTGAATTGGATATTTTAGTTCTAAATCCAGTGACTGAAAAGTTTTGTTAGTAATTTGAAAGCACTATTTCTGTCAAAACGTATATTTTACAGCAGCATTTACCATAAGTTACATGATACTATTAAGGTAAAGGTAAAGGTGCACCCTTGCACAGGCTCTGAGGCCCTTTACAGCCCGTACGGTCCATAGAGGGAGTAGAGGTATAGCTCTACTCTTTCTTGACCACGGCACTAGAAGGGAGTGAGTGGTCAGCAGCACGCCCCGGCCGTTCTTTACCCCCGGGAAAAACCCGGTACCCATTGTACAGAAGGCTGAGTGGGCCCCAGGGCGGGTCTGGACAGATGCGAAAAATCTCGCCCTCACCAGGATTCGATCCCCGAACCGTCCAGCCCGTAGCCAGTAGCTATACCGACTCGCTACCCGGCCCACGCATTGTACTATGATTTACACTAATTGATTTAAATGAGTACACAAATTAATAGGCATGTTTCACTTCTACGAATCTGGACTTATTTTAATTAATCTCCAGCCAATAAATCTGCGAATTTATTTTGCATGAACTTAAAATCGGCACTCAGCGTATTTCATAAAGATTGATTAATATAAAATATATTTGTACAAAAGATTTTTATTTCCTTTCGTCTGCTCTGTTGCTCTCGTAAGGCGGCAGTTGTTTAAATACGTTTCGGAACGTCCTACCAGCCCTATCTTCGAAGTTCACGCAGTCTAAGGATAAATCTAATCTATAGATCTTATTATTCTCCACCAGCATTTGTTTGAAACGTATCCACAAATTAGGTTTCAAAATGAGTACGACTCATTACACCGTGTGAAGCCATGCAACATTGCCTGTTGATTTATTTCGAAACCTAAATTACATTCGCTCTCAATGTCATGTTCAAGTACGCTCTCTGCTAGGGATTTACCTGGCTTCACAGAATTGCAATTTGGTTTGCAAAATAAGCTTATGTTTGCGTCCACACTGTAAAATTTTATCTGAAAGAAATGAACAACAAGACAAATAATTGTATAAAAAACTGGGAACATGTTTTGAAAAGAAATGTAGGGTTTACTAGTGCCACACGTTACCACATCTTCACGAACATTCGAAGAATAAAATTGACATAAGTAATTATTAATCTTTTAGTTTCTGCCTGAAGGACAGAACACGGCGTCACCGTCAGAGCGAAGAAACCAGCTAAAGATAAATTTTAGCTTCTTGTGACCGTGCATCACGGAACGTAGGTGAAGAGAGGTAAACCAACAAGATGCAACTAATCCGATGTTTATTATCAAACTTCTATCTCAACATGTTTCGGGCATCATTATGCCCATCATCAGGAGAACAAGACCGTGTATTACTGCAT
>Ga0123354_10015975_pt1 | contig 11760 bp, 9 predicted proteins | sample TergutLab28metaG_2_FD_97872 | JGI IMG/M metagenome (GOLD analysis project Ga0123354, IMG submission 97872) | Labiotermes labralis P4 segment gut microbial communities from Petit-Saut dam, French Guiana - Lab288 P4 | ecosystem: Host-associated > Arthropoda: Insects > Digestive system > Gut ... | reverse complement strand
TCATAAATACGGCGCGCCGCGCGGACATACTTTTTCCTGTAAGCGTCCGGATAACTGATAATACTGGTCAGATTTTGCGCGTCAAACTTGTCTTCAAAATCATCCGACGGGAAAACTGATTTAAGGACTTCGCCCAAATACATTCCCGATACCGCTTTTTCAAAACGTTGGGCACCGCGGTTGTCGGACAGTGCATCCACAATATGATCGACATTGGTAAGATGCGGCGGATGGAAATTACCCGATTCAAGATTGATGGGAAGAAGACTGTCGGGGGTTATCGAAGGACTTTCCTTTTTCAGCATTTCCCAATCCAACTTTTTCACCTTGTCGGCTCTGACAAAAGAGGCCATGTTGGTTCCCGTTCCGACAATCAAACCGATGTAAGCGTCGTAATTGCTGTCGGCAAGTCCCGCAAACAGGCTTGCCACCGTGTCGTTGATTACCTTTATGGCGGTGAACTTTTTTTGATACTTTCCGTTGAGATGTTCCAATAGCGGTTGTCCGACGGGTTTACCGATCATTTCGCCGATATTGACGCCTTTTGTCCAGCGCAGCAGTTTTGCGTCGCCCTTGGGCAACGATTCTGCGGGGTACGAAAAACAATATCCTATGGGCATGTTTTCCTCATGATGAAGTTCGCCAATGGGGTTTGCCATGCTACACAACAGGTCTTCCTGCGTGAATCCGGGCGTTTTCATGACCGACAAGTCAATTTTCCATCCGTTGTTCGGATGTATGGCAGGCTCTTCTCCGGTGAAGTCGATTTTTGCCACACGATAGTTTGTACCGCCCAAATCAAGCACAACCGCCTTTCCGTCAATGCCTGTCGTTTTGGGTGTTACGAAAGTCGGAATACATTGAACCTCCGTGTTTTCTTCGCACAATCCCCTGTCAATTTTGTTTTTTAGCGAAATCGCTATTTCCTTAAGTTTTTGAGTTTCAAGATGAAAAATATTATTCTCCATGTTATTTGATGTTTGGTTTTGATGGTTTAACAAATGAATTGATGACAATCCAATACAAAAGTACATCATTTATTCTAATTTTTAGTCAAAATCAGCGAAAAAATTGGGGCAAATGCATCTTATTTTATTTCAGCAAAACTGTTTCCTGCTTTCGACGCTCTGATAATGACGGGATAAATACGTTTTACAGCCGCTTTTTTGTTTTGAAAACTCCTTTTTATAAAAAGAGGAGTCTTTTTGTCGGGAGGACTCTTTTTTGTCGTTTTCTTAAAAAAACAAAGTCTTGTGCAGATTTTGAAAAATGACGATTTGCACGAAAATCCATCATCGTGATGCCCGAAAATGAGGTTGTAATACTATTTTGTTTATTTTTGCATTGTAATTATAGACATCCTGATTTTCATGAAAACCCTTTTCCCCCGCTTATCGCGGATAGTTCTAAAAGACTGGCTTGAGTATCATCCATACAACAGGGAAGTATCGTCCGATCATTTTTACATTGGTCTCAGTAACGATATTCAGCATGAGATACTTCTCATTGACATGGAAGATCATCTGGTTGGCGCTGACTACAAGTGCCTCTCGTGCATGTTGGTGTGTTATTTCGAAGACATCGTCAGTCAAACGGGTATGTGGACATCGTTCATCAATAAACATTACAAACTCTACGGCAAATATCTCCCGTTTTATGATATGGCCGGGTATATCCGTGGCGATATCAACCTTGCGGATATTCAGTTTTTGATTTGGCATTTCTGCTCCAACCTGCCCACGCAGAACCATTTTATCGATCCCTACTCAATTGAGAATACCGGGATAGCAAAGTTTGTGTATACTCTGCTGAATGAAGCGGCAAGATTGGCGCCGAAAAACGAAGACCTGAAAGCGGCGCTGAAACTGTCTCCAGACGCGGATATCCACAAGGTAAGAGAACATCTTGATTTCTGCTTTTTTGGTTGTTACCTCCATCAGTATTACTTTGCGACCTTGATGGATGAAGAAAAACTTAATGTTAAAAATCAAAAAGGATCGCACAGAAATTTTGACCAATTGCTTGATGAAAGTCGCGTACATTTGTTATTCAACAAGGTTAGTCCGCTGTTAGCGCAATCCTCGGGCGAAATGCTGGCTCATTGGGCTGGCGAAACGCATCCGCTCTACCAAAAGTTAATGTCGTTTTCGAAACGCAGGAAAGGATTATTTCTTTGCAAAGGAGCAAATGCCACACATCTTCAAATGAAACACATTGCATCCGGGATATTGATCGAATTATGTATGCCTGACTGGGAATTTCCATTGGTTGCCGGCGACACCACAGTATGTATGGGTATCGTTCAATGGGGTGATGAATGGTATACGGCGGGGCCTGCTTTCCCGGTAACGGATACTGAAAATGTCAAAATCGCCGAATGGGAAAAATACATTTTTGCACCTGTGGCATCGCATTTGGGTATTGTAAAACGTGTGGAGGAATGTTTTCTTGAAGCCAATTATAACAAATCTTTCACCATTTTCGAAAACAAACTCAATACTTTCATTTTCATCGACAAGGTATGGGAAATGTATCATCTGAAATACGGATTAGACACCAAGGATCGAAAACTATTTGACGTGCAAGACTTAACCTTCAATGTAGATGATGATTTGGAAAGTTTGGTGGTATTTTTCAATCCCCGTACCGGAATGGAGTTTTATCCCAATATTGCCCACTGCATATTAGGATGGGATAATGTGTTTTTCGACAAAAATGCCGAAACGAATATTGAAGATCTCATGATGGACAAACGAATCAGTTCAGATTTTATCGCTTTCCTGATCAAAAACCAAATGATTGAGATTGAATCCATTTCCGATAAAGGAGGATTTCATTATGTTTGGGCGAATTGCGATTTCCTGCTGCGTTATTGGAAAAAAGAACGATATATTGCCGAGCCGCAACTATTTATAGAGTGATGGCTTACAGTTCCAAATCCACACCGTGCTTTTCATTCCACGGTAACCCGTGAATGTTCAGTTGTTCCATGAACGGATCAGGATCGAACTCTTCTACATTAAACACTCCGGGCTTCTTCCACAGACCTTTCAGGTACATCATCGCGCCAATCATTGCCGGTACGCCTGTAGTGTAACTTACCGCCTGAGCGCCTGTTTCCCTGTAAGCTGCCTCGTGGCTGCAATTATTGTATATATAATACGTATGTTCCCTGCCTTTTTTCAGTCCGCGTATACGGCATCCGATGGATGTCCATCCTGTATAGTTTTCGCCAAGATCGCCGGGGTTGGGTAGCACCGCTTTGAGAAACTGTATGGGGACAATTTCCATACCCTGATACATGACAGGTTCGATACCTGCCATGCCAATGTTCTGTATCACGCGAAGATGCGTCAGGTACTCCTGTCCGAAAGTCATCCAGAAACGGGCGCGACGCAGCGTAGGGAAGTTCTTCACCAATGACTCCAGTTCTTCGTGATAAATCAGGTATGATTCTTTTGGCCCTATTTCAGGATAGTGGATCGGTTGGTGTATTTCGTGCGGATCGGTGTACAGCCACCTGCCGTTTTCCCAATATTTCCCTTTCTGGGTTACTTCGCGAATGTTAATTTCGGGATTGAAATTGGTGGCAAAAGGATGACCATGGTCGCCTGCGTTGCAATCCACAATATCTAAATATTGTATCTCATCAAAATGGTGTTTGGCGGCATAAGCTGTATAAATGTTGGTAACGCCGGGATCGAACCCGCAACCGAGAATAGCCGTCAGCCCCGCATTTTTAAACCTATCGTAATATGCCCATTGCCATTTGTACTCAAACTTCGCTTCGTTCTTTGGCTCATAATTGGCCGTATCCAAGTAACTGACGCCCGTTTCGAGACAGGCGTCCATGATGGTCAAATCCTGATAAGGAAGGGCTACGTTGACCGCCAGATCGGGTTGAAAACTGCGGATTAACGCCGCCAATTCAGGAACATTATCGGCGTCCACCTGCGCCGTGCGGATACGGTTATCGCCAATGGCCGCAGCAATGGCGTCGCATTTTGATTTGGTACGGCTGGCCAGTAAGATGTCGCCAAACACTTCGGGAACCGAAGCAACTTTGTGGGCTACTACGGCGCCTACACCACCCGCCCCGATGATTAAAACTCTTTTCATTTCAATTCGTTTTTTCCTGTTCAAAGATTCGATACAAAGATATATAAAATTTTAACATGTACCTTCCCGTTTTCATTTAAGCATGTTATTTTTTTTTGTACTTTTGCCTGCCGAATGAAATGCTTCAAACATGCGTAAAGTTCTCATCACCTTATTGATTCTTTTAGCGATTGCAGCGGTAGGAACATCTCTCTGGTTTCTTTTTTCGAAACCAGAAGAAGCGGTTGTAAATTCATTGTACGATGCCATACCGCTTGACGCCGGTTTGATTATTGACGTCCGCGATTATGGAGAATTGTGCCAAACGTTGCGTGAAAGTGGTTTATGGAATGCCCTGTCCGAAATTTCTTCCATTGGGACGCTTCACGGGGAAACAATGCTGATCGACAGCCTGGTGCAAAATCACGAACCAGCCATACCTTTCCGGAGCAACATCATTTTTTCTTTTCACCCCGTTGGAAATGAGGAAATGAAAAGCATAGGCTACGTGAAGATGAGTAGCGACAAAGAAGCCCGCAGCCTGACAGATTTGCTCAAAGAACAGTTAATAGGGAAAGTCGTTGTTTCTCAACGCATTTACGACCAAGCAAATATTACAGATGTCACATTCAACGATAAAAAACAACAAAAATACAATTTCTCATGCGCTTACCGCGGCGGTATCTTCATCTTTTCGCATTCATCCATTCTTCTTGAGAATGCTATTCGGCAGATTGCAGATAACGACAACATCGCCGAGCAGGGAAAACTTGCCGAACTGATGCGCTCGGCAGGGAAAAATGCTCCGGCAAACATTTACATTAATTACAGTCTGTTGCCACGAACGGCGCTGACTGTTTTCCATACACGCCAACGCAAACTCATGGAATCGTTAACAAGGTTTGCCGACTGGACGGAACTTGACCTGAACGTGAAACCCGACTTGTTGCTGTTCAACGGTTTCACCGGATGTCGTGATGCTTCCGATCAGTGGTTTGAAATATTTCTTTCGCAGCCTGCCATGCCTATTGCTCTGGTGGACGCCATGCCGTCGACCACTTATGTATTTCTATGGTTGGGAATACGCCATTTACAGCAATATTTCACTGACTATGGTCATCATCTCGAACAGAACAAGGAAACAGACCGTAAAAAAGAATTGGATCGCCTCAAAACATCCTACCGGATTGATTTGCAGGAGGATTTTGCCGAACGGTTCGAGGATGAGGCCGCATTAGTATATGCCAGCGTGGGGCAGGAAAGGTCGGGGAACGAACCGTTTGCTCTTTTCCGTATCAAAAGCACTTCTTCGGCTGTCGACATGATTGAAGAATGGCAGGAGGCTGTAAGAAAACGCAATATCGCCGATGTTGACAAAAAAATGCTGGCCATCGACAATCAGTTGACTTTTACGGCATATCGTCTCCCGTTCGATGTGCCGGCAATACTTTTTGGCGCCATTTTTGCCGGTAACAATCAGTGGTGCGTGGTGGCCGACAATTACTTAGTTTTCGGCAGTTCGCCCACCCATCTGCAAAAATATCTGCATTATACCGCATTGCACGCAAGCCTGCAAACCGACCTTGGCTACGGGAAATTAGTCAACCTCTTTTCTTCGCGCAGCAACCTGATGTTTTACTGCAATCCGGCGCTCATGGACGGTATCTTTGAAAACACGCTGAAAAACGACAAGTACAAGGAAATGCAACAGGCTACCAATGCGCTTTCGCAAATGCAGGCAGTGGTGTACCAACTCAATAATACCAGCGGGAGACTGTATAACAACCTTTTTCTGAAATATTCGCCGCCGGTCGCAGGCGCACCGGTAACAACCGGAATGCAGACTTCGTGGGAAAGTCTTCTGGATACCGCCATTTCGTTCAAACCGCAATTAGTCAGGAACCACAACAACGGCGAAACGGAAATTTTCGTTCAGGATATGGCCGGCAACGCCTATCTGCTCAATAATGTCGGACGGATACTCTGGAAAGTAAAACTTCCCGAACCCATCATCAGCCCTGTATACCAAATAGATATTTATCGCAACGGGAAACTGCAAATGCTTTTCAACACAAGGAATTATCTCTATGTAGTTGATCGTTTGGGGAATTTTGTCGATAAATTTCCCGTGTCATTAAAATCACCGGCGACAGGAAGCGTATCCCTGTTCGATTACGACAACAACAGGCAATACCGGATGATGATTGCCTGCGAAGACCGCAAAGTTTACGTTTACGACGGAACGGGAAAGCCGGTTGACGGATGGAGTTTCAAACAAAGCGAACACCCGCTGCAAACCGATATTTATCATTTCCGTACAGGAAACAAGGATTATATTGTTTTTGCCGATAAATACCGCGTGTACATCCTCGACCGCCAGGGGAGAACTCGGGTTTCGCCCGAACGCAATATGCCGGTGGGACGCCAAACAATGATTGCCCTCGACCAGCAACGTTCCCAGCTGTTGCTTACCGATACCGTAGGAACCGTACACTTCATTTCTTTGGCAAACGGAAGCATGACCCAGCAGGTCATCAAGTCCTTCCCGTCATCGCATTTCTTCGTTTTTCAGGATGTGGATGGCGATGGACAGGGTGATTTCATCTTTGCGGCAGGCAATAAATTAGAAGTGTTCCGGCAGGACGGAAAACAAATCATCAACATCGAAACGCAGGAACCTGTCGCGATGCGCCCATACGTTTACGATTTTGCAACTGCCGATTTGCGGATAGGGATTGTACAGCCGAAAAACAACCATATCTGGTTGTACGACAGCAAGGGGAAAGTAAGCAAGGGTTTTCCGCTGAAAGGAAGCACCTTGTTTTCAATAGGCCGTTTTGACAAGTCGGGCGGCAATTTCAACCTGTTTGTGGGAAGTAAAAACAACTTTCTGTATAACTATTCTGTAAGTAAATAGGCTGTGTTTTCATCACAAATTTTCATGAAATGAAAAAAATTAACGTTTTATTTCACAAATGATATAACTTTATGTATTTTTGTGGCTTCTGATTAGCCCTTGAAAAGAGCTAACCTTTAATAGATTTTTTTTGTAACTGTTTAATAATTAATTGATATGAATAAGGAACAGGCTGAAGAAAAAAAGCAAATCGTCAAAAACGTCAAGGTACGTATTGAAAAGGGTGAACCAAAACAACAGATACTCGAAGAGTTGTCGCAGTTGTATAAGGACAAAGTAACCATTATGAAACAACTTGAAACAACCCCGTCCAAAATGATGAAATACAAATATGCTGTGTTCAATTACACGCTTGCCAATTTATTGTTGGTTGCGCTAATTTTGGACGTCATATTGCTTTTCAAGGCGGAATGGGGTGGTAATATGATCGTCGATTTCAGTACGGCGCTTAACGTTGTGTTGGATGTAGTTTTCCTGGTGGGCGTATTATTGTACAGAACTGAAACCTATAGTTGGATTGCATCCCGTGCCTTAGTGACGCTGCTCACCATTATAGTATCGTTAACCTATTATTATTTAACTGTTCATGTGCTGGTATATATATCGCTTGTGCTGATTGTTATTTCTTTTGTACTCGGATTGTTTCTCGGCGTAAAACTTTGCCCGCCGCGTATTCCGAAAATCATTGAGGTGGATATTGACGGCATTGAAAAAATCAATAAAACGATTTATGTCTTCCCTGATTGAAAACTAATACAATAGGGGCTGTCTCAAAATGACACGGGTTAAGCCCGCAATAACAGAATAAAAAAGAGGCTTTTATGAAAGCCTCTAAAAATCAACCAAATGTAGAAAACTACTAATTTTGGGAATTGCTCCCAGATTGTCAACCGATCCAGAATTCGCTATGCTTGGCCATTGGTTGTCGTATATCAGTACGGTTAATTACCGGTTTTCTGATATTAACCTCATACCCACCCATTCGTAAACCTTCTTCTAAGGCCTTTTTCCTGGAAGGATTTTCTCTCTCCGGTTCCAGACTCATAAACTGAGTGGAAACCTTACCGCTTGCGTTGGCGATACTTTGATACAAGTTACTCCCAACGAAACTTTTCCCTGATTCCATAATTCTAACTATTGAGATTTAACATATTTATTTATGATACGATAAATATGTCAAAAGGTTTCATTTTTTATGTAAAATTTTAATTCTCCATTCGTTCTATTATTTCATCAGTAATCTCCATGTTATGAAAAACGTTTTGTACATCATCGAAATCTTCGATAATCTCAACTATTTTTAATATCTTTATTCCGCTTTCGGCGTCAAGTGTTTTCGTTTCGACCGGTATCCGTTGCAACTCGGCATTTTCTACCTCAATGCCAAATTCTTCAAGTCTTTTCTGTACAGGTACAAATCCCTCAAGTGATGTAGTAATCACAAAAATGTCGTCCTGCTCCTCGAAATCTTCCATACCTGCATCAATCATTTCCAATTGCAGTTCATCGGCGTCAAATCCGCCTTTGGGGATGCGGATGATGCCCTTGCGGTCGAACATAAAAGCTACCGATCCGTTAGTCCCCAAGCTACCGCCCCGTTTGCTAAAAACTGACCGGATACCTGCCACCGTTCGTTGCGGATTATCAGTCAGGCATTCGATAAATATGGCGATACCGTTAGATGCATACCCCTCGTAGGTAATTTCTTGCAACGCTTCCGTATCTTTGGCCTTAGTCAGGGCACGCTGAATGTTTTCCTTGGGCATATTAGCGCCGCGGGCATTATTAAGAGCTAAACGCAGACGTGGATTACCCTCGGAATCAGACCCGCCTTCCCTCACAGCTACACTGATTTCCTTAATGATGCGGGAGAAAATTTTTGAACGTTTTTGATCTGCGGCTTCCTTTTTCCGCTTAATGGTCGACCATTTGCTATGTCCTGACATATACGGTTTTATGAATGTAATGAAAAATCGGGATAAAAATACAATTTTATCAAAATATCTGGCAAGAAATATTAAAATTTGAAAAAAAATTACTTATTTTGCAGATAATTAATCATACATTATCCATCTGTAATACTCAAACCCATGAATGTTGAAAAAGTTTTAATCGAATTGGAAAAAAGGAATCCGGGCGAACAGGAATTTCTCCAGGCAGTCCGCGAAGTGTTAGAATCTATTGAAGATGTATATAGCGATAATCCGCAATTTGAATCGGCGGGTATTATCGAACGGTTAGTAGAACCCGATCGTGTACTGACTTTCAAAGTGCCGTGGCTTGACGACCAGGGTAAAGTACGTGTCAACCGCGGGTTTCGCGTTCAATTCAACAACGCTATCGGCCCCTACAAAGGAGGGTTACGCTTCCACCCGAGTGTCAACCTCAGTATCTTGAAGTTTCTCGGTTTTGAACAGATTTTCAAAAACAGCCTGACTTCGTTGCCGATGGGTGGAGCCAAGGGCGGTTCTGATTTTGACCCCAAAGGTAAATCGTCGATGGAAGTCATGCGGTTTTGCCAAAGTTTCATGCTCGAAATGTGGAAAATTGTTGGTCCCGAAATGGATGTCCCTGCGGGGGATATCGGTGTGGCAGGCCGCGAAATAGGCTACCTGTACGGTATGTACAAGAAACTTACTGGACAGCACAACGGCGTGCTTACCGGCAAGGGGCTGAATTGGGGCGGAAGCCTCATCCGTCCGGAAGCAACGGGATTTGGCGTGGTGTATTTCGTAAACGAAATGTTGTCAACCATCGGTGAAAGCGTGGCAGGCAAAACCATTGCCATATCGGGCTTTGGTAACGTGGCATGGGGCGTTGCTCTGAAAGCCAGTGAACTGGGCGCCAAGGTGATCACCATTTCAGGCCCTGACGGGTATATCTATGACAAAAACGGCGTGAAAGGCGAAAAGATAGAATACATGCGTGAACTGCGCGCCAGCAACGACGATATTGTGAAACCGTATTCCTACGAATTTCCCGACGCGGAATACTATCCCGACCGGCACCCGTGGGAGGTGAAATGCGACATTGCCATTCCGAGCGCCACGCAAAACGAACTGAACGCCGATGATGCGCAATTGCTGATCACGAATGGTTGTAAATGCATATGCGAAGCCGCCAACATGCCTTGTACAACGCAAGCGGTAGAACTGTTCCAGAAGAACAGGCTGATGTTTGCCCCCGGAAAAGCGGCCAACGCCGGCGGAGTGGCTACTTCGGGACTGGAAATGAGCCAGAATGCCATGAAACTCAACTGGACGCGCGAAGAAGTAGATATGCGTCTGCACCAAATCATGAAGAACATCCACGCATCGTGCCTCAAATACGGAAAAACCGACATTTACACTGATTATGTGAAAGGCGCAAATATCGCGGGCTTTCTGAAAGTGGCCAACGCCATGCTTGATCAGGGGGTTGTGTAATATAGGGTAAACGATACCGTTTGGTTAGCTGACTTTTTATGAAAGGGGAAAATATTTCATGTGAATATTTCCCCCTTTTTTTTCATATACACCTACCCTATTTTCATTTTCAATTGTATTATATGAAAAGAAAGTTAAAATCAATAAAAAATGCCAACAAGATCAAAAATAACCCTGTTTTATGGTGTTGTATTACCCGCGACGGTGATAGTTACCACCATAGAATTGTTTTTCGCACTGGGCGGCGAAGGGAAAACATCGCTTTTCTGGTTTAATCTATGTTACACCATAGCGATTGAATCTATTTTTTTCGTGTATCTGAACATGTTGCGCTTCTCAAGCGACAGAATGACCGGAGCGTTCTATCTGATGAAGAGCATGTGGGTCCCGTATTACATTATCACAGGCATAGCGACGATACTGGTATACTCCATACTACTGTCGCATTTCGTGCCGATGAGGTTTTACATCTCGACAATTATCATTTATACTCTTTTTGGGGTTATCGTGGCGGGGATTACTGCCAAAAACTACATGATTCAAAAGGAACAAACTGTCAGGATTCAACAGCGCGGTAAAATATTGGATTATTACACCGACAGTATGTCTCAACTGGAAAAACGCTATACCGAAATAAGCCGAAAACATGATATTCCTTCGGTTACAAGCGGTTACAACTGTGAGCTGACCCGATTGACTCTAAAAATAAGATCGCTGTTGCCTCGCGTATTCGACCTTGACATAACGTTGGACAAACTTGACCAAATCATCGACAGTTGTACCGAAATGCTTGATGCCGTGGAAACCGCTCCAGCCGCTGACCGACAATCAATATCCGACAAAGTGAAACACTTTACTGACCGTTCAATTGATGAAATTGAAATCATCAAAATATTAACAAGATAATAAACAATAGAAAAATATAAGTTTTGTTTGCTATGCAATTTACTTCGCCGCTTGATAGCGAGGTAAATTTCTTTTTTCTTGTAAATTTTAGGCGATTTAAGAAAAAATCATTATCTTTGCGACGTATCATTTTGTTGATTAAGAGTTTAACTTTCATGCGGAGTACTTATAAAGATTTCATTTTCCTGTTGCTGTTTTGTTTCGCCTTGTTTCCTGACATACAGGCACAGACGGAAAAGCAGCGCATGGTGTTCAAAGCAATGAATGATGAATTGCAGCGCAATATGGACAATTTGTCCATCGCGAATTGGGAAAAACCGTTTTTCATACAATATGCGATGCAGGAAGGCCGGCTGTTTCAGGTGCAGGCTACTTTGGGGGCTATTACAGGGGTTAACGAATTCCTGTGAGCAG
>Ga0123354_10015974_pt1 | contig 11760 bp, 9 predicted proteins | sample TergutLab28metaG_2_FD_97872 | JGI IMG/M metagenome (GOLD analysis project Ga0123354, IMG submission 97872) | Labiotermes labralis P4 segment gut microbial communities from Petit-Saut dam, French Guiana - Lab288 P4 | ecosystem: Host-associated > Arthropoda: Insects > Digestive system > Gut ... | reverse complement strand
AGACCAAAAACAACTGGAGAATGTGGAATGTTTTAAATATTTGGGTAGCATATTAACAAATGATGGAAGATGTACGTGTGAAATTAAATCCAGGATTGCCATGGCAAAGGCTGCGTTCAACAAAAAGAAGACTCTCCTTACCAGCAAATTGGACTTAAATTTGAGGAAGAAAGTAGTAAAATGCTACATTTGGAGCACGGCTTTGTACGGTGCTGAAACATGGACGCTTCGGGAAGCTGATCAGAAATACCTGGAAAGTTCTGAAACATAGTGCTGGAGAAGGATGGAAAAGATCAGTTGGACAGATCACGTGAGAAATGAAGATGTGTTACTTAGAGTCAATGAGCAGAGGAATATCCTACATGAAATAAGAAAATGGAAGGCTAATTGGATTGGACGCATCTTACGTAGAAACTGCCTACTAAAACAGGTTATCGAAGGAAAGATAAAGGGAGAGATGGAAGTGACAAGAAGACAAGGAAGAAGACGTAAGAAACTACTGAATGACCTTAAGGACAGGAGAGGATATTCTCATTTGAAGGAGGAAGCTCTAGATCGCACTATGTGGAGGAATCGTTTCAGAGGAGGCTTTGGACCTGTCGTCAGACAGAATACTGAATGAATGAATGAATGAATCATAAACATTTAAGAAAACACACTCAAGTCGTGCTTGTTGCTATGCAACTATGCATATGAATACGCACAGCAAATACTGCTGCTTCCAATTGTAGGTTTTGTCGCAGGTGCAGCACTGGTGACTAGGCACGGACACCAATCACTAGCTACATTACGGTTCCAGCTAGTGAAAGGTATGGCACTTTATTATTCACAGAGAAAACATTCCTGCTTCTTATTGCACTAAAGATAAATCAATTAAAGTGTTTACTTCTCTTGTTGTGACACATATAGTGCATTTTCTTACATTCAATACATTAACCAACAAATACACTCAATAAAACACAACACAATACATATCATATGGTATCAACACCTGTAAGTTTTGGCACCGGACTTCCATCTTCAGGAAGAGTACTAAAACAAGGAACACACATACAACAATATTAAAATTCTAGAATATACAAAAGTTGCCAAACAGAAATCCACCGTGCTGTGTCACTGTAGCTAAACAACAGTTAAACCCTTCAAGTACCAGCTTAAAGCTATTTATATTTTGTCTGCAGCATGTATACCAACATATGCAATTGAAATTGATCTCATCCTGCAAAATTATTGATTTTAGATCCCTGTGTATATATCAGAGTACACATCATGTTGAGTGTGTGAAGTATATCATGTAAGGCAATGTAGTCCACCAAACAACTGTCCATTGCTGTTGTTGACAGGAAGTGTAGTGTGTGTGTGTCCGCACAGTAACAGTGTATGTCACAGACAGGACAGATAAGGGATTTATTTCCCTGATATTTTACACATCTATGAAGGATCCTTGAAGTTGGTACTGCTGAATATAAAGATTTTTGGAGCAATTCACATATGCCATCCTTTTGTTACTGGTTTTATTAGCTGCATGGTGGTTTGTATAGGACCGAATTAATGTTTATTGTTCAAAACTCTAAACAACTTATTTTGAGATTACGACCAGTCTGACCAACATATATTCTGTCAAGTGTGCTACATTTTAGACTGTATACACCATTAGACAAGTTCTTTTCGGGTTTTTGGTAGGTTACATAGAGTATTTGGTGAACAGTATGATATATGCAAAGTGGTATGTTTATGTGTATATTAATGATTTTTCCTTTCTTGTCAGGGGACTGTGATATTCACATTGTGTGCAATGGTATTTTTTTTTTATTCTGTTATTCAGTTCTGTTCTTATGGAAAGTGGACAGCTGTTATTGCAGGAAATTCGAAGTACGGTACTCATTTTGGTTTTTTTACTTTCTTGAGAAGGAGGGAGCTGAAGCAATCTATTTAACTTCTATGTCATGAAGGTACCAGACACTCTTAAGGTGATATCAAGAATTACGAATGTTCCCACAGTTGGTATGCACCAAATACAGCAAAGCAGAGCAATAAAATTATAGCCCCACTCATTAACTCTGATTATATGATGCTTAGTACACAGAGTCAGGCTTTGGCCATTCCATCCCAATTAAGAACCGTGTACGTCTTGAACAGGAGTTTTGTCACCCATGTTCATGCTGTGAAATCTTGTATGGTGTTTTTTTTTTTCCCTGTGCTCTGCATTGTGGAATCTCATCTAGCAGGTGTCAACAGTAAGCACATTTATAGTGAAAACACACAATGATAACACTGGGCAGGAAGTCTCATTCACTTAGCCAAGTCTTCCATTTCAATGGAACAAGCCTAGTGATGGCATGTTTGGTAACAGAATTTTCCTGGTGCATACTCTGTTGAAATATGACAGTGCAATATGGTTGCCTGACCCAATGGCTATGAATCACAAGTCTGGTTATCATCAAAACCAAAACAGAAGTTTCTTTGTGGTGAAGCCACACACAGTGCCAGAAAGTATTTAATTCTAAAGTGGACCAATCACCACTGTCTTTATTTGACACAGTGTCAAACAATTGGTTGTATATTATTTTTAATATTATTTTTAATTTTATTTCTCTTAAATATAATATATTATTCACTTCTTTCTTAGTTTAGTGAATTTCTGTATTTCTGCATGACTGTTACTCTTCTTGTCAAAAACACGTTACCATTTTTGGTATGAAGGTTGTCTCATGCCTGTCTTACACAACATTTCAGACCGTGTACTGTTACTGAAGGAAGGTTTCAAACAAGGATAACATATAGGAACTGCATACCATAGCCACTTGAATGAACAAAAGATATTACTGGCTTCACTGGTGGCATCATGCTTTTCATACCATGTGCTGAAATTCAGGTACCTCTGGACTATACTCCACTAGGGGGTTACAATTTTAACTACGCTCTGTCAGAGAAACAAAAGGAAACAGACTTCATTTGGCAAGAAAGAAATGGAGCCATAAATATAGCTAAAAAATATATGGTGTTACACTTTGCAACTGTTTTCACTGAAAAGTAGTAAGATAAAGTTTACATTCCTCACTGAACAGTTGTGTGAAAGGTGCAACAGCCAAGAGGCCAAAGTTCGTGTCCCAAAAAGGGCATTCCAACTGGTTTAGCACAGCAAAAGCAATTAAACATTTTTAAGGTGTGTTGAAATAGCTATGTCTTATTTATTCTCTCCTTGTGGGGTAAGGAAATTTCATGTAGAGATTTTCGACTCCTCCTCACAAAAGATATATTTGCAATAGTGGCACAAGTCAGTAGACTGGAACAGTGCTCAGAAAACATGGTCTGCCTCAGTCTATGACGTAGCTAAAATTGTCTTGTGTACACTGGAAATGGTGTGAAGGGAAAATATTTAGTGAAGTGCGATGGAAGTATGATGTGGAACTGTGTTTTGTAAGAATTTTCTGAGACTACCACATCAGGCACAACTCCACAACTTTTAAAGCCGGAAATCTGTTCGCAAATTAGACACCCCGAACAGAAGTGTAAGTAAAAGACACCGAAAACTTAGAAATTTCACTTTAAATTCAATTTGTGCATGTACTCACTAAACTTTTCCACTGCATTTTTTGACATGCTGAAATATATGTTGTATTTCCCACACAATCCAGCTTTCTAATCACACACAAAAGATTTAAAGGGCCATCATGAAAACCAGCAAACCACAGATCTGGCCCTCTCAATTAAATGACCCAGAGGAAGGGTTAAAAGGACTCTATATGCTGCTAGTTTGTGTTGCATTGGCATGCTAGACTTGCATATCAGTTTTAGTAGACTCCCTGAAGATGGAAGTCCAGTGCCAAAACATGCAGAATTTGATACTTAACATGAATTGTATTTTATAGGATTTTATTGAGTGGATGTGTTGCTTAATATACTGAATGTATTTATTTTTATATCCAAACATAATGTTTAATCATTCACTCTTTATTCCATATGACAGGAGCAAAAACGTGTCTGTAACTTGCCATTTTCCTGACTAAATTATGTTAAAAGAGTCATAACTCACATTAAGGTGAAAGTTGTAATTAAAGTTCAGTGAATTTAGTGTTGTACGTGTGTGGATCCAAAATTTTCCGGACTGACACTGTAAAAATCATAAAACTTACCGTAAGTCCTATCGGCTGCCGTCACCCTCGAAGTAGTTCCCTCCCGCATGTAGACACAGGTCCCACCGTCTCCTCCATTTTTGGAATGCATTCTGGAAGTTCTTTTCTGTGACAGTGTCAAGCACTTTCCGTGTTTCGGCCTGGATGTCCTCAATGGTATCGAACTGGCGCCCTTTCAGCTTCAATTTCATTTTAGGAAATAAGAAAAGTCACAGGGCGCCAAATCAGGGGAGTACGGTGGGTGGGGGATAACAGGAATTTTGTTTGCAACCAGAAACTGTTGGGTGAGGACGGCAGTGTGAGCCGGTGCGTTGTCATGGTGAAGCAGCCTGGTCTGTTCTCGCCGAAGTTGGGGACGATGTCTTCGCACTTTTTCACACAGTCTCTGCAAAACTTCGCAGTAGAACCCGGAATTCAGTTTGGCCTCTTGGGACAAATTCTTTATGCACAATCCCCTTGATGTCAAAGAAAGTGATGATCATGCTCTTGAGATTGCTTTTCACCTGTCTGGCCTTTTTGGGCCTTGGTGACGTGGGGCTTTTCCACTGGAAGGATTGTCGCTTTATCTCAGGGTCATAACCGTATACCCAGCTCTCATCACCAGTAATGACCCTAGACAAGAACGTTTCATTGTCGGAGGCTAGCTGACGAAGTTCAGTGCAGACACTGACGCGCTGCTGCATCTGGTCAGCTGTCAGGATCCTGGGCACAAATTTGGCTGTGACACGCTGCATGCCCAATTCTTCCGTCAGAACGCGTTGGCATGTCCCATAACCAACGTCCACCTCCTCAGCAATGTCACGAATGGTCCGACGTCGATCCTGACGAATGATCTCTTGAATTCGTGCAACGGTTTCAGGAGCTGTGCAACTTGTGGGTCTCCCAGTGTGTTCATCGTCGTCAACTGATGTGCGACCGGCCTTGAACCGGGCATGCCACTGAAACACCTGTGTATGACTCAAGCTTTGGTCCCCGAAGCCTTGTTGAATCATTTCGAGGGTTTCTGTAGCACGTTTCCCAAGATTTGCACAAAATCTGATGCACATTCACTGTTCCTTTCTCCGATCCATTGCCAAATCCACCACGCGTCATGTACACAACTCCACATAAACGCACATAAAAACTGACGTCACCCCACCTACGTGAAACATGGCAAGCAGACTCGCTAAACATGGTTGTCCTACCATCTACCAGTGCTTGGCGCTAACACAACTGCTGTGCAGATGGCGGCACCAGTCCGGAAAATTTTGGATCCACCCACGCACTATGACAACACAAATTAGTATACTGATAGTGCAGAATAAAATTTATCACATATGACAGCAGCAGATACAACATCTGTAGCTCACCAGTCAATTGCCAGCTGCACACTAACTACATAACCAGTACTTTTACGTTTGTTTCTAATTTGCCATGCAACTCACCAGGCAAGGAAGTGTGCGATACAAGATCTTTGGATCCTCAGCACTAATTGCACCAGCTCGGTGCATGTATGTAATACACCTCGCTGCTGCCATCTGCATCTCACTTGGCCTGTCCCTTGCCATTAGCCCCACCAGTATATCTGGCACAGACTTTCCTCCAAAGCTGCAAGACAGAGACAACATAATCAACATTCTTTATTCCAATGCTTATTTAGAATTGTAAGGTGTTCAGTTGTAAAGGCAGAGGATCAATTAATATCCATTCTAGGAATAACTCATTATAATTTACTTAATAGAATATTACCACAATATTTCAGCATCGACCAGAAACAGTTAATAACTGAACTGTCACATTGTATAGCTCTTGAAAGCAACAGGAACAAAAAATCTGGAGGGAACCACCAAAAACAAGCAAGGAGAGAACTCCAGATGTGTGATCCTACTTCAACCCCTAGCAGGGAGCCAGAAAGCACTCCTGAAAAATGGTACAACTTCAACTATTAGAAGGGAATTCCTGACATACAGTTCACCTTAAACCTCAAAAGAAATTTCATGTTCTCACAGCACTACCCAGGTCACAGTGCTCCGGAATACAATGCCATGCATTTTGAGAGAAGCGTATTTATCTACCAAACCACATGGCTTCACACTCCCTAAATCACAACGTTGATGGTCCCTCACTTCCACAGTCAATATAAAGATATTCTGTGTCATATTCAATAATATTCTCAGAAATAATAAAAAATACTTCATTTTCTGCCTTGCACACATTCATTTCAACATGCATTCATTTTTAAGAATGTACAAGATAAATAAACTGAAATATTAAGAGTTTGAAAAAACTGCCACCCTACCATGTGCAGCTGTAGACACAGGAAGTTACCAACATGGGTTACAAGCACATACTATGCATGGTTGATCAAAATCACAAAGCTGTACTGAACCCACCTTACTCAAATTAGCTACTGAAAAGGTTTTAATATTTTCATTTGGCTAAGCACATACTTTCCACACTGACATCACAGTTTCTTCTCTTAACATTTAACCATCATTACAAAGTATGATCTCTAATTTACAACTTGGTTGAAACATCTCAGATGCATCAATGCTCTCAAAATTTACACAGGATGCAGAAGGAACTTGTACCTGGAAGTTGCAACAACTGCAGACACCTTTTGATTCTGGAAGCACATGTTGGCTAGGCACCGGAGACTTGGCATCTGCACTTTGTAATGAGGAGAGCACAGTAAAGCAGCCAGAGCAGGAACAGTGCCCTGACGACACAGTAAATTCTGGTTGTCTGCAGTCTGAAAGAAAAATAGTGTATGTTTCATTTCTAATTACTTACAAAAACTGCACATACACACATTGTGTTTCTCTCAAGAGTAATGTTGCCAGCACTCCGAAAAGGAACATGTTCACAGCTGCATCTAGCTGGTTTCCTCCTTTACTTAAGCTGTGGTAATACTGCAACAAATTAACGTGGCCACTACACACATACAAAGCATCCCAAGGTCAACAATCTGAGAGTTGAATTTATGCTCGAAACTGGTGCAATTTATGGAAGATATGGTAATAACTGTAAAGGGCAGAAGGCAATTTGTGAGCCAGTGGAAAGATTCGAAGGATGCAAAGTGTTGATAATGTGTGCTATGATGTGTACTGAATGAAGTGTTTCTTCAAACAAAGAGCAGATCAGTTAGCATATAGCATGAGGGACAAATATAGCAGATGGGGGAGTAACTTGCTGGAAAAAATGTCCCAAACATCGTGAGCCGACTCTGACCTTGACCACTTATTAAAAGCAGAGAGAACAATGGTATAAAGATAGTCACTCAGCCTCCCCTGTGCCTCAGATGGTGTTTTCAATGGCTTAAGGCACATGATCACACTCTTTTGAAATGTACAGAAATATGGAGATGGAGAAAACTTTCTGATCAGTAAGTTTTTAATTATTGAGGAGGAGGCAGCATATAAGAGATTGGTTAAGTGCAAATAAGCTTACGAAACTGTAAAACTTCAGCCAATTTTGTTATAAGGAACAATGTTACTGAAAGAACAAAATGAGGAAAACAACATTACCAGTAGAGTGGGAGACTGTAGTGCTGTTACACCTACAGTACTGCACGGAAGAGGGTACTGTTTGTGCGACCTATCAACTGCAAGACTGGTGTTTGCAGCAACTGTCTTCTGCACTTCTAACTGAACTAATAATGATGTTAAATTATACAGGTTGTCCCGCAATTATACAGTGTGTCCCACTCGCTACTGTACCCCGCATTTCTTTAATAATACTAACACCAATGAAGATATTGCAATGAAATTTGAACAGGAGTACGTTTGTTGTGTTAGAAATGAAGAGGAATGTGTCTGTAGTGCGCCCAATTGTTGTGGCATGGAGCAGCGGTCCGCCAGCCAGCCAGCCAACCAACCAGCCTGTTTCCTGCCCGAAGCACCTCTCTGCTGATCTCTCTGTCATTTGGCTGAGGGTGCCTACACAATATGGTTGTTGTTCATGACTGTTAGTGTACGGTATGTGTGAGTTCACACAGGATAGTTGGAAAATGTATCGGTATAATCTGGAGGAGCGAGTGTTTATTGTTCGCACTTATTGGAAAACAGAATCGATAAAAGTCATGTCAACAGCAATTCCTGGAAAAGTTTGGAGGCCGACATCCGCTGAGCAAGTCCAGCATTTGGGCCTTGTCGAAGAAACTGGAAAGTAAGGGGACTTTATTGGACGAGCATACAGGAGGTCGTCCAAAAATGTCAGAGGAAACGATCCAAAATGTGAAGGACCGACTACTGGTGTCTCCCAAGAAGTCACTGTGCCGACTTTCACAGGAATCAGGGTTGTCCAGAAGCACTTGTCAACTTGCTGCGAAAAAAGCAAAGCTTCATGTGTACCGTATCTCCGTGGTCCACGAATTAAAAGAGCCTGACCAAGTGAAAAGAGTGGCATACTGTCAACGGTTTCAGACACTTCTTAAGGAAAATCCGGGCATTCTGAACTACACTTGGTTCTCGGAGGAGGCGTGGTTTCACCTGTCAGGATACGTTAATTCTCAAAAGTTCCGTATTTGGGCAAGTAAAAATCCCAACGCGTTACACGAAGAACCCCTTCATTCAGAGGAGATCGGTGTTTGGTGAGGGATGTCCTGGCAGTGCATAATTGGTCCCAACTTCTTCAATGCAACCATCACAACAGATGCATATATGGAAATCTTCAACACCTTTGTAAATCAACTGGATGATGAGGAACTCTCAATTGGATATTTCCAGCAGGATGGAGCGACATCCCACACTTCACACGCCAGCATGGCCGAAATGCAGTCCTTTTTAGGTGACCGTGTCATTTTGAAGGGACTTTGGCCACCGCGCTCGCCTGATCTGACGCCGCCTGATTATTTCTGGTGGGGATATCTGATAGGGAGAGTTTACGAAAACAAACCACGAACCAAAGACGCCTTGAAAGCAAATTTCACCAAAGAAATTCAGGCAGTGACAGCAGAAGTACTGGCAAGGACTTCCCAAAATATGGTGTGCCAGGTTCAATCCTGTCTGGATGCAAATGGTGGCCACTTCCAGCACTTGTTATGATGTTGTCACATTTCTTACACAATGAGATAAGTCCACTTCAAATTTCATTGCAATATCCTCATTAGTGGTAAAATTATTAAAGAAATGCCGGGTTTGGTAGCGAGTGGGACACACTGTACAGTAAATAAGGTGCTTAAACAACAGCCGAACAGTACAAACAAAAAACATACATATACATAGAACAATAAAAAGGCAGTAACAAAATACATATAAAACAAAAACCAATAAATATGATTCATATAAACAATACTTCAGAGCAATCTACAATAGAACTATAAAATAAATATCAAATCTGATTAACACTTGGGGTATGAAAATTCCAGGTTCTAGTATGGTGACCTAAACCCAAGGGCTATGAACATCCCACACAAGGCATGTTACGGACATTAAAGCGTGCCGTACAATCATGTAGAGGAACAGAATTATAGCACCACTCGTTAACTCCGCATTAGATGATGGGAGGTGGTCAGATTCATGCTCTGGCCAATTTACACAATTAAGAACCCATGTACCTCATGAACAGGAGTTTTATAGTGTCTTTACACTTTAAATCCTGTATGTTTCTTGTTTTGCTATGCAACAGTGTGCCTTTCATTCCCTTCACAAGATACATTTAGCAGTTCAAAGCAGTTTGTAGTAACAACTGATCATGATTACATTGGACATGAAGCCTCATTTACTCTGCCAAGCATTTGCAGTAAAAGGAATGTTTAGTGATAATGTTTTGTAGCAGAATTTCCTGCTGTGTACCCTGTTGAAATATAGTAAAGTAATCCCATTACAGGCCTGGACAGGCCCTGAGGGTTCCGGGAGGTTAAGGTTCCCAGATTTCAAGACAATTGGCACATGAATTTGGTAAGGTTGTCAGCCCTACGCACCGGCCGCCTTTACACCCCAGGAAATATTCCTGGCACTCATTTCTGTTAGAGACTGAGTCAAACCCAGGGCCATAGTGCGGCTGGAAGGATTACGTCAAACATTCCAACACCATCAGAAATCGAACCTGCAACCTTCAGACTTGTAGCGCAGTGCCTCAATCAACTGCACCACTGTGTACCCTGTCCTACTGAAATATAACTACACAATGTCACTGTCTGATAAATGGCACTCCAGTTCTTACACAGCCAAAAAAGAAACTTGTTTGTGCAGGAAGCCACACACAGTGGCAAAATATATTGCTTCTAAACTGGACTATAAGCACCAACTGTCTTTGATAACATGTCAAAATTTCATTTTAAATTTTCTTTAACATTGTTTCTCTTAAATGTAACATATTATTCAATTATTTCTTGATTGAGAGAATTTCTGTATTCCACATAACTATTATTTTTATTGTCACAAAAAGTCCCCATTTTTGGTACACAGGATGTTTCATGCCTGTCTTACACTTCAGTTCAGACCATGCACTGTTACAGGAGGAAAGTCTGAAAAAGGGTATATACAGACTGCATACCAATGCCACACAAATAAATGTCATTACTGGCTGCACTGTTGATGTCACGTTTGCGTAACATATATGCTGAAATTGAAATGCTTCTTTTGTAAATGCAACTCAGGGTTATAACCTCAACTAAAGTAGATACATAGAAATAAATAGACTGGCATGTAAAAAGTCAAGCCATAAACAGCATTTCATCATGTGACCACCTATTTCAACTGAATAATAATAATAATAATAATTCCTCAGTAAGCACTCTGTGATGACTGCAGCAGCTACAACAGCCAGGTTCTTGTCCCCAAACTGGATATCGGAACTGGTTTGGGACAGCAAGAGTGATGAAGCGGGGCCCCAAGCGACAGCAGGTGTGAGGACAAGGGAGGTTTTGAAGACGAGCCAGGGGTGTCACAACTGCAACCTGACCGTCCACCATCCAGCAGTTTGTTTACATGACTATGAGGAAGGGGAAGTTTTTTCAGCATGGGTCAGGTCAACAGGTCCAGACATCATTAACACATCAGTGCACATGGTCCTCTGGTTGTCAGAGAAGTGTGGTGAAGCAACACATATAAATAATGGCTCCAGTCCACTTAGCCGTTTCCTGTTGTATTTTGCAGAAATTATCACACTGCTGGTGGTGGAGACTAACAGGTACTACCATGACCACCTTGACAAACTTGATGAGAGACCTTTGCCCTCCCTAACATGACTGAAGCTGAAATGCTTGTGTTTCTTGCGACAACAATATAAATGGGACAAACTGACAGACTACTGGTCAACAACCACCAATTCCACACACATTTCTATAGTAGTGCTATGGAACAGGACAGATACCTTCACTTCCTTCATTCTCTGCACTTTACAGACAACAAGAATGAGCCTGACATGACGGACGAAAATTCTGACAGGTTATGGAAGGTACAAAATCCATTTGAAATTCTGAATGACATTTTCAAAATTTTACAGCCCTTCTGTACATCTGACCATAGATGAAGTTATTGTTTTGTATAAAGGAAGGGTCATTTTCCAACAATATACGGGGTGTCCCAGGAGGAAAGAACCTAACTTCGGGAGAGTGTTCCTTAGGTCAAACTATAACGATATAACCCAAAACACCTATATCCAAAGTTCAATGGTTACGGAGATATTGGCCAGAGAAGTT
>Ga0123354_10015972_pt1 | contig 11761 bp, 7 predicted proteins | sample TergutLab28metaG_2_FD_97872 | JGI IMG/M metagenome (GOLD analysis project Ga0123354, IMG submission 97872) | Labiotermes labralis P4 segment gut microbial communities from Petit-Saut dam, French Guiana - Lab288 P4 | ecosystem: Host-associated > Arthropoda: Insects > Digestive system > Gut ... | reverse complement strand
GAGGAGCTACTTGAATGAAAAAAGTAGCGGCTCCAGGTCTAAAAAACAGAGATTAACGGCTGTGGGGACCCGTTGCGCTGACCACGTGACACCCCTCTATCCGCAAAAGTTGGCACTAACTTCACCGACCGGCGGCGGCTGCTCTGTCGGTATAGTTCGCGTGCGGACTAAGGCCACGGAGTTTAGTTTTAGTTTCTGTGTGTATAAGGTATGGTGTTACTTACCAGTACCATAATGAAACTTGCCCTCCAGTAAACCAGCCTTCCCAGCCAATAACTCTATCAGTTTCCCTACTGTCATACGTGAAGGAAAGCCGTGAGGGTTCATAATCATATCAGGACAAATCCCAAAGTCATTGAAAGGCATGTCTTCCTGTTCAACTATAAGGCCTGCAAAACAACACAAAATACTCACAAAAAATGTTGACAGTCTGCGTATGTACTGGCACACATGGACCACCATCAGATGTCTATGGATATAGTGTCATTAACTGGAGCAATATTCTAGTAAGACCCAAAAATGGGGAGTGGAGGAAGCAATGTGGACACAAGCCTGTAAATGTCTTGTTTTTCCATTACCTCCTTAAATAATTCAAGAGGTGCAAAGCCAAAAGACTATGGGCATTAAATATGATTAACATTATCAAGACATTGCATTAAACAGCAAATATGTAGTTCACTTTTCTTAGAAGATGGTAGCAAGCCTGTACAATAATGATTTACATAGAAGCATTTCGAACTCTTACCATGTATCTATATCAGTTTCTTTCCATTCATGTCCGTATCTCACTTTTTTTTTTAATTTGGCGCAACAGTCCCCCAGTGGGCCAGGGCCTCCTCATTCATGAGATTTCTACATCATGTATTTCACTTACACATACTTTATTAACTCTCTTCTCCAACTGAAATAATGGCTATTGAATACAAACAATTGTGGATTGCACTATATTCTGTACACATACATACTTAAGCTTTGCACACTTTGCCAGTTCCATTTCCTGTACAAGGTCTTATCATCCTGTAGACGTTGCTAGAGTAATTTCAATCAAATAAGACAAAAGTCAAGTGCAGGCTATTTACTGTCACTTAGCAGTAGAGCTGAACTGATGTCACATGATACACAGAGTCATATGCTTCATACCTACACAGTATAAGAAAATTTAAGAAGACTGTCACCCTCTGCCAAAGCACATTTTGTACAGTTTGTATGACATTAAAAATCAAGATTACTCCTTAACAAGAGGCTGCAGTTGTGTAGACTTGGATGGTCTACTAAAGAATATTTTTGGAGGCTTCCACACATTTTACACTTTCATATTAACCTTTAGACGCCTAACGTCAACTATAGTTGATGTACCGCACTGCTAGCCTCCAAAGTTGCATTTTATATATTTATTCAACAAATATTAAGTACCGAATATTTTAAACATGGTATATACTCTCCGTTTTTTTCTCTTCAAAATGCAGTTTGTTTCATAACTCTAATGTATTTGGTTTCTGTATTATTCACATTTTATATACAGGGTGTACTAAAATTTAAAAAAAATAATTCCGGCGCCAAAAGGTTAAAATGGAAAATGTAGCTGGGCTTGAAAGGACCAGAGTACATGGACAGAGCAGCTGATGGAAAAATCAAAATAAGGCCTGGATGTCAAGGTAAGCCCTACCTGTGACTCCTTTCTGTCCATGTCGACTACTAAACTTGTCCCCAATCTCTGGCCGACGTGTCTGCCTCAGGAGAAGCTTAATCAGAAATGAATCCTCTGCATTGGACGACACCATCACCTTCTCTACATACGAATGTACAGGCCCTTTGTAGAGCAGTGGTACCTCCCGGTATTCAGGTTGGGCTTGAAGAGGATTGATTGGGTTCAGTGTCACAGTCGGCATGGACTTGTTTACAAGCACCTGTAGCACAACAGACTGTTATAGCTATCACATGTAGTAACAAGCAGTATACATCCCTATGTGGTGTTACGATGAATGACATTTAACATATGCAATACTTAACCAAGGATGTCCTACTAAATGCAAATGTGCCTTCCACAGCTCTTTTCGTAACACAAACTTTCACCAGTACATGATCCTGTTTCAAACAGCAGCCCAAAAATCATCCTGATCAAAAAAACTGTAAACTAATTACACTGATCATACTTGTCGATTTTCTGCCTTTTCACCAGGAGCTGCAATTCCATCTGCATCAAGAATATCATGTTTCCATGTGGGTTTTTTGGTATCTGCATCAACAAGAGGCCCAAGTATGCGGTCATAGGTCTGATTGGCATACCTCTTTAATGTGGTCTTAGCATTGCGGTACACCAAACAACGTCCATAACCTGTAGACAGAACAAAATTTGTTGATACTATGTTGACAGTTACCAACTGAAGAAAATCAACTCCATATCACCAAAAGAAATAATAGTTTGCCCTTGGTTTACAAGCTTGCCACATTTCTGGATTAGGATGATCTTATTTGTGAGATCTGATGTTCTAATGATGGTGAGTATTCCTTCTATGAAAGTCGAGGAAATGCTCTTGCCTGTCTATCAAACATGGTGTCATGACCCAAAAAGAATGTAACCTTAATGACTTTATTTACTTTGTAGAAGGTTTAAAGCATTACTTTGTGCTTCTTTTTACCCAACTGCAAAAAATAGATATGTTCAATTCTCCCTACTCTGGAAATTGTGCTCTTCTGAAAATTGAAACTTACATAAGATATAAATGATGTCAGCTGACTCACTGTTAGTCATACTGTTCACATGATGTGTGCATCAGTCGGTGGGTTAATTTACAATAACTGTTGTCTTTACATAGCCAAACCCACAGGGTAGAGTCTTTCTGGAGTAGCTAAGAGTCTCTCAGCTCCTTAAGAAATTCCCTGCCAATGGCCTCTATGCTAGTGAGATGGATCCAGTCAGCACCATCTCAACCCATGTCTATAAAATCCATTTTAATATTATTCTACCAATAAAGCCTACGTCTGTAAAACTGTCTCTATCCTTCTGGTCTTCTGCTGAAAATTTAACGTGCATTTCTCATTCCTCTCATTGAGCATATGTCCTGCCCACCTCATCCTCCAGGATTTTAATACCATTGTAACTTCTGATGAAGATACCAAGGTGTGAAACTCTTCGTCATGCAGTACATATTCTCCACAACTCCAGACACAGGAATCTACAATCCTTTATTCTCTTAGAATCAGAGATCAATCCACTCATCCATACAAACAACAGGCCAAATTATAGAAAACTAACAGTAAATTAAAGGCATGGCTTTGTTCAGATTTATTCAATTTTTTTTTAGTAATTACCAAGTGCACTTACCTCTGTCAATGGAAGCTTTGTTCAATATGAGTGCATCTTCAATGTCATAACCACTGTAACTCATCACAGCCACTGTTGCATTTTGGCCAGCTGGCAACTTGTCAAAATTAATCAGCTCTATGGTGCGAGACTTGACCATTGGTGATTGAGGATATACAATGTTGTACATAAGTGTGTCAATACGATTTCTCTGGTTATATCCAATTGTTCCTGAAGTTACATGAAAATTGGTTATTTGGTTAAAATACAGGAAGGGTACACACAAATTAAGTCACATAGTGAGGTGATGATGAGACAACCATTTTTCCTCAAAAAAGTAAAGCAGGTTACAAACATTGCTTTTCTTTGTAATTTATCCTCTACAATCACCTTTCCTTAATTCACATTTATATTTTCTCTCTGGCATTATTCATCAAGAGTTTTGTATCTATATGCCACACATACATTACAAACCAAGAAATGTTTCATACAAAATATAGCTGCAGCTAATATTAGTACTATTATTTCCTTTAAATTCTCATTATCTCAAGATTTGAACATGCAAACCACATAAATCCCAAAGATGAACAGAGCACCAAAATGTGGAAACCAGTATCTGTCGATGCATTTTAACATATGAGTAACACAGAAATTAATAAAATGGTCATATGGAATGAAGATTCGCTCTGAATTTATGATATTTATGATACTGGCAAATAAAAATTAACTGGTACATTAAATTTGTAAGATGAAGATTAAAGGATTGTCCACAAATAACTCTGTTCCTTGTGTTTTACTTTTCTAATAAACATGGCAAATGCAAGAAAATTTGAAGGCAACAAACTACATTATGAAGGCTGAATACTTTTAAAACATACCCATGGCTTGTTTCCCCATAGCACATTGGTATGTGTTCCTAGGACTCTGGTTATGGTGTGGGTAGGGTACCAACCCTGCGCACACTCCCAGCAATGTGAAGGGCTCAATCTCAAGATGCGTTGTCAACCGAGGATCAATATATGACTCACTCAGAGCAACGTAGCTGTCATTCTCTTCATTCACATCCAGATACTCAATCAAACCTAAACAGAAGTCAGCAGAGATGATGAATAGTGCAAAACGACAAAAATAATCACGATAACAAAGACATAAGGTCATTAATTTTTGCTCTTATGCATGAACATGATTTCATGGATATTTTTCAATAAACTGACCTTGCTGCAGGCAAAAATTATTTCAGCCCTCACAATGAAAATACGGAATGAAGCCATCCTGCGCAGTCAGCCACATGAAGAAGCAGTTAGTATCTCACACTTCAGAGAATATCTCTCATCAGCACTTTTGAGTGACAAATTATGTATCTGCCCATTGCTTTTATATGTGTTTTAGAATCCAATGTTCTTGTCTGAGTGCAGAGAACTGAGGAAACAGGTGGCAGTGAATGACCACCTGCCACCTTCTGCCCAGTGTTTCCTCAATATTCCACAGATGAACAAGAAAACCGGAACAGACACGTCATTTAACAAATCACCTCCCTCATGATGCAGACAGAGAGTCTCCAAAGCAAAGGATATAAACTCCATCTTAACACCCATTAAGATTTCAATGCTGCAAATACAAATTACAAACAAACAGTTCAATAAACGTTACTAGAAAGTGTGCATGCTTGATCATTTACACTACCTTCATTAAGGAAGTCCTGAAAGTTCCTGACACCCTGTACCAGCTCACTGATGTGATGCTGTTTCACCAAAGGCTTTCCTTTGTCCACTATAATGTAAGGCCTGTTAGTAGGAAAAACATTATATGTAGTCACCACCGGACAAACACAACTTCCAAACAATAATGATCAAGATGAGAAAAGCAATTAATCACACCTCAGGCAAGAATTAAATAAGCTGAGTGACATACATGATGGTTCAGTATAGGGTCTAAGGTAGACTTTTATGATAATGATGATAAAATCTGCAATGAAATAATACCACAGATGTCTGTAGAAGTACACAAAGGTCATCATGGAAACGTGTGTTATTTCCGTCTAATCATAACGAAAATTTAAATGGTTTAACAGTCATTTATAAAATTCTTCATTGTTATATTTCATTAAAATCCATTCAGCTGTTTGCAGTTTCTTAAACATACAGGCAGATATGGTCATTGTGGTTGATCCTCAATGGTGGTGTGAACATGCCTGAAACCAAGGGTCATCTTCCCTTTGTGTATTTACATAATCCACTCTAGTGCTGTTACAAAAATGGGTTCCAGTCTTATGGGCAGTGGGATGGCAAGAAATGTATCTTCACTTTCATTCATACAATGATGTCCAGATTGCAATCAGCCCATGTTATTACACCGTATTATGTAACTTTACTGCCATTTATGTCTACAGAATTAGAAATGACACTAACATCATTATGAAAAGAAAAGTATAGTGAAAAGGTGAAGTCTTCCCTGTCCACACCACGAAGACATACAGGGTGAGGAGAGGTACAGTTAAACTCATTCTTAACCTAGGTGCAAGATGGAGGTCAATGGTCAACATCATACCCTTACTGCTTTACCTCTGCGAAAGAAACCCCGGTACCCATCGAATGGGAGGCTGGGTGGGACTTGCAGCCCGTCCACATGTTTTGGAGAGGAGAAAAATCTCTTGCCCCTGCCAGGATCTGAACCCTGGATCATCATCCAGCCCATAGCCTAGTCACTGTACCTACTACTTATGAATTCTGTGCACTGTAAACAGTATGTTTTCAAGCACATGTTGCAGAAAGGAAAAGCCTTATGAAAATTCACTTCAGATCTAACAAGGAAATACAGACACACTATAAGTATTTTACCAATTACTGCTACTCAACAATGCTCACCTACAAAGCCTGCCACCATCTGAACTGATATAGACACATCTGTGTTTGTGCTGGGAATAAATGGAGATAAATCCATTAATGAAACCGTTACGCCTCATCATCCGAAATATCCGTACAAGTCGCTGATAATCTCTGATAACACCCAATATGTTACCTGTAACAATTCAAACAACCAGATCAGTATTTGCGCTACGTCCTCTCTTCTGACGATGTCAAATGCAAAGTATAAGGTTACTGCTACCATAATGCTGATAGTTTCCAATATGATAAATGTACCTACATGTATAAACTTCCATCATATCAAATATACATGTGTAGCTGCAATGCTTTAGCAGCTGTAAAACCTCTTTTTTACACTGTTTCTGGAATCTACTGAACTGAATGCAAATACTGAGAAAAAATGTCATATAAGAGAAATGGACATTCACAAGGAAAAGCGAACAAAAATTAAGAATGTAAAAATGATACACTAATGTACATTCTTTCAACAAACAGTACAAATTATTAAGCAACATATGGTTCATCCCCATGTCACTTTCTTCTTCTTAGGTCAAAATATTCTCCAAGCACGATCTTAAAACATCCTAAGTCAGTGCACAATAACAGTTTTAAAGTTTTGGATCATATTTTTTTTTAATTTCTTGTTTCTGCACACATTTCATCTGTCAAAACACCAGCAGGAGGGCAACAAATGATGCAGATCCAACTCAGGGACCATTTCATATAGCAGATACAATGAAGAGTCAAATCCAATTCACATTCTTCTTACAGGGCAAGAGACAAAGTTCCAACAGGATGTACTTTTGTGTACTTTAATCTTCAAAGAAGAGGGAAGATAAAAGATTCTGAATGGAATTGCAGCAAGCACTCTCATAATTTAATCTGCCTTTATATAGCGGCTTATTTAGTGATGGTGGGAGACAGAGAAGCTCAGTTCATATAGCAACTAGGCCATGGACTGGATGGCCTGGGGTTTGATCCCAGCATGAACAAGAGATTTTTCTGTTCTCCAAAACATTAAGACTGGCTTTGGGGCCCACCCAACCTCCTATTCAGTAGGTACTGGGGTACTTTCCCAGGGGTAAAGTGGACAGAGAATGAACCTGATGATTTACTTCCCATCTAGTGCTGAGGTTAAGAATGAGTGGAGCTATGCATCAACTCCCCCTATATGCCTTTGTGACATGGTCAGAAAAACTTTACCTTTTAACTATTTTAATGATGGTATCAGCAGCTCACATTATATGGCATACAATGGCAAGATAACAGGTACCTAAAAAATGTTCATGGCCTAATGTGCCTCCAGAGATTGAAAAAAATCATGAAAATCTTCAGTTGTGACAGCTGGTATAAAGAAGATTTGAATCTCGGATCTGCATGCTATGCAGGATGGCTACTCACCTGATCGTAACATTAATTTACATTGGTCTTACTTCCATAATAAACGCACTTTTGATTAGTTACTGTCATTCCTAAATAAACGGACTTCATCACATTTTACAAAGTGTAGATACATTTTCTCTTCTAATATACCACCACATAAGAAGATAAGGTCTTACGTTCTCACCATTGAGAAATACCATATACACTTGGGAACTATTGATTTCTTCACCCCCTAGAAGGTTGACATCTTCCACTCCAATGTTGAAGGCAAGACGGATGATGGGTGCTTCTTCTACCTCTGTTGTGATATGTGTCATCAGAGCCAAATTCTTTACAAGCCCACATCCCTGAGATAAGAAACCAAATATGAGGTAAAGAAAGCAACATCAAAGGAAAGTGAATGACTGACTGATTGACAAATCTGTATGTTGATAGCTGTCCCTACACAAACTCCACAAGCTACATAACAACAAACAATATGGTGTTACGGTAAACTTCAGCCTAAGTCTATGCACGTGCCTGTGCAAACTGTTTTTGGCATGCATTTTTTCGATTTTATCCCACCTTTTGTTCAAATATGGGATTGTTTTAGCACAACAGCATGTTGTTTAATGCTTTAAAACAGAAGAAATTAATTATTTTCGTTGTTACACCGTGCATGTTGTCGAGCTACTCAATTATTATACCAACTACTGCACATATATAAAATTTATAAAATTTACACCTTAAAACATTAAAACGCTCCGACATGTTTCGGTCCTGGGACCATCATCAGGGAGCTATATCATCCTTGCTAAAGTCACACTCTAAAAAGTCACATTAATTTCGCTGTACAGCAAAATTAATGTGACTTTTTATAGTGTGACTTTAGCAAGGACGATATGGCTCCCTGATGATGGTCCCAGGACTGAAACATGTCGGAGCGTTTTAATGTTTTAATGTGTAAATTTTATAAATTTTATATATGTGCGGTAGTTGGTATAATAATTGAGTAAGAAGAAATTAAATTTTCTATCCCACAAACTGTCCATCCAAATCATACACCAGATACCTCTACAGGTGTTAAAACTGTAGAAGAAAATGGGCTACTCAAAGTATCCTTTCTGAACCCTTCCACCACCAAGGCATGCATGGGTTTGCAAGTCTTGCAGGACAGGTCTCTTTTTCAAGAAAATGGTCGATCTGGCACCATACACCCCCCTGTGGACAAATACAAGGAATTATAGATGGCAGGAATGATCATGCCAGGTGTATGCCTGCAGCCCTGTTGGTATGGACTTGACTGTAAAAGGAACAGAGGGTAGGTAGCTCAACCCACCTCTCCTTCAGGGGTGTCGGAAGGACACAGCATTCCCCACTGTGATGGCTGCAGAGATCTTGGACCAGACACTTTTCTTGTCTTTTCAAACTGAGAATTGACACGAGTCATCATCCCTAGAGCTGAGATGTATGAAAGTCTTGACAGGACTTGTGTCACACCATGTCGCTCCATTCTGAATCGCTTGATGGTCCAGTTTCCCTGTGAACACAGAATGTACCCTTCAGCACATGAAGTAATGAGACTGATGCTCACTCTTTCAACAGTTCAACCCCACACTATTTTATATTTATATACAGGTGAAAATATAGACATGCCTTGGGTCTTCTGTGATATGACACTGTCACTGGATGGGTATTGTACCTAGGCAACACAGTCTGTGAAACTTAAAAAAAAATTGACTTTTTATTTCCCTCAATGTTGAAACTAGAACAGTATCACTACTGGAAATATAATGTTACAACATGCTACAGGCATCAACATTACATGGATATTTACATACGAGATTCTACAGGAAAAGTAAAATTTAGATTGTTTCCTTTTGTGTGTGTGTGAACTGGGAAAGGACTAGTACCCAATTTCAGTAGTGGACTTTGTGGTCCAGCTTAAGGAACATCAACATTCCATGGCAGCACAGTTATGAAACCAGCAATTTACTCTACATTGCACTCAAAGCCTTCTTTGTGAGAGGGAAGAGAGACATTAGACACACAATACACCCTATCAGCACCAAACATTCAATCAGCCATCAAAGAAATGACAGTTGATGACTGAAAACTGCAAAGAATGAGGTGCTTTCACATACTTAAGCCATGCAAAAGCTGAGGAAGAAGGAATAATGTGTCTTGCACACTGTCTTTAACCAACTTACTGTGGATATAGCATGGACAAGTCCATTGGTGATCTGGTCCTGTCGCATGTGTTTCACAATGTCAAACTGGGCTGCCTTTATCTTGGGGATGTTCTTATCAGCTATCATTTTCAACTGCAAAAAGAATGTTTAAAGAAATTTTATGCCACAATTATAAATAAAGGGACTACATTTCACATGAGGTTTAGCACATGCTTATCGCTGTAATGTACAAAGTAACACAAATAGCTGCAGAAATATTCTTCTCCGTGTGTGAAAATGCGTGCATGTGTGCACATACATAAACTGTTAAATGTTAATAAAAATCCAACCAGATGCAACAGTATGCAGATATTTATTTACTGCAAAGTCACTCTACATGTTTTGGGTGTCACAGCACCCATCATCAGGAGTACTAACCAGTCCTGATCAAGCCACGTTGGAGGGAAGTAGCTGTTCCGATATTATAACCTGTACCAGAGGCTGCGGTTACAGTTTTTAGAACTCCTGATGATGGGTGCTGTGACACCTGAAACATGTAAGAGTGACTTTGCAGTAAATAAACATCTGCATTCTGTTGCATCTTGTTGGAATTTTATTAACACTGAATTGCGATGCACGGAACTATGAGCTTAAAAATATATAAACTGCTTGTTTCAGCATGTACATGCGTTGGAAAATAAATGCTGACAGTAGCAGTGTGAATATCCAGCTGAACACTAAATTTATTCGAAGTAATTTTAATAGTTTTGGAGAAAACAATATACACATGGAGGCCAAGACAAGCATAACTGCTCATTTTATTTATGTAATGCCAATACAGTCTCTTTACGTATGTATCACAATATACACATGGAGGCCAAGACAAGCATGACTGCTCATTTTATTTACGTAATGCCAATAAAGTCACTTTATGTATGTATCACAATACATAACACTGTACAATGAACTGTCATGGGAGAAAAGGGAATCAACTTTTCTATAACAATAAAAAGAGTAAAAGGAGGAAAGGAACATCCCAACTACAATAAAACAAAGAACAGCTAACTGGAATGGTCACATCTTGCATAGGAACTGTCTTCTGAAACATGTTATTGAAGTGTGATAGAAGAAAACATAGAAGTGATGGGAAGATAAGAAAGTAGATGTAAGCAGCTACCAGATGATCTTAAGGAAACAAAGCGATACTGGAAATTGAGAGAGGAAGCACTAGATGACACTCTATGGAAAACTTGCTTTGGAAGAGGCTATGGACCTGTTGTAAGAGAGAGACTAAGTGGTGGTAGTGATGATGATGATGATGAAGAAGAAGAACAGTGTTCTTACTTCCCAATTGAATCTCTTAAACAAATCTTCAAACATGAGTGCAAGCAGTGAGCCAGCAAGTTCCAGTCTCTTGTTGCCATAATAGTCTCGATCATCAATTACTTTTGTATCACCTTGGGCTTGGATGACTCTACGCACCATCAGAGCTGTATATGTCGCTTTTATTTTAAAGTTGAAATTCTCCACCTACAAAAAATACAGTAAACGCATAAAACACACTAAACTGAAATTAAGACAGAAAAGAAACAAATACAGATTCTAACTCACCCAACTTCACAGTTGGATATTGATGCTGACAGAGAGTTGTGCAGTGTAGCTAGGATGGGGTTGTAGACAGCTGACTTGAATGCCCACCCCTTATGTTCATTCTTTCTCTGACCCAAGTGTACAGAACTAATCCAATTAATTATGAACTAACTCCATGGAGCAGACTTCTTCTTAAGAAGTTAGCCTACAAGCACTTGGCTAGTCAAACAATTCATCTTTTAACCCTTATATATATATATATATATATATATATATATATATATACATACATACATATATACAGGGTGTCCCAGGAGGAAGGGGTGTTCCTTATGTTAAAGTATACTGATATAACCCAAAACACCTATGTCCAAAGTTGAACGGTTATGGAGATAATGGCCAGAGAAGTTTGAAACTTTGACAGCTGTTACACACTTATTGATTACCAAATACATATTAAAACTGGCAGG
>Ga0123354_10015971_pt1 | contig 11761 bp, 7 predicted proteins | sample TergutLab28metaG_2_FD_97872 | JGI IMG/M metagenome (GOLD analysis project Ga0123354, IMG submission 97872) | Labiotermes labralis P4 segment gut microbial communities from Petit-Saut dam, French Guiana - Lab288 P4 | ecosystem: Host-associated > Arthropoda: Insects > Digestive system > Gut ... | reverse complement strand
CACCCTGCCCCCGATCCCCTCTAAAGTGAACACTTTAAAGCGAAAAAAGAAAAAAAAAGCAAAAAAATATTTCGAAACCAAATCCTTTTTTTGGGGGGGGGGGACCAAAATGAGTAAAATAAAATTACCTCTAATAAATGGGGGGTTTAAAATCTGAAATGAAAGCAAAAAATCAAATAAAATAATCAGCCCTAAAAAGCCTATACAATTTCAGTCGACAAAGCTTTGTTTCCCAAAATCTAACCTTAGGTAAAATATGTCATTATATTGCCGGAAAAAACAGCGGTCTACTATTAGCCTGCTTGTGCATCACGGACTTTTGACTAGTTCTGATTAGAATCGTGAACACAAATAATACGGTTTGTACATCTCATACAAACAACGCTAATCTTCTCTTTATCTCCTGTAGGTAAGCTTCCTGTGCAAAAAAGGAAACGCCAGAGAATGAAACTGTTCAAGTTTCTTGCAGTTCCGTTTTACACAGCCCGTACCACTTCAAATTTGGCTTCATGTAAAAAACCTTAACGCAAACAGCAGGATGCTCTCCTTAAATAAGCGCTAGGCTTCTGCTTACAGTAGGCTTGCTTGTATCTTGCATAAAGAAAATGCTTAGAACAACAGGCTGGGGTTTAGCATCGGTTTACAAAAGAAATACGAAGGAATGGCGTCGATTGATCAGGTTCAGGATGGGAAGAAGTATAGGGCTGTTGTCAACAAGGTAATTAAACTTCGGTGCCTTAAGTTGGGGGAATTCGACTGAGGAGCTATGAGCTTCTCAAGAAGGACTCTGCTCCATAAATATTGTTAGTTGAACTATAAACCATCTCAGGTTATCAGCCTGGCCGTAATAATATGTTACCAATAACGTGCAATTTCGTGTATTCAATATATTGACCAAAAATGCACTTAATAAAATACAAATCATAAGACACAATTAATGACAAGTGCCACCTCCTAAATGTATTATGGAACTTTAACTTTTTCATGTTTTAAATATGAGAGTCAGAGCGACTAATACTTGAAAAGGAGCGTTGGACTTGTGACTCTTTGTGTTCGGAGACTCCCCGAAACTGGCACTCCGGTGCCGAAACATGTAGAGGTGATACTAAACATGAATTTTGTTTTATGATCTGCATTTTATTAAGTGCATTTGTTTGTCAATAATATGTAAATGGTCAAAATAAATTGACAGAGGTTCTGGATCTTTTAAAAAACAAAGAATAGTTGTTTCCCATAAAACATGGGCGTTTTCAATCTCATGAGCAAATACGGACTTCAGAAAGAAGGCCCATGCTCCACAGTGTTAGATGAAAGGCTTAAGACTACCGCGGAAAATAGAGACGAAGCTAAGGAATGAATTTCCCTGTAAGCGCTCAGGGCAACTATATGCTCAGAGGGCAGAAGGAGAGAGAGCTTCGTCTCCAACAATGGCTTCCTAGCAGAGGGAAGATACTGGATGCCAAGATTCGGCAACGCATGATCCTCAAGCAAAGTTGGTTCAAAAACAAAAATACTCTAATTTGAATTCAGATTTTTATTTCAGTTTTTGCACAAGATGACATTCAATGTGAGAAATATATATATAGCGATTAAAGACCCTCACCCTGCGAGACTTTGAAGCTTTCACAATGGCGTTGATAATGACCAATACTTCTAAGACGTTACGCCTTGTAGGCTAGTAAATACTGTTGAAGATTTAAAGCACAGCAATGCTATCATCTCTAAGGTAAAGAAACGTGGGATGAGTCTGAAATTTACCCCACAAACTTCTGTGAATTGCATTATCAAAATCACACCTATCAAGAGTAGAAAACGGGCCCTGCGCCACATATGGCTCAAGTGAGGCCTCAAATGACACAATTATAACCCATAGCGCAGTCAGTATAACGACTCGCTATGGGACGGAGAGTCCGGGGATCGAATCCCAGTGGGATAAGATTTTCCGCGCCGTACAGAAATCTCCCGAGGCCCACCCAGCCTCCTGCACAATGGGTATCAGGTCTTTCCTGGACTAAAATGGCCGGAGAGTGGTGCTGACTATCAAATCCTTCTAGCGCCGAATTGCCAATGGGCTGGAGCTGTATATACGCCTCCCTCCTGTGTTTAAATAGGCATGTCATGGGGCGACTTTTATAACTTTGTTTATTTAGCGACGAATTTATTTACTCTGAGATGGCGTGGTGGCTTTGAATGTGGCATTCTGAAGGGTACGGAAGGAAATATTGAGCCTTCTATATCACAAGACCAGAATTTGTCTGATAAAACAGAAACGAACCGTGGGAAGTCATTAGAGATCGCGGATATTCGGCTGGTCTATTTCTGCCCAGGAGGCTACAACATTCTCTAACATTATCTTGTTACGAGATTTTGCGGTGACAAAAGCTATGATGATTTTGTGGTTGATTCGTGATGATTAAAGGCCATGGATAAAATACACAGAATACATAGCGGGGAATGAAAGCAACAGTGAAAAATAAAAGTGATTTTGGGCAGGCCGAAGAAATTATGAATGCCTAATTCAGAAACACTGCCACCTCATAAACCGAGTTCCTCCTAAAACAAACCCCAGACGCATTACTGCCAAAACATAAACAAATTCTTAATTTCATTTTGAATCAAATGAAACTAGTTCACAATTTCATGAACTACTTTTTTAAGAACCACTTTAATATATTTCATAACTAGAAATTGGTTTTACTTCTTAACCAAAATTGTGCGTCAGATTTACTTGTCCAGCGTATAAAACATCCTCACCATACCCGTCAAAATTATTTTAGGGTAACGGTACAGATCACAGAATTTCTTGTGACGAACATTCTCCACATTCATACCAAACTCTTCTCCCGCGAATCACAACATATTCCTCAGCTATTTGTTTTCATATACTGGAAATACGTGATCTAACCAACGAACTAAATGGAGCAGAGTTCTCTTTAAAAACCTAATAGCTCACGTGGTCACAAAATTGCCCACAGTTTGTAAAGCTGGGCGGTTCGTATTTGCATTTACTGCAGCCTGCCACTCGATTGTATCATGAATCATGAATTCAGGCCACGCTCTCCCACCCTATTTATTGAAGATCCATTTTAATATTATGCCCCAATTTAAGCCTAGGTGTTCCAAGTGACCTATTTCCTTCAGGTTTCCTTGCACATGATTCTTTTCTCTCCAATTCGTGCCACATGCCCTGCCCTTCTCAACCACCTTGATTTGATTTCCCCCCAAAACATTTTATGTTTAGTACAAATTTTGGAGTTCCTCATAACGCCATTACAAACTCTTCTGTTACCGCCTTCCTCTTAGGCCTCTGCATGTTTCCCGGTGCCTTATTCTCGAACACCACCAGCCGATGTTCTCCCTTAATTTGAGAGGCCAACTTTGTCACCCGCACAATGAAACACGCGAAATTGTAGTTCTGTGTGTTTTAAATTTTATATTCTTAGACAGCAAAGGGGAAGATAAAATATTCTGGACTGAATGGCATTCCATGAATGTCATCTGATTTTTAATTTCTGCATCAATGAAATTTTGAATTTTTAGCGTCTTTCACAAATATTTAAATTTTTCCACGCTTTAAAACAATTAGAACAACTTCTTATCTTAATGTTGTAATTCTGACCTGCATTGTTGTCACGAGACATGACCATGTAGCCTAAGTAATTACTATTAATCTAACTCGCTTACTGGTGACTAATCAAGTTTCTGTCTTTTTCTTGACAATATTTTTTTTCACCCACTAAATTAACAGATAAATACAGTACACTCTCTCAGTACAAGTGACAATTTTTCAGGTACATAGAGTAGCAAGTAAATTTGTACATCTCAAACACAACCTTCAATAAGTCGACACTTCTGTAGCATCACACACACACACACACACACACACACACACGCAAACATATCATTATCATAATCGTTACATCATCTTCATCTTAATCATAATCTCTTTGAACAAGTTAATACTCAACGCGACCGACTCCTGATTCATAACAATGTTCTGGTGTGACATATCGTACAGCATTATTTTGTCTTTACCAAAGAAAGTTGCGTGCTGATACCCAGATATTCTTTGGAGTCCTGATCCGCCTAGAACAGGGTTTCTTGGGCTTTCTGTTACTGTGGACCCTTTACAGGTTTCCATTAATTCCGCAAAATCCCTCTGCAGTAATTCCTCATATCGCAGGCCTTATGGGTTACATCCAGGTAACATTTAAATCCGTTATTTTCACAAAGAGGAAACATACTAACACCATAAAATCCTTTATCAAGTCTATGTAAAAGTTTATTGTAAAAACAACAATTTTTTAAACAATAATAACAGTAAAACTACGTAAGGCAAACAAAAGCCTAAAGAAAAAATCATGTTCTGTTGAGCAGAATCTGCTAAATTAGCGGACTCCGGCTGAAAAACCTTGTGTAATACAACGAGACTCCGGTTTTAGCACGGCACAAGCTGTGATGGTGTCCAGAATTTCTGTTGAGTCCATAGCCGTCTACTGATATATATATATAACTGACAGCAAACTATGCTGTGTGAGAACGAGCGGCGGTTTTCCAGCCATCTAGTGCATGTGTAGGTTAGGTAACTCGCAGCTTAAGTAGAAGAAAGATATTTTGCAATGGAACAATCCGCCACAGCGCGTAACTTTGTTCAAAACAAGAAGAAATGTATATAAGGAGCAAGAAACGCTGGCAGAAAATAAGCCAAAGAGACACTCGACGTGTCCCGAACAAATAGAAAGATCTGGAGCTCAGCAATATGCTGCACCGTGACAGTCGCTCGGAGACATGAGAGGATAGAAAGAGATACGTTCTGAAAACAAACCGTTGTTTCGATGACAGCGTTTAGTGACGCCACGTGCGCCGCATACAATAAGGAGGTGTTTAAAATGGACCGAAGGGCTTCATGAAAAAATCATGAAGTTTTACGAGGATAAGAATATGGTCCCCAGAGCAGTAATCGAGGGCTTAATACCAGGCTAAACCCGCCACAGGTTTAAGACGCCTTCTTGGGCGTCCCATAAAGTTAGTCAACTTATCAGCCAGATTTCCCAGGCGGGTTGCCTACCTACAGGCGCACTACTTCCTTCCCGCGGTTTCCTTCTCCTTGTTACGACGTAACCAGATTCCAGGCTTACTTAAACGAAGAAGCAGCAGGGCCTTCCCAAACTTTATTCAAGTCCCACGTTTTGTCGAATATCTTGTGGCGTAGAAGAAGTGCCGTCTGCCAGATTAGGATTGGGATCTTCGGGGTTTCAAGCTCGGTATCCATGAGAGAACAAGTTACACGACACACAACAGTTATATAATATAAACTATTCCTGCCAGGAACCTACAGAATATGTGTTCCTATTATTTTTATAACCACAAGACGATGAAGTAAGCTATTTCAGTTGGAATGACGACCAGTGTACGGGTTAAACAACCTGAAGGGAACAGAAATTTCTGCCTTCACCGTTGAGCCCAGGCCGCCTCTGGCATCCGCAAAACCCTTAGTCTGCTACTAAAGGCTTACCGGCGACATGAAACTGACCACTCGCTCCCATCTACTGCTAATGCGTGGAACTACACTGCGATCCCCACACGTTGTCATAGCACGGTCCATAATGATGCTGAAGTTAAACTGAGCTTTAATTTTGCATCTGTAAATGTTGCAAACGCGGTTCCCTAATTACTTCCATTACCTCTCAGCGTGTCTTTACCTAAAACTAAGTTCAGCAGACTACTCGGTCAGAACCGAAAGCCTGATATCCACAGTAGGCCTACTACATACATATTAGTGAATCACCATCGTTACAAGCACATGTCGAAACAAATCGACAAATAGATGACGAACTATTTCAGATGATCTGCGGATTTCTGCGGAATGTTACTGCCGTCCTATCCTGAATGTCAAGAGCAGCACTGTCAATACTCAACCTTCATCTAAGAATAAACCTCTCTGTTACGCTTTACGGGCACAAAGTCAAAGTAAAATGCAATGGGTGAAAGAAATTTGCATTTTCCTTCCTTTATATAATTAGCATAATCTCAGTTTTCCCCGACATTCATCTTTTACTCGTGCGAATATTAAAGTATGGATTTACTTTAAATCGTTCCTTCCAGTAGTTAAACATCAGTCACTTCCACTTGTTTTAAGAATCATGTGACAAAACTATTTTTCTGTTGCAGGACAGTCCACTAATTCAGGACTACTGATTACTTCCCGAAATGTGATGGTATATAAATGATATCAGACTTTATTAAAAGAGTGTTTCTTTGTTCTGCCTCCGAAAAAAAAAATACAAGTGACCATTTATGTAGCTACCCCATACCCCCAAAATATTTTGAGGTAGCACCTTATATTTTGGCGTCCGACAAGTTCGTACTTATACCCCAACGCCAAATGATGTCAGATTTTAGTAAAGCGTCTTCAAATAATTCATTCAAGAATTACTGTCATTCACACATTACAATAAAAAATTATTAATGGCACAACAGTCAGAAAAGATTGTACACAAATTGGGTTTCATTCGGACATGGACGTGTAACATGAATGAAAGGTAAATGTTTAGTGTTAGACCGAACGTTCCGCGACCTGCGACGGGAAGAGCAGACCACTGAATCCTAGTTTTTATAACGCCAATTATTTTTAAGCATTCTCTAAGCAGATTTGCACAAGGCGCTCACAGCGTTCATCACAAAACTTCCCAGCCGACTCACAGCATGCATGTATGATCATAAAATATTTATGTCAACATGCTCTGAAAGATGTGGGTGATTATTTTCATGTACGTTGCGCAACACCCTTCACGACATTCACTGCTGCTGCTACTGCCGATAACTAAGCATATGCGTGTGTTACAAGATACTTTACATTCGGAATTTTCAGCTCTGCTTAATCTGCCTTCCTCGTCCTACGTATTCTTGTGCCTAACAGTGAACGTCAGCCATTCCACCTAACAAACACGTAAATTCGACAACGAGGAAGCGTAAACTCACAAGCACCAACACGTAACATATCAATTTTCGAGTTGCACTGTATTCGCTTCACATACGAGATTCTAACAAGGTGGAGGCAGCACACCCAAAGAAAACTAACGTGTCTGTTATCGTTAAGGAACATCTTAAAGCTCGGTCTGTGCTTACGAAACGTAAACATTGGTATACAACTGAGGCCAAGCTGAAAGGCACCACATCTGCAAAATGCGGACAATCAGTACATCGTAATTATTTGGGGCTGTTTCACTAAGATAACAGCCCGTAAAAGACTGTGGTCTACTCTAAAATGCGAGTACTCCACAGTTCATGTGCGGAATCGGGTTTCTGTGCGAACAGAACATGCAGAAATTGGGTAGACGCCTGGACAAACCATGGCCTATCAACGTAACAACTCTTCTGAGCAGAAAGTGAAGACAATTTTAATAAAATAGCACGACTGGGAAAAGTGGATGCTTCTACAGCTCTCTGCCGCAAGAAATGCACTGACAAATTCGCACCGCTTAACACGCACTTCCACGAGCCTGAATATAAGTTCGTTGAAACCAGCATGAGGATAGAGCAGAGAACGGACGGTTGACAGAAAAATGATGAATACTGCACACGGCAGAACGATGACAGATCTGTTGTTAGCGGGAATTTTTAAAGGAATAATAAAACAGCAATGAACAAAAGGGGATTTGCAGGGGATGTTAATATTATTTTATACAAGTTCTAATGGAATTAATATTATACGTCAGTAAATTTTTAAGTCAGCAGCTGGTGTTCACATATTCATTGCTCAATCACAGTATGAAGCTGCGGACCGCAGTACTGCAGCAGGTGTCAGGGGTAGCGCTAGCAGCGAGCACTGAAGGAACGCACTGTGCAGAAATAGCCGGAAAATGCAGCACGGTTTACGGGCCTCTTATTCCTCGTGTGTTAATTGTAAACAGCTGTGTACAAGAAATGTTTTTCTACGAGCCTGATTACGGGTTACACTTCAGCAGCCAAAAGAATAATCACTGCTTCCTGTTCGGCTTACTCAAAAAATACACACACCTTCACACGCGCTTCACCACATACAAAGTAATCACAGTTGTGCAAGTCAGTGTTATCACTGACAGTAGAAAATTGAGAAGTCGAGCTTCGTTGTGTCCTTCAGTGGTAACGTTTGCACCAAGTTTCGTTGAAAACGGCCACCTGTTGCATTAGTTTAACTCTTTAAACGCCAAGTTAAATCCAATCTGCCATTGGCTGGCATTATTGGGACCTCATCATATTCTCCACGTTAGCAGGGTAAGGATTAAATGGGTTAACTCAGAGACACAGACGCACGCACGCACAGTACGGATTCCTCAAACACCTACTCCCTGGCAAGTAACGCGGGCCAGAAGTTGATCTGTTACGAAGATATGAATATAAGCAATTAAATGCCTTTTCTTACTGCCCCAGATTTTTATCTTGCCTAACAAAATGTGAGCCATCAAAGTAAGAACACAAAGTACCGTGTAACATAAGCACAGAAGCACACAGAAAGATTAAAATGTATGGAAATTACAGAATCCCCTATTTAGCCAATAGTAATTGAATTACTTGTACTGTACTATCCTACTGAAAGTAATATTCCTATTTTGGAACGTATAAAAATGCAGGATTAAAGGTGATTAAGTAAATTTAGAGAAAAGTTCTTCTTCATAAATGCATATCACTTCAAATGCCTATAAAGGAAATCAGCCGCAGGGTGTTCCAGCTGCCACGCCTTGAAACAAGATATACTGATTCTACTTTCCTTTTAAGAGCAAGATGAAATGAATGTAGCGAAGCGGGTGAATCCGTATTCAGGGTAACTTGTCGACTACTTTACACACACACACACACACACACAATATATATATATATATATATATAATATTGTTTTCAGTCTCCCAACATCAGCACAATGGGGGCAGAATTTCTATTAGCGTTGTTTTGAAGTACAAATACAATAAGACTCCACGTTTTCAACTACGATTCCAGCGACAGTTTTATGTACCAACCAAACCTGGCGAAAAATATCGATGAGGGCTGATCGACCCCAGAAATTCACATAATTTGCCCTAGATACAATCAATCTTTTTACCACAACCGTTAAGTCTGTATTCAAATGCGTAATTTTCATTAGATAAAACCAACCAAATAGAGTGAATGTTTTATTTTTCTATTTTCTGAAAGCTTCTGCCTTCGCCAGAAGGTTCCGTTGTACTGGAATGTATCAATCACTAACGGGATTTCTCCCTTTTTCCCTCCAATTTGTGGACGATTCAGAGCATGGCGAACAAAGTTGGTTTTAATGCACTCCCACATGAAACTGTGCACTGGACTCTATTACTGAGTGGAACTGCATTCATGTGCTTTTTGAGGGGAAAACAATCCAGTCGTCGGAATGATGTGGGGAGGTTTGGACGCACTGTAGGAAGGCGTCATGCAGCATCCGAAACAAAACAGGTGAGAGAAAGAGGTTTTCCTTTGAAATCGCAGACTTTTTTGGGCGTTTAACGTTGCAATTATTTGAATATAGTACACTGCGTTTTAGGGAGAGGGCGGTCACCGTCTTCACGATTGATTCTTTCAAAACAAAGACTACTACATGATAATTATGTACACTGCAATTAAACCCAGACTAAAGTCAGTTAGTAAACACAATACATTCCAATAGTAGTTTAGAATACATATTTTAGTGTACTACTTTCAAGTACATAAGAAGGAAAAATCCAAACAACTCTGCGTGGTCAAATATCATACACCACCTTCGGAACCTATAAAACAGAAATGTTCCTGTTCATCTTCCTACAGACGACGTCACGTGTGCAGATATGACAAGACGCGCAACAGTTATGTAATTTTAACTAAAAGAATGGCCCAATAAACGTCATTGAAGATAAATACGATACACTTATCGCCATTCATGCCATGAGGAGTAGAGGTTTAGCTCCACCCACTCTTAACTTCGGCGCCAGATGGAGTTGAGTTGTCAACATGACGCCCCGGCTGCATTATCCACTGGAATATCGCCGGTTCCTAGACGGGTCCCAGAGGCGTTCTGGACGCCTTGGAGAAAAAAAAAGTTTGTTGCTCCTACCGGCATTCGAACTCTGGAGCATCCAACCTGTAACCTAGGCTCTATACTGACTATGCCATCACGGCTCCCAGCTTGAATAAGTGTATATGGCTCACTTGCACTTCTCAGTGTTTCTTATATTCAGAAAAACGACAATTCAATAATGTATATAACAAAAAGCAAGATAGTACGAGCAACGTCGTTGTGTTTAGCGGGAGAGACACCACTCAGAGTTCGGCCCACGATTTAAACCCCTCAGCTAAAATATAGCAACTCTTCTAATTCGTTGTCAAAGCGAGAACTTCAAGCAGGAGCAAAATATCGTGCTGTGGGCCACGACAAAAATAAGTCTACGTTGCATCAGTCAGTTATTTCTAAAGGGAAGACTGAAAGACCGAGATTCATGAATATCGCTGTGGAGCTGCTGTTAATGAAGCTGACCCCAGTCTGTCTATCAGCTGCGATATTAACACAGCGGATACACTTGCTTGTGATCCAGGATATCATTAGCAGAATTCGGTACAAAACTTTGAATTAAGGCATCGCTAGACTTTGGAAAAGAAGAGGCTTCCAATGCGGTGCGGTTTGGTGCGGATGGAAATTAACACGGCCGATTGAATTATATTAGACATATTCTACTTCTAGACTGATCATAACTAATTTACTGTAATAGTTGACTGCACTGAAATTTAGGGTGTACGAGGTCTGTCCCAAAAGTAATGAGAATGATTAAAAAATTATTGAACATACATGCAATTACAGTTTATTCCCTTCAAAATAGGCTCATTGTGATCGAATACAGCGATTCCAGCGTTGCTGCCACTCTTCATAGCAGTGGAGGAAGTCTTCACTTGAGATATTCAAAGCCCTCGTCGCAGCTGCCTGGACGTTTTCAACTGTCCCAAAATGATGTCCTTTGAGATGGGTTTTGAGCTTCGGGAATAAAAAGAAATCGCACGGAGCCAAGTCAGGGCTGTATGGTGGGTGGGGAAGCGATGTGATAATATTCTGAGCCAAAAATTCCCACACATAGGACAAATTCTTCGGGACCAGTTTCGCACAAATTTTTCTCATGTGCAGATCTTCCATAATGATTCGGTGTACGTCCATTTTGGGTAGTCCTACCTCCTCTGCGATTAACTGCACATTCAAACGTCGGTCCCTATTCAGAACAACCTTCACACGAGCCACATTGTTCTCAGTTCTTGAAACTGAAGGATGCCCTGCCCGCTCTTCGTCCTCAACGCTCTCCTTTCCATCCTTGAACGCCTTGTGCCACCTGAAGACTTGGGCTGAAGACAAAACAGCATCCCCATAAGCTGTCCTCAACAACTGCAACGTTTCGGAACCAGATTCTCTGAGTTTCGCGCAGAACTTAATTGCGAAACGCTGCTCCAGACTCCTCTGCATTTTCGCCCGTGACAAGACACAAAAACTACTACGCACTTTGTTAACGTACCGACTGCTATAAAGGCGCGGATTCAACTGAGGAAGGTCAAACTGTATACCTGGGTTCCCCCTCCACCTGCCTCGACCCACCACTTTCCTTTCCTGGCCCTTCTGCGCTGCGCTAAAAATCATTCTCATTACTTTTGGGACAGACCATGTATGTGGGGGGGGGGGGGGGGAGTGGGGACGGGAAAAAGGGGGTTTTTTGGGGGGGGGCCCAAAAAAAAAAAGGGGGGGAAACCTGAATTTTGTACT
>Ga0123354_10015970_pt1 | contig 11761 bp, 3 predicted proteins | sample TergutLab28metaG_2_FD_97872 | JGI IMG/M metagenome (GOLD analysis project Ga0123354, IMG submission 97872) | Labiotermes labralis P4 segment gut microbial communities from Petit-Saut dam, French Guiana - Lab288 P4 | ecosystem: Host-associated > Arthropoda: Insects > Digestive system > Gut ... | reverse complement strand
GTCCTCTGTACTGTTGCTGTGCATCCATTCCCTACCTGATGATGGCTGATCTGGACAGCCGAAACATGCAGCCGTATCGAACAGAACCCAAACACACAAGATATGTACGGTTGTGTTCATCTTACACTAAAAAATACAAATTTAATTAATTAGTAAGATTAAGCTTAGCGAAGGCGACTGGCCCTTTAGAGTGCCCTGGTTACAACATACACTGCATCACTTCCTTCAACACACAAAAAGTCTTCATTTGGTCAAGCAGTGTATTGATGTTTTAAAACAGACTCCGGTTTTGTTACGAAGAATATGAACTGATTGGTCTTTATGTTAAAACGCAGTGTTTTATTTTCGGTGTGAACTCAGTTCTTGTTTTTTTTTTTTTAGTTCGATAAAACTCAAGCTCCAAAATGTTAAATTTCTTGCATGCATGTTTCCCCAGGACGTTCGTACGCAATGAAACGGCGACTCGCACGGCTACGCCCTAAATCCACCAGTGCTGATCCTCTCTATCAATCACAATCACACATTTCTACATCGATAACTTCTTTGTAATGGTTAACACACAAACAAAATCTTTCATGCATCTGCTCATGTCAGCTGTGGTCCTACCACATTTAGCGGCCCCTGTGGCTTGCAGTTGCTACAGCCAGCTTGTCATTGGCACGTCAGTAGAAAGAGGGTCAGGGACAGGCGGGAATGAATGACAGTAATAAAAAAATGAAGACATTCCAGGAAGGTGGAAAGCGAACAAGTGAGGCCATGTACTATACGTATACCGTAACACTAAGGCGCGTTCGTCCGAACATTATTGCTGTGGAATAGCAGTAAGTGTTGCATATTCTGAGGGCGTGTCTCTAGCCTTAGGTATCCAGCATCCCATGCGCATGCGCCGTATTGTCACCTGCGGTCTGTCCGGCTGTACAATATTTTTCCACATTATCTCATAAATGGCACGATTTTCGAAAAAAAAAAACTTATTGAACATAGCAGTGTGTTTTGATTTTCTGTAAAAATTTGTCTAAAATATCTCTCATTATAAGAAGAACTGAGTGAGATATATTAAAAAATGTATATTTGGCCTTTATGTAAATTACCGGCTATTCTTGTCAGATTCTAACGATACCTGAATCTTTCTCTACAGATTTTCGATAATATTCAGAAATCAAACTTCATGAAAATCCGTCTAGTGGCAGCCGAGTTGTTCCATGCGGGCAGAGTGACGGACATTACGAAACTAACAGTCGCTTTCCGCAATTTTGATTACGCGCCTAAAAATGAATTAATGGCCGTTGAATTAAGGAAGCAATTGGAATTTAGGTAGCCTAAAGCTGGAATTTAGGCAACCTAAAGTTAATGTAGCACTGTACAATACATGCATTGAGGAGGCAAGGGCCGGGTTGACAGCTGCCCCAGTACGCCGTACTGGAAGCTGAGTTGGTCAAGATGAAGGCCTCAGAATAACTGGCCTGATAAAAGTGGAAGCACAATGGCGGGGTCATGTCTTTCATTTGCGAAAGTACTCAGCGCATTTAAATAAAATTTGGCTTTTGAGGCCTGCATTGAATGTTGTACAGAGAATTTAATTTTCGCTCGAATCGGCCCTACATAATTGTTATTATTAGAATATTTTACGTTACAAAATATTTCTCAAGGTGACATTGAATGCAGGCCACATCTTGTTACTATTTACAGAACGCAGCGATTCGGTGTATGTAGCAAGCCTGCTTCTTATTCAAGGGACCGCGGTTTGAATACCGGTTATTCTGTTTCTGTAAACCCTTTCGTCATCTTGGCAATTCAACTATTTCACCATGAACAGACAGCACGTGATTGCAGGGCATGTCCAGAGGCTAAAACGGTAATGGCGAACCATTCGCACAGTTGCCAAATTTTACGCTGGCTGAGGTGTTGCCTGGCAGTGAGAATGACGGATTTTTTTTTTTTTAGATGGGTTCGCAAAGTTTCGAAAAGTGACTATTAGCTTCGTCTGTCTGTATCGGTTCCCAATTAACGGATTTTCATGAAATTTGATATGGGAATATTTTTCGAAAATATGTCCTGGAAGTTCAAGTCTGATCGAAATCTCACAATAATAACGGGTACTTTACCGGAAGACGTACATACATTTTTCATAATATCTTTCTGATTTCTACTTAGAGAAATGTTTCAGACAAAACTGTAGAGAAAATCAAAAGATAAAATTTATGTTTAATAACTTTTTTTTCCAGAAAATAGTGCCGTTTATGAGATAATGGTAGAGACAGACAGCCTACAGATGACGCTATTATGCTCCGTAAAAAAGATGCGCTTTGCATGCCGGTTAACTAAGGCTACAAACACACATTCAGGATATGTAACACTTTAAAAGCTTTTCCACGACAACAATGGTTACGTGCAGGCACCTCATTGTTACATTACATTACATGTACACAGCCCGTCTTATTTAAGTTGAGCCATTTAAAAACTGAAGGTAATTCACCAACCACAATTCTCTTTCAATATGACATGTTTTTGTTATTCCTGTGTGTCCATCCTGAGTGCTTGTAGGTGTGGTAATCCTGTCAAAGGAAGCTAAAAGAAGATGACTTTATCGATCATCTTAAGCTGTCATTTCAGAAGTCGTCTCACAAAGAAATGAGAGCAGTTTGTGTATTTTTTTAATAGAAGACACCCCATTGTGTTTTTAATACTCAAAATAAAATTGGTGTTATTCCATCGAAACACCACAACATCACACAACCATCAGCACACCAGTGTGGCTACATGTTGCGGTCTTTTTCTGGACCATCTTCAGGCCAGTATTTTCCAGTAGAAGGTACAATCGGTGCTCACTATACGTTGTGGGATCCCATGCTATTTACAGGGTGTGCGTAAAAACAATTATAACATTTAGTGAAGTTTAAAACACGATTGAACAGGTTGTAGTGTATCTAAAACATTGTGTTTGTGTTTACTGTCAGTTATGCAGGTACTTTCATTATACAAATATGTCAAATGTATGGTGTAGTAATATACAAATAACGAGTAGTTCTAAAACCCGTAGTCATGTGGACATGAAGTACGAAGTAATGTTGTACTCGGTGTGTATATATACATGTACATAACGCACTGGGGACCGCGGTAGCACAGTGGTTAAGGTGCTATGCTACAAATGGGAAGGTCGCTGGTTCGATCCCAACTGGTGTCATTCGAATATTTCATTGACATAAAATCCTTCCGATCGCTCCATGGCCCTGGGTTCGACACAGTCTCTAACGGAAATGAGTACCAGGGGCATTTCCTGGGGGTAAAGGCGGCCGGTGCGTAAGGCTGATAGCCTTACCACCATCCTGTGACGCTGTCATGAAATTTTGGAACCTTAACTTCCTGGAACCTTCTGGGCCACTCCAGGCCTGTAACGGGACTGCCTTACCTTTACATAATGTTTTAGATACACTACAGCCTGTTCAACAGTGTTTTAAACTAAAAAAAACTTATAATTGTTTTTACGCACACCCTGTAAATAGCATGGGATCCCACAATGTATAGTGCGTACCGATTGTGCCTTCTACTGGAAAATATTGGTATGAAGATGGTCCAGAAAAGACCGCAACATGTAGCCACACTGGTGTGCTGGTGGTTGTGTGATGTTGTGGTGTTTCGATGGAATAACACCAATTTTATTCGAGCAGTTTGCGCAGCTGCCGCAAGACACGCGAGAAGCGCATTGCAGCGTGTTCTGTGACGTGAAGCCGTGAACGACGGTAGAAATTCACGCATATTTGCCTCTGCCTCCCTCTTCAGGGACCAATCTTCCATATGTGGTCTCATATTTTGAGGTCTTCTGTTTCAAATGCGTTACACATTCATCGTTTTCATTCCCGATGATCCTCCCACCCCAATAACTCTCCTGGATTTGGTTGCCAGCATAATAATTAGAAAAGAGCAGAGATCAGGAAGCTCCTCATTATGCTGTTTTCCGCACTCTCCTCTCTCTCAGTCCCAGATACTCCCCTCAGCATCCTGTTCACATTCGCACCCTCACTGTCTATTTGGTCTCAGTGTGCGAGATCAAGCTGCAACCTCACACGGAATCCCACGAGCACTTCGGTTAGCCCAGCCTGGTGTATCTACCTGAAGATGGAAGTGGCTTGTTCCTTCGAAGTGTTGGTATCCACCCATTAGACCACACGGTGTCGCAACCCAGGAGTCCACTGCGAGAAACTTAAATGCCACATACCTTTTCAAACGTTTTAGTGGACAGAAAGAAGGCAGTTTTTTTTTTCCTGATCACTTTCTACCTGTTGATTGTAGGTGTAGAGGTTATAGTTGCCCTTGATCACACTCAATAACACACACGCACACAGACGCACGCACAATCGGTAGGACTCCTCGGGACGAGGGATTGGGCAGCGGCAGATACCTCTACCTGACAACACAGAACACTCACAACAGACAAACATCCATGCCACTGGCGGGATTCGAACCCGCAATCCCAGCAAGCGAGCAGCCACAGACCACGCCTTAGATACAGACGAAGATTGTCAACCGAATTTCCGCAATTCATCCGCTCTTGAATTTCAGATGGTGGTATTACTTGCCATGCTGAGGGTGTTTGCGAGTAGGGTGCTGAGGAGATTATATGGGCCTAAGAGGGACGATGTGACAGGGGAGTGGAGAAAACTACATAATGAGGAGCTTAATGATCTGTACTGCTCACCAAATATTGTTAGGGGGATAAAATGGAGAAGAATGAGATGGGCGGGGCATGTAGCGCGTATGGGGTAGAGGAGAGGAGTATACAGGGTTTTGGTGGGGAAACCTGAGGGAAAGAGACCGCTTTGTAGACCCAGGCGTAGGTGGGAGGATAATATTAAGATGGATCTTCAGGAAGTAGGATGTGGGGTATGGACTGGATTGAGGTGACTCAGGATAGGAACAGTTGGCGGGCACTTGTGACTGCGGTAATGAACCTCCGGGTTCCATAAAGTGCGGAGAATTTCCTGACTAGCTGAAAATCCGTTAGCGTCTCAAGAAGGACTCTGCACAATGGAGTAAGTAAGTAAGTTAGTTAGTAAGTAAGTAAGATATTACGTCTCATGAGAACGTGTGCTCTGGTCGGAGGGCACCAAATTCTCGCACGAACCTGCAACCTACTTCCAAACAACTTCAACGTGTAGATGAAGGCAGGAATTTTCTCCGAATCACTGATACTCACCTATTACCAGGCTATACGGTTTTATAATCCAGAGTTTTGCAATCTGAATTCTGACCGCGGTAAAAAGTCTAAATCTCTCAGTTCCCTCGTTGGCGGCCCAACGTTTTATGGGGCAGCCGCTGAACCTGTAACTCATTATACAAACCAAGCGTGTCGCAGTATATTGATGGTACGTATGTATCCTAATTAACATCAAGGTCACAAGGTATGTGAAACAGCATATAAGTATGTTTGTGTCGACAGTTTTTCATAACGGTGTCGCTTTTTCAAGGATCTCCAACCTCTTTCAAGATAGGACAATACAATCACTTTCATACCGCCATCAATTTTATAATCATGCTTGATGGCTTTACACAGTAATCGTGAGTTGGTATCACGGCTGGAGACCGTCTATTTTGACTGAAATTTATCACGGGTTTCCTCAGTCAATCCAGGTGAATAAAGGTTCGTAGCCTCCTCTAGCTACTTCATATATCACAATGAAATTAATATTGCGGTTCATGTGGACATTCGAAGGATACTGTCCGGTGAGGTCAGATAGCAAAATTGCGAAAATCGACTATTAGCTTCGTCATGCCTGTCTGCGTGTTCGTCTGTACGTCCGTCCGCATGAAACAGCTCGGCTCCCAGTGGATGGATTTTCATGAAATTTGATATCTGAGAATTATCGAAAATCTGTAGAGAAAATTCAGGTTTCGTTAAAATCTGACAAGAATAACCGGTACTTTACATGAAGGCCAAATATACACTTTTGAATATATCTCACTCAGTTCTTCTTATAATGAGAGATATTTCAGACAAATTTTTACAGAAAATCAAAACACACTGCTATGTTCAATAAGTTTTTTTTCGAAAATCGTGCCATTTATGAGATAACGTGGAAAAATATTGTACAGCCGGACAGACCGCAGGTGACAATACGGCGCATGCGCTTGGGATGCTGGATACCTAAGGCTAGAGACACACCCTCAGAATATGCAACATTTACTGCTTTTCCACTGCAACAAAAATTGCAAGAGCACACCCCAATGTTACGTTATAAGTACAATGCCTGTCTTGTCAATACAAGAAAACAGCACATGTGTGGAAACACAGTACTGTGTACCTACAAGCAGTATACACACACACACACACACACACCAGTGTGCACTATAGGAAACACTATAGTAAGGAGTTAGGTATGTTAACACTTAACGTCTAACACAACTATATATAGTTGTGTTAGACGTTAAGTGTTAACATACCTAACTGCTTACTATTGTACAAAACACAGTGGGAATGACGCACATTAGAAATAGGAAACACTAATGTACAAATTTACGTTCTCATGGTGGTATCAAGATTATATTCTTCTGGCATGTGACATCGAGCAATTTGGTAGATTCATGACATCGTTATGGGGATACATACTGCTTCCATCTAGTATGTTGAAGCAGATTGTTCCAAAATATCGGTACAGTACCTACTTACAAAGTGGGCCGGTAGCTCAGTCGGTATAGCGACTGACTGCGGGCTGGACGGCCCGGGATCGAATCCCGATGGGGACGAGATTTTTCGCCCGCCCAGACCGGCCCTGGGGCCCACCCAGCCTCCTGTAAAACGGGTACCGGGTCTTTTCCGGGGGTAAAGTGCGGCAGGGGGGTGCTGCTGACCACTCACCCCTTTCTAGTGCCGCGGTCATGGAAGAGTAGAGCTATACCTCTACCCACCCTCTGTGCCACACCGGGCCTGTAACTGGATCACTTTACCTTTTTACCTACTTACAAAACCAAAGGATGTCAATGGCCAAAGGCTCTACACTTAAACGACACATTCTTTCGAATTTAAGGTGCACCATTGTCACATTTTTACAAGCAGGAAATTAGGGTGCGTCTTACATTCGAAGTAATACAGTAATACAAGATAAATTCATTACTTTATTTTTTCTTTCTCTCTCTCTCTCTCTGCCTTTTCCTTCCTTGTTTGTTTCTCTCTAATTTTATTCATTTTTCTGTCACTGTACGAACAGCATCCACAGATAAGGACACGCATGCACATGCCTTGCACAGTCCCACACATCTGATGCTAACAATCTCTTCAGAGATATCACGACTTCCAAGGTACCACTGCCATTATGGGCACACAAACTCTGTGACTGGCACTTAATAAGGCATGTCCATCTGTCACTGCCATAATCGCAGCTGCGAACACAGTCTGCTAATTGCTAATCGGCATTAACATATTATTACATATACACCTTACAAATAACTAACTCTCTGATAACAGATGGTGTATGACAAGGCCGGTTTGTAAGGTTTCGTTCATACCGGTACCTAAAAACTCAAAATAGATGAAGGCTGTGTCCTGGGGGCAAACCCGATTCTCTGATATACCACACATACGGGGGGAGGGGGGGCGCGAACATACATAAAGACGCAGTAAATTTTAGCCCAAAATAGGTTAAGAAAAATTAGCAATTGGATAGAATAAAAATTAGTGCTGGTACAGTTCGGAACACAGCTTTTCGGCTCTAGACACAACGGCGGTGTTTTCCTGTATTTTTTTGAAAAGATGAACTCTTTTTAATATCCCAAAGAACCTTCATCTATAAAAATGTTTGAAGACCAGAAAAGTCGTCGACAGCGCGCGGGGCACAATTTAATCGCTACTAAACCACTGTCAAGCAAATTTGTAAAGAGTTTCTCTATATAGACTTTACAAGTGAGCTTCCATTGTAAGAAATAATTAAGCATTTTTCCGGTCTTTCGAGAGGTATTTGGGATATTTTTTCGCGGTAATTGAACATTTCCGAATTTTTAAGCATTTATTCCACGATTTCTTAAGGAACCTCTACAGATGTCCAGAGGAAGCCTGCTTCGGAAGCACTCTGTACCAAGAAAGTGCAGGCGAAATGTGTTGGACAGTGGGAGTAAGAAACTACTCTTATTGCTGCTGCCATGTGGTGTGTACATGGTCTGGCACACTGTTTGGTTGGATACAAACCTGGGCCAGTTCTATCCGCCTCCCATGCTCACAACCTGTTTGCCCAAGGTCCGTCTTACTAGGTTACTCTGGGAGCCGAACGCGAAGACCCTACACCTCTAATAATAAAGCCTTCCATTCGACTCGACTCCAAGCCAGTTACATCCACCCACCACCTTAGATCCATCACGCTAACTAAGTAACTTTACGAGCAACCCGAAGGCTGTACACCTACAATAACAAATCCCAATGCGACGTCCATTCAACTCCAATCCTCACAACCTGTTTATCTAAGATTTGTCTTACCAACCAACTAAATCCCGGACACCAAACACACATCTCAGAAACTGTAAACTTCCATTAACCCTTTGGCCCTGGAGCTGGACATCTACAGTTTAGCACACCATTTAGGTAAATTTTAATAATTTATGAACCAAGAAGGGTAACATTAGGAAATACAAGACATTTTGTGGAGGAATAAACGAAGATGGCGAGAGAAAGTCTAAAGAAAATTAAATATATTTGTTGACTAAATATACAAAAAGCGTATTCTGGGGAGGAGCGGTACGTCTGTCCTATATATAGGATGCATGGTGCATAAAGGTTAATCCCGCCAACACAGTGTCAGGTACTTCGTTCGTTTGGTATATGCATAAGCTCGTATTCAATTCTCTAAACGCTGTATATTTGTTTCATTCCGCTACTGGAAATTCAGTACCTGCAAGTTGCGACCAGAAGGCACCACACTTCATTCGTACTGGCATTTCGAAGAAGCTGCTCTTCTCAGCTTTAGGCTATGAGAATGTGAGTCTGTGCGGCATTGCACGGAGAGGGGCAGAGCTTTGTTTAAGAGCACAAAAAGAATGCCTAATGTGGAGACCAGTCTCCGACCGCCTGTGACCTAGTTACCAGCGACTAACCCTTCTGTCGGATCTACGTAAAATTCGGCATTGAATTTCCTTAACAAAATGTTGTCGATACAGCGTAAGGTTACTGGAAACGGGCTCAGTGGCAGCCATTCTTCAAATAACGGCGTAATATAATTTGTATCCACGCTTCCAACAGTTCCTGAACTATCTGGATAATTCCGACTCTGTTTATTCCGTAAGGGCATAAGTCAAGAGCAGTCCGAGTTTTGCAGTTTCACTGTCCGATCTGTGGGTAACTCGGTACATGATGTGAACGTAATGCCGTATCGTGAAAAATGGCGCAACCAAGGCAGTACTTTTCTTATAGGCCTAAATGGAAAGTGCATTTATGCGTGCGCTGTGGAACTGTACGACTTTTGGAAGCAAAGCATGGCTGGCAAAAGTCTTTGTCTCGGAATACACGTTCCTAACTTTCCCAGTATTTGGTACATATCTAACAATGTTAAACAAGTGAAGTTATCTCTATCCTGAATTAAGCACAACGCCAAGAAGGCGCAGGGGAGAGTGGAGGTATAAGTCGAAGTATTATTGCCTCTACTGACAGAACTCACTCGCCCACTTCAAAGAGTGAAACGCTCATACAAAAGGTAAAGCAATCCCTATAGAGGCCTGGACAGGCTCTGAGGGTTCCAGGAGGCTGAGGCTCCCAGATTTCAAGATAATCGGCACATGAAGGTGGTAAGGTTGTCAGCCCTACGCACCGGCCGCCTTTACTCCCCAGGAAATATTCCTGGTACTCATTTCTGTTAGACACTGAGTCGACCGCAGGGCCATACTGTGGCAGGAAGGATTATGTGAATGAAAAATTCCAATGACACCGTCGGGAATCGAACCCGCGACCTTCCGGCTTGTAGCGCAGTGCCCCAACTAACGGCGTACCCCCTGAAACACGCATATAAAGCTGTCTTACTGACTACATAGCGAATGACGGGTTTTCACAAATTCTGGAAATTCAACGTTATTAATTCTGCGAAGTTTTCAGGAAGGCGAACTGCTGTCAGAGACAGACAGAGCAGCGCGAGCTTAGAGGGTGGAAGGGGGGGGGGCTTTAATCGGCCCAGAGTACTACGGGATGTTGCGGGGGCATATGACCATGTACGGACGAGGTACTGCAGAGGCTGATCATCATGTACGGATAAAATATTGCAGGGGAAGACGACCATGCACGGATAAGGTACCTCCGGTGCAAATTACCATGTACGTAGTGTTTAAGAGCACCCTGTAAAGATGAGGTACTGAAGAGTCAAATGGCCAGCATGACTGCTGTATTCCAGCGGCAGAAGACCATGTATACGATGTATGAAACACCAAGGGGTGATTCTGATACTGTTATGAACACTGGTGCAGGTTTGTAAAGCAGAGTGAAACAGACTGTGGTCTTGTTCAACGTGAGTTACTCCGTTTAAGCAGCCCCAACACTAGGTAGCACTGTTCTCCGAAACTTTGGTATTACCAGACATTACAGAGTCACATCTTTTAAGAGAGTAACCTAACCCCCCCCCCCCGCGTGGGAACCCAGCATTTCACGACTTTGCTCTATGCACTCCTCTTTGTTGAGGGATGCTAAGACACCGTTAGCTGCTCATATTATAAGCGGGTAGAATTGTTGAGTGAGACAAGGATCGAGAAGGAAGCCCTAATCCAAGCGGAGTCACAACAGTCGCCGAGGGACCGAATAGAATCTTGGAATTCTTCAGCCATTGCACCTAATGAAGCCACCGTCATTCGAACAAGTCACCTCCCTGTTAAAAATCCAGTGTTAGTGCAGCACTAACCGCTTGTTATGTTAGTTTTATGTAACGCACGAACTTGCTCCTAACGTACCGCAAATACAGTGCAGTCATGTGCTTTATCGCTTTAGCTGTCGGAGCGTCAGGTAAAGCTCACACACCTGACCACTTGTCTACATGACGAAGTTTCCGGTCATATTGCCAGGCTTAACTACCTTCATTCTTTCTGATACGCAATACGCTCTCTTGCACGCAGTTTGCCATCTGCGTGCCACCTAACAGAATCTCCCCAAGCGAGTGCGCCGATCAACTGACATAGGGTAAACAGAGATATGGCCTATCTTGGGTACACGTTGAATCATGTAAAGATGCGCACGTTGGGATAGGATTGGATGGGATACGGTTTCGACGCTAGCTGACAAATACACAGTTACACGAGAGAGCTGTCATTTTCCAGTTGATATTTGACTGAACGGTGCCAAGTACATACATTATAGAGCGTCCTGTATAAGACGGTCTTCAGTTAAGGAACTGGATTGTGTTTAACAACAGGCGGGAATGAAATAAGTTCCGAATTAATCCTTGTATTAAAGTACACTATTTAAGTATGATATATACAGATATATAATGTGTCTATTGTACGTACGTACGAATACAGACAAGCGTCGCTTAACGACGGGGATACGTTCTGAGAAATGCGTCGTTGTGCGAACGTGTATTTAACACAAGCTAGATTGTACAGTATAGCCTACTACACACCTAGGCTATATGGTAGAGCCTATTGCTTCTAGGTTGCAAACCTGTACAGCATGTTACTGTACTGAATACTGTAGGCAATTGTAATACACAATGGTAAGTGTTATAATATCATATTATAATACTATAATCTTATGGGACCACCGTCGTATATGCGGTCCGTCGTTGGCCGGAACGTCCTTATGTAGCGC
>Ga0123354_10015968_pt1 | contig 11762 bp, 5 predicted proteins | sample TergutLab28metaG_2_FD_97872 | JGI IMG/M metagenome (GOLD analysis project Ga0123354, IMG submission 97872) | Labiotermes labralis P4 segment gut microbial communities from Petit-Saut dam, French Guiana - Lab288 P4 | ecosystem: Host-associated > Arthropoda: Insects > Digestive system > Gut ... | reverse complement strand
TACAGATATTAACATTACAGAAACCACATATTCCTGCCAGTTTTAATATGTATTTGGTAATCACTAAGTGTGTAACAGCTGTCAAAGTTTCAAACTTCTCTGGCCATTATCTCCGTAACCGTTAAACTTTGGTTATAGGTGTTTTGGGTTATATCGATATACTTTAACATAAGGAACACTCTCACGAAGTCTGGCACATTCCTCCTGGGACACCCTGTATATGTATGACTGTGTCAGTGAATCAATATACTGCTGCTGGAAATTTAATTACTGCTAAACTCTTTTAGAGTTACTCGTGTGTGTTGTATATTCTAATCAGTCAGCTGTTTGATTCATCAGTTTTGTGTAACATGCCGGTAAGATAAGTGATCTAAACGGTGTTTGTAAAGGTTTCGCCTTTATATCGATATCATTAATGTGTGAAGATATGTGTTGTGAAGCTGGATGTGTTGGGGAAGAGCAGATCGGGCCAAATTTTGTGATAATATTCTGACCGTCTTCGGAAATGGCAGAGAAATAAGGAGAAATATAATTCGAGTAATGAGTAACGAGTCCCATCGTCATGGAATAGTGATTGTTATTCACATTTTAAGAAGCCTCCCCGCGATGTCGGAGAGGATATAGCACACCAACTAAGGATATTGTTATTTTTTCTGACGTTATTAAAACAAATTATAATTTACAGATGCTGCAGCCACATTTTATTACGTCCCGGAACACAGTAATTTCATTACATTTTGAGAGATTCTGTATTAACTCAAAGGTGAAGATAGCTATTTATTTGTGATTTGACGATGCTATCAACAGTCCGGTTCGGCGGTTATAGAATCAGATAATAAGATGGATAGTGGGTAACGAAATTGAGCGCGTGTGTGTGTGTGCGTGTGCGCGCGTGCGTGTGCATGTGGCGCGCATGTATGTGTGTGTGTGTGTGTGTTTGTGTGTGTTTTGGAATAGTTCGCGGCCGAATTGGACGTAGTATGCCGAGATTATTCTGGAGGTACTTCACTCCGGCGAAGAGTGCAAGAACGACGCTTCCGAAAACGAGGCGTCAGTTCAAGATTCTGGACCGCATTACTTGTTGACAGATATAGAACATTTAAATTGATGAAAAAAGTGTTAATTTTGTGAGTTTAAAAATGGGAAGAAAATACTGCATTTGATTTGCATAGATATTGGCAGAAGTATCCTGAACGATATTTCCGAGATATTCTCCAGTCACAGAAGCAAATAACGGGACAGGCCTTCTTTTTCCTCACTCATTTGCAGTTTCAAAATTGCGAGTTTATCTATGGTAACCAAAAGTGCCTTTTACAAATTCCGCAAATTAGCACTATTATTCTTACATTAAATAAAAAAACTGACGCGCGGAAAGCATCGTGTTCCAACCACATTTACTTCCACAAATCTGCAAACACTAGCATTACCTCGCAGGCGACGTGCGGAAGTCATTATGTAAGTTTAGTCCGATGTGTCGGATTTCCTTCGATCTCGATGACAAGTTGGACTGAACTTCTGACATCAATTCCGAAGCTCCATTCCCCTCCCCACTCCCTCATCCACACCCACGTCCAGTTTAAATAACGCTGTTACTCGTACCAACGTCAAGTGAAATTCATGTTATGGTGTCTCCAGAGATGTGACACAGCATTACATTGTAAGTACTTTCGGAGAAGATGCAGTCTTCAACTTCACGAATGATTAGTACTGAAGATCGAGAAGACATGCTGAGGGTTAAAGTGTAACATGAAAATGAAGCCAGCACTTTCAGGTCTTCGTTCACCCAAAAAATGTGGACACTGCCTGAACGAATGAAGTTTACCATTTAGATGGATGTAGAAAGTTCAGGTTACAAGTCTGTCCTGAAAATGAAGACAGCGTGTCGAGGATTGACGTCTACGTTGGAAATGGGGCCAAGATTTAAGATTAAAGTGTACTCTGAAGACACACTTTGTGTCGAGGACTCTAGTCTAAATAAAGACAATAGTTCAGGATTGAATAATATTCTGAAGATGGAGACAGCAAGTTCAGGATTGAAGTATACCCTCAAAATCGGGACAGTAATTCAGAATTGAATTGTACTATGAAAATGGAGGCAGCTTATTAAGAATTGAAATTACGCAGAATATGAATACAACCAGGTCACAATTTGAAGTGTATCCTGAATATGAAAGAAGCACGCTCAGGATTTAAGTCTGCTCTGAAAATGGAGAAAGCAACTTCAGGATTTACCCTACCCTGAAAATGAAGGTAGTTTGTAAGGGTTGAAGAGTACGCTGAAAATGGGGACAGTATGTTCAAGAACGACATTTCTCTGTAGATTGAGGCAACATGTTCATTCGAAAATTAGTGTCCACTTACAAGTCCACACATTCACAGCCCAAAAAAAAAACTATAAACTGAACACCCCTCAGTAAAGCTTCAAATTTTATAAAAAAAATTCTTTAAAAATTCGCCATGCAATTGCTGTTTTTGTCTTTCTTTCACACAAAAAATCAGGTAAAATTATTCACGAGTTTTCATTCTATGTTCTAGCAATTTAACGCTACGTCTCTAAAGCTGCTACATTGGTATTCAGCAGCCAGGCTGATAAGCTGGCTCTGGATCTGAAACATGAAGTTGCTGTGGCTTCCCATTAGGGTAGGAGCGATCGCCCTCACAATAGTCGTTTACCGCTATTTGTTTCCTCTCAGTATGAGCAGGCTGCGATTGTGACTGACCATTCACCTTCTCTTTATCCGAGTTTGAAAAGCCTCGCAATACACCTGTAACCCACCAATGGTGTGGGGCTTAATTTTCACTTTATATATGTTTACAAACACACACACACACACACACACACACACACACACACGAATGTACGAACATCTATCAACTCTTTGCAAATTTATTGTCATTTTTTACCATAAAGACTGTTGTACATAAACCGTACTGTTGCTCGACAAAAAAAAAATGTGGGATTCAGTACTGTACTCTGAATTATTTTTGCAGAAACAAATTTTCCGCACACATATCGTAACAAGGAGAACACCATAAATAGCCAGAGTTCTGGCATCTAGAAGATTAAAACCCGTTGCGGTGTGCGGGAGATATATTCGCTTGGAAAACGTGAGCATCGAGAATTCTATGCATGCGATTTCAGACAAATTGTGAGACGTTTTGACTGTAGACATATCCACTTTCCAAACGTTTACCAGAAGGCTATCTCAGTGCTGCAGAATGTCAAGAAAAGAATATTGTGCCCTAGCTTAGTTTACACATCCTTCATTCTTAATATTCTTCAAGAACTGAAGCTGGTCTAAAAGCACCACTTTCTTCTCACGGTTTTTTTAAACTCTGGAAGAGGACATGAAGGTCTGAGTACCTTCTTCTTCTTCTTCTTCTTCTTCTTCTTCTCCTCCTTCTTCATATTCAGTTGCTAGGAATGATCAAACGTCACTTTTCAAAGCTAATTTAATTGCTTATTGCATCTCTTTCTTGCTCAGCCCAAGTCATACCTTCTCCTTCGATCATAATTATATGCTTACCAAGGTGAACACTAAATGTTCGTTCTTGCGCTGTGTCCGTGCCTGTCTTTGAATCTATGTTTTTACTTTTTTAAGTTTCGGAAGAACTACCGCCTTCAAGTTCTGTCCAGTGAAAAGATTCATTTAGGTAACAGAAGTTTTAATGTAGCCCAGCTCAATTTCTGCTGTTATTACTGTTGTAGTGGTACAGAAACTATCGCCATAAAACAAAAAAAAAGTGTACAAAACTACACAGGCAAAGAAACGTGCTGCGAAAAACCGTCTGCCACTATTTGTTTTCCATTTGTTTCAGACTTCTAGTTACGTCGAATTTATCGCATATATATATAAAATTGCGCATTGTTTTCCTTTCTGTCAGTTACTGTGCTCTAATATGTCTTCTTCTGAGCCCATCGTGTCCAGTACGTAGTCAGCCGGACGCTTGGCTGAATCTACGGCAGTACGGAACTGCACTGGCCGTCAAACAATACGGCCAATTAACCAAGTTGTTTGGCAGTTGAGCAACTCATGTTCTCCCATGGGACGGACTGGGAGATCAAGAGAGGAAGAGAGGGATTTTGTGGGAGGTGGAGAAGAGTTCAGGGGGTGGGAGGACATTTGCATGCAAATTGAAGAGCCCTGTATTCTGAGCTTATTATCCAGGTCCAGAGAATGGGATGCTGGGAAGTGAGATAGGATGGGGTCTCGTAATTCTGCGCAGAGCGTCGTGCTTTGTGCATTATGCATTCAGCAGTCAGGTAACCTACACAAAATACAGCCGGATGCCAGTTGCAACACCCAAGCAGTCAAAAGCAGGGAACCACACACTTTTCATGCACATTTTCAACCAGAATTATACCCCACGTTTCAAATGCATTAGGTTTCGCTGTTCGTACAAGAACAGAGATAACACATAGGATATTATCTTGCTGCAATGAACAATTGCTATTACTCCCAGCATCCAAAGACCCCGTAAATTTATATCGCGTAGCTTAATTTGAAGCCGGTTGGGTAGGTCTGTAAGCTGCGAGGTTAACAGACGTAACAGAGTTACATAGCAGCTCGCTAGAAGGCAGCGTGACCTGAAGCTTAAGTTTCATATTAACACTAACGACTATTATCAGACACCATAGATCAGAGCCTTTGTTGAGACAATAATCGCTTGAATAGACGAACTTTTCTGTTCATTTTTTGGAATATAAATATTAATTTCTACCTGTCATATCCGGAGCCAGTTTAACTCAATCCATGCTTTCAAAATATTTTTTTTTAGGTTTTTTATAGGACGTCGTTTTGTTCCTTTCTGTTTAGGTGTACGACCAAAATTTTACAACTTTTTGGCGATATTGATGACGATGGCGTAACATTATTTTCCTCCACTTCTTCTCCCTCCTCCTCCTCCTTCTCCTTATTATCATATTATTGATAGGTACTAACGCTACCGTCTTACTTTTATTCAATAATTTTTGCTGAACTTAAATGTACAGGATCGGTTTTTCTTTGGATTTCTTCTTTGAATGAAGACATCACGAAGTGCTTGGGTACGTATACACAACCGTTTTTATTACACAAGGTAATATGTAATATTTAAGCTTAAATATTTCACTGATGTAAACACACTGGGATCCAAATGTGTGCACAGCATCCTGTGACAACTTGTAAAGAATAGGCCTGAAGATGACTATTTATTAGTCGAAACATGTAGCCTACATATTACCTTGTGTAATAAAAACAGTTGTGCTGACGTACAAATTAGTATTACAATTTGTATTTCTTCACTTTTTGTGGGCTAGTGTGGGAAAGCCTCTAAAACAAGCGGCTGTCAGCTGCTTCCGAATCCTTGCCTGTTAGTTCTGTTAGGAATCTGTGATAATAAATGCTTTCTGTGGTTAGGCTTACGAGATTCTTCGGGTCTGTCTTAAAGTAAATGGGTTCTCCTTTTTATGGTAGGAACTCTTTAAAATATAAGTTACATAATCATGGCTAACAGAAAGTGTGGATATACATTACAGAATCAGTAGGATATACACTGCTTAATCTTGTTAACTTGAAGTATATAATGTCTTTGTTGCTTAACTTACGGATTAGAGTTGCAGATTACAGTCCCCTTTTTCCTTTCCAAGAAGAAGTTTTACGTCAGAAGCACCGTTGATTTAACTGTATAACGTAAACCAATTCAAATTAATGTTTTAATTTAATTCTTGGTGTCTTCTACGTGCTTCGAACACCATGTGTTCATCATCAGGAAGACTTTTTATTTTATGTTTTTTATGTTGAAATTACAAGAAAGGCTAAGTAAGATATCTAACTATAAAATGTTAAGTTCTTGTCGGTTTACTTTATAAAACTGCATCACAACGCACGGTACAAAAAAGTACCATTAATATCCTTATACAAGAACGTTCCTAATTTCAAACCGTAGAGAGGGTGTGTAACCTTCGGAGACTTTTTCTCTGAGTAACATATGGGCGACTTAAAAATTTAACACTTGGTTTTAAATTTACGTATTTATTTGCAATCCAGTATTGTGATATTATTGAAAGGAGTCTACATGTAATTATTATGGCAGCTGGGCCGTGTGTATGTTGGTAGTGGCAAAGACGTCCTTGCCAATTTACGAACAAACCATGAAGGCATATGTGTGAGAGAAGGTGGGGATCCATGTATTTCTTACATCTACACTATGTGTCAAAGAGTGATCAGGTCCATTTCCCTTACGCTTTATCCTGTTGAGACAGCCTCTTCTGCACTGCAGGCTAGGTGACCTCAGAGTCACTCTGTACGGTTGTGAGAAGAGTCTCTTTAACCCAGCAGGGATCTAAGCCCGATTTATCCTTCCCACACCCCACATCCCAGTCACTGTATCAACTGATCTACTCTCGCTTCCTAATGGCAGCAGTTTAGGTCACAAATAATGTCATATCTGTCAGTGTAATGGCAGTCATTGGCCTGAGGTACAGCTGAGCACTGAAACATGGTGCATATCAAGTACACGTCAAATAATATATATTACGTCTAACATAACATTAGTGTACGATTTATCTGTTATCTCACATCAATAGATAATCATTAAGTAATTGTTTTTTACACACGCACGCAAACACACTAGGAGATTTATTACAGCTAACAAAGGTAAAGTGGGTGTCGAGAAAATCTGTACATCTGTAGACATCAATGAAATTCTTTCAGCAGAAGCTGCTGGGGGTTTGTTACACGCAGCAAACGTGAAGTAAATTACTTGTACATAAAAACTGTCACCAAATTAAATCCCTTTCGGAGGAATCTTTTGTGGTTCATTGAACGTTGTTCTCAGGCTATATAATGTCGAATAACATGGTCATTGATGAATGGGAAAGGATATGGAAGCAAGGTGTCGTGGCCCGATCGACATAATACATTCTCCGGACGTTAGTAGGAGAGGAAGTTACGCGATAATCAGAGAAAATTAATGTGTGTTTGGTACATAACCTTGTAAGATGCAGTAAGACATGTGTGAAATTAACGTACGAGGCGGGGGCCTATGCTTCGAGAAAATGATTTCTTGAGAAAATAAAAATTATTTTTGCTGTTAGTGTATACTGTTCATTAAAACTTCTCAGAAATAAACTAAAGTTTATTACCCTTCCAAAATCTGAAAGAAACGCTGTGAAAATAATTTTATTTTCAGTGTTTCCCCTTTTATTGTACTTTGAAGGTTCTCAGGCTTCAGTGTCTTTGTTTTTACCTTCGTATAAGATTAGTATTAAGGTGAAGATGATTATGAAGGATTGGTGGAATAATGCTGATGGAGGAAAACCTTGTTTTTCCGAGAATACTTATCCCACCGACATTTATTCCATCACAAAACTCACAAGTAATTTGTCGGGATATAATGCGCGTCCCTGCCAAGAGAAACTGGGTTAATGATGCTGGAAAAAAAACCGCTATTCGTTCTGATGATTATATGAAAGTCGTGTGTATAATATATTGGCAATTTCAGTGTTACGTTTAGTGTTTTTGTTTCTTCACAGATAAATGTAGAACAAGTTACACATTTTTGCAGTCATTGTTTGTGTTTACACCTTGCATTAACACACAGTTGTTTCTAATCAAATTAATGGATTGGACATAACTTTGAGAAAAGTTTAGTCCCTCATCTATCGAACAAATTCCTCGCCGTTATTGTATCCCGAAATTTCGTTACGAAATTCATGACATCCAATTCTCGTCCTCACACTGTGCAAAATAGGTCAGTCCTTACATTCCCATCGCATTTCTTTAGGATCCATGATCCTCCTATCTATATATATAGACATTCAAAAGATCTATTTCACGCACTTCTCACGCAGTCTTGAGCTCTTAGTTTGTGCTACATAGTACACACGTCTCAACAGTCGTGTGTGCATTTACAACATATATTTATTTTTACCTCTACATACTCTTGTACATAAATGAACTAACGGTTTTTAAGAAAATTAAGATTTCTCAACTTATGAAATTCGAATTCCATTACGTTTTAGAAAACTCTGCCACAGGACTCTGATCAAAGGCAGATGAATCCAACCGATAGCCACCAGGCTTATTGTTTCAGTGACAATTTTATTATTCTCCAATATAAGTTTTCGTTATTTGGCGTTTTCATTTATTTATAATGTTATTAGTAGATATGCTGGCTCATTTAAAATACACACGTTACTGAACGTAATTTATTTGACGTATTTAGAAGAATTAGAATGTCTTTTCAGCCCTCTTTGGAGTTCGTACTTACCCTACGTGCAGACAGACGTGTGGTACAGAAAATTAAAAAATAAAGCTAACTTACCTGTAAATATAACCACTGGCACTACTGATATTGTTCCTGCTCGACCAGAATCGCTTCTACTGTTAAGACTGGTACTTTATCTTCATGTCTCCAAAGGTCCTAGTGAGCCAAGGTCTCCTCATTGTCGAAGCTTCACAATCACACTGGTACACACAGCACTCGTTAGGACTCCTCTGGACGAGTGATTGGCCCATTGAAAATACACCACCTGACAACACACAACACTTACAAGACACAGACATCCTTGCCCCCGACGGGATTCGAACCCGCACAATGCTGGTACATAATAATAATAATACAGTGAAGTGTAAGTAAGGTAAACTTGTCTTTGATCCTTAACCCTTTGGCCCTGGAGCTGGACATTTACAGTTTAGCAGACCATTTATGTAAAATGTGAATATTTTATGAACCAGAAAGGGTAACATTAGGAAATACACGGCATTTTGTGGAGGAATAAACGAAGATGGTGAGAGAAATTCTAAAAAAATAATTAAATATATTTGTTGACTAAATATATAAAAAGCGTACTCTGGGGAGTAGCGGTACATCTGTCCTATATATATAGGATGCATGGTGCCTAAAGGTTAAACACCACTAGATGAAGCAGTATAAGAAATTAGAGGTATAGCTCCACGCGTTTTTATCTTTCGGAGCTATATATAGGCCTATGATAACTGTCAGTTGGAGTCTCAACCAAACTAACTCCGTGGGAAGAGCCCCCACTCATATTGTATGTTATACTGGGTGGGGGCCGACGAGGCTTGGACATTTTGGTGAAGACGACATTTGGTGTACCGGCTACCTAAACCATATTCTACGCTTTGCCTACCTCGAAACCTAGTTAAGATGCTTGTTTACTCCACATGCAATAAATGTGATCTTGTATTTCTATAAATTTATAGTTCATTTAACGATGCTTTTAGTTTCTGAGTCTGTGTGGCGTCGACGTATAAGTAACGAATAATACATTTGAAGGGACGTGGAAGGAAGTGCGTTTGCCTGTTGTGAAACGCTGTTCCTTCATTTGAATGTACAGCCGCCAACAGACCTCCAACAACCCACACATAGCCGGTGTCCTGGTAGAGATATGAACTGAACAACTCCTAAATACAAGCCAGAAGCTTTACCTTTAGGGCCAACTTGCTCGGCACTTTATGCATTAAACCCAGTTTAATTAATATTTGGAATGAACTGTAGGCTTGTTTGCTACATAGTCTGTAAGGTGCATGATATTATTTATGGGAAATTGAGTTCATTGTATGTTAATCACTTGTGCGTGGAATGACAGTTTGCAGGCAGCAGCAGTAGATGGAACTGGAGGTTAGCACAGCGCTTCACAGCAATACATAATCGCATCACCCGACCGGTGCAACATCGTACATGACGAAAACCAAATTAAAGTGGGTAAAAATATTCCAGGAAAATCAAATTAGTGCACCTTCAATTTATTGCCCTGCAAATAGCATATCTGTGATATTGTAAACACATGAATACACACAATTTTAATTTACTGAAAATTGACTATTATTACGGACAGAGAATTACGTATTCTACATGAAGGTGAAGCAGATGAGGCACAGTAAGTTTGTCCTTAAATTTCTGACAAATTCGTCTACTTCGCGGGTTTAAATGAACCACGGCGAAAAAAAAAATTGTACAGGTGGCATTCTGCTACGTTTAGAGAGTGTAATTCTTCCATTCAGAGGAAGGAATAGTCCAACAAAACGTTAGTTATTGATTGAACAAATTAATTAAAGTGTTGTTTTTGTTGGACAATTTGTCTTTGCACAAAATATTAAAAGCATCTTTCCACCTTCCTCAGACCATTATGAAGTGTCATATCTAAATTTATCGTCCTTTGTAAATCGAGATGCACGCAAATATGTGTTACTGGAACAGAAAATAAACCATTGTGGCCAGACTTTGACCGTCGTATGAACGATTTAGTACCACAAGGCTACCTTCCCTTATAGCAGAGACTGCTGCTCATGAAATATGTGAGAGGCATCGTTGTGAAGAGCTCTGTCGCTACCTTCCCTTCTCGTTTTCTGTCTGTGAAGTTTTGAAGTTATAGGACACAGAAAGAGTTGTATTTGTGATAAGTGTTCCAAGTAAGAGATTCTTTTTAGTTTGTGAATCACAATGTTTCCACAAACTTCTATTTTTTGGGATACCAGGTTTGTTCCGTGTTTTAATCACAATTAACGAATTTGGAGAGAAATATTTCTGAATCATCTTTATGAATTCCATACTTCTGCTCAAAAAGTGAAACTTCCTGCAGATTAAGAAGTGGACTTACCTCTGAAGCACGGCAAAAACTGACCTTTCTTGGCAATCATTTTGAAGATCATGTTCCATGGTTCTGCCCAGGGACTGTTTGAGACAATTATTGGCCGGATCTAAAAAATAAAGTTGCAGTCCCTATCTAGGTATAGCCCTGAAATGTTGAGGCTGGTAAAGCAATGTGGGAATTTACATACAAGATTTATTTGATATCAAACCGGAAAATAACCAACCTTTCCTGGACCCGTTAATGTTTGGATTCTCAGGCAGCTGCCCAGTCTGCAGTTCCACTAAACGTCCCTGGTTCGGACACTTCATTCTCGAGCACTCGTAGGCAACTCCAAAAACTTGTTGTGCATGAGTAAATTATCAGTTTGGCAGGAGATTTCCGATATGGTTACTTACATTGCCGTTCCATTGTATTAGTTGGGCCAGTATTTTTTTTTTTTGGGTACGGAAGGTTCAGCATCACATATAGACAGATAACGTTGAAATAACTCGAAATGCCAACTTGATGCAACAAGTTAATTTTATTGATGTATTCTTAGCTCGACATGTTTCAGATACATACGCCCATCATCAGGAGCATTAGATGCTGAGTTGCAGCGTATGGTTTTCTGCACCGGGTTTATCATATGCTGCAACTCAACATGCATTGCTCCTGATGATGTGTGTATGTACCCGAAACATGTCGAGCTAAGAATACGTCAATAAAATTACCTTGTTGCATCAAGTTGGCATTTCAAGTTATTTCATGAGGAAGATGTACGGTCAAACAACCCTCAAGTTCCCACAGCTAGCGTTGTTTACAAACCATCTTTGAGCAATTTTCGTCTTTCAAACTGATTTTTAATCGACCAGCTTTTTAACATCATTAAATGAATGTTACAGTGTAGTAGGCCGGTTTGCTGCGGTCACTGAAAACTTTCACATGGACTGCACTGGAACCTAAAGCCCACTACTAATAGTTTTGCCTCTACACTATGTATATATATAAACTGCCTTTCAGAAATACACACAGAAGAACCACTGGTACCTGAACCAAGTGCTTTTGAGGTTGAGTTGGCTATCGGCAAGTTAAAAAGCCACAAATCACCGGGTATTGATGAAATACCGGCAGAACTGATTAAAGCAGGGGGTGGAACAATTTGCGGGGAGATTCATAAGCTTAT
>Ga0123354_10015967_pt1 | contig 11762 bp, 7 predicted proteins | sample TergutLab28metaG_2_FD_97872 | JGI IMG/M metagenome (GOLD analysis project Ga0123354, IMG submission 97872) | Labiotermes labralis P4 segment gut microbial communities from Petit-Saut dam, French Guiana - Lab288 P4 | ecosystem: Host-associated > Arthropoda: Insects > Digestive system > Gut ... | reverse complement strand
CGGCTTTGAAACCGGCCAGTCATAACTCCTTGGTGTAAGATGGGGAAATCTTTAATTGTTTTTTCTTTTTTTTTGAAAGAAAAGGCGCACAAAAGGGGGGGGTGGTGATGATCGAGGGGGGGGGGGGGGGGGGGGGGAGCCGGTGCAAATTACTGGAACCCGGCGGTCCGGAAGGGGGCTCAGGGCTTGTCTTTCTCATGTAACTATTTGTTGAATACAAATGAAACCTTTCATACCCAGCCCAAGGCACTCTGCAACTGACAGTCAGTCTTCCCGAAATTTTGTCAGCTGGTCTCGAACCAGCTTTCGGTGACTCTGTATTTGTGTTCACGAGAACGCTGGGACCGAAGACGGAGAAAAGTGCACGGAGTTGGAGAAAACTGAATAACGATGAGCTTCAAGATTTGTACTTTTTGCCGAGTAGTACTGGTATGTAGAAGACAGGGAGACTGAGGTGGGTGGAACATGTGGCACGCATGGGAGGGAACAGGAATACATACTCTGTTTTGGTGTTAGAAATGGAAAGAAAGAGATCACTTGGAATAAGTAGATGCAGATGAGAGAATAATATTAAAATGTGATAAATATATTATATGGGAGGGTTTAGACTGGTTTCATGTGGCTCAGAATCGAGTTAAAGGCTTTTACAGCAGAGTATATGAGAATTTCCCTATTATATGATATGACGCTGCGACCCTGGGTGATCGTAGTGTCCTCATTTTCAAGGGTCGATAGGTCGTTCTAAGATTTTCGAGGAACTATCGTTTCTGAAGATAAGTTCACTACGTTGTCTCGCAACGTGGGAGCCCGGTTATCCAATGACGCACCGTCTTATCCTGAAGAACAAAGTCCTCAGCCTTCGAGCTGCATAAGCTGCAGGGAATGTTTTGTTCAAGTGAGGAACTTGTGACTTAATGAGGAGGAAATCTGCTCCATAATGTTATCTCCAAGCTTGGGTCCAACAAAACTGCTTATCTGCACATTTGTGACCTGTGATAGTCAAGGCTATCGAACCGAGAAATGTACAGATCTTTCCTTAACATTTCCTCTGACCCTCTGACGCTTTCTTGTGGGTTCGTCACAGGTATGGAAAAATAAGTTAAAAATTGTGGCTCATTGTATAACTTAAAGGACAGTACTGTAAATGTCTTCTGTTTCATAGGGACCGGGAAAGCGTAGTCGGTATAACGACTCGCTACGGGTTGGACGATCCGGGGCTCGAATCCCAGTGGGGGCGAGATTTTCCTCACCCATCCAGACCGACCCTGGGTCCCAACCAGCCCCTTACACAATGGGAACCGGGTCTATCCCAGGTGTAAAGCGACCGGGACGTGGCGTTGACCACCCACCCCCTCTAGCGCCGAGGTTGAAGGAAGGGTAGTGCTGTACATCTGCTCCCCCTCTGGGCCTTCGTGGCCTGTTCTAGTGCGAACTGTACTTCTGTTTTATACGATAAGTTGGTGCAGTTGCTGTGGTATGGCAGGTGCGATTTTTTTTTCTGAAGAAATGCTTGGCGAGAAATGTAGTGTGAGTGGTGCAATGAGCCAGCATTGTTTATCTGTGACCAAGTATGAAGAAAAGGACAATAAAACTTGCAAATTTGGAGGGCTGAGCTTAGATTGGAGGATAATATTAAAAATGAATCGTGAGGAATCATCCAGGCATTCAGTCCGTAATTGGAAGCCGTTTTGAGATAATGAATTAAATAACATTATTCAATTCAAGTCCAATTGAATCTGTGAAAGTTGTTACTTGTCGGCATTTGCATGCAGCAGCTGTTGGTGCCCTCCGGCCGCTGAACAAAGTGAAGCCAATGGAATGTGAGCAGCGTTTCAGGAAGTCTCTTGCAATTTCACAACAAGCATGAACTGCAGGCACAAGAAGCACGCTCGTCCGTCACGTGTATCACCCTTATAGATAACGTGATTTCAGGACACTTTGAACTACATAATTACGTTGCGGTGAAGGGAAGGGAAGGCATGGCAAGCAGAATTTAAAAATGTGGGGAATTAAGATATAATAACAAAATTAGATATAATATCTCGAGAACATTACTGAATAAGGACAATCACGAGAAACTGATGTTGCCGAATTGAGGGCCGAAATTCGAAGTTGTTTCTTCCTGATTTTGAAGTAGTTAAAATTCACACTACGCTTCGACGTTTCGTCATCTGGTATTTTGTTTTTTGAAACAGTAATACTAAGTGAATAAATTAAATTAGAATTAAATATTTTTAAAAGTTTGCACAAAGATCCAGCGTGCTTGTGATGCGAATTTCAAAATATTATGCAGATCAACACTCGAATGTGAACAATGGAAAACTGCATGTAGACTGACTGATGAATTTTGCAGTTGACATTTTCGGTTTTTTTTTGGGGGGGGGGGTAATTGACCGTCCCTTGTGTGTGACCAGTAACCGATGTATTCCAGTTAAAAATGCATTAGCCTGAAGTACAGTCGCGTGAGATAATACAGTTATTTTCTGTAGTGTTCAGTATGGTTAGAGCTGTGCATAAATTTGACTTCAGACTGTTATAAACGTAACTTATAACAAATGGAGACAAGTGGATACAAGTTCATGCGGTGATACGAGATTCATGTTCTTGACGGGATTTATTTGTTTCCACCTGACCGTCGTCGCGAGTGTTAAGGAAATCTACCCACGCTGTGCAGGTCAGCTGGTACAGTAGGTAGATAGACCTTCAGGTTTGTGTCCAGGAATCAGCGATGTTCAGTCTTCTAATTATGAGACCAGAAACGAGATTAAATGGCAATATGGATGTTTGAAGTATTGGGTTGTGAGGTTGGTAGGAAGATCTAACTCGCTCAGGATTTTTTCAGTGGCAAGTTTTGGCATCAGCAATGCTGGAAGTCAGAGTTCTGCTACCAGAGAATAAGCTGTTAACTGTAGGACGTATTATCACTCTTTTCAGACGCACTTGATTTTACAGTGCGACACTGTACCGCTCCTATCTTTTATGCTTCATTTACGACTGGGTCTTGACGTCATTCTTCTTGTGGTCGTGGTTTCATTACCATGCAACACAATACTCATTATCGGTCTACTGGACACTTCGACACAGTACAACTGCCAGGGTCGTTTTTGACATTTCTGGGCCCAAAGCAGGAATAAACTGGGTGCCCTACCTGCGCACAGTCCTGAGATGACGGTGCAGTTAAAACATACACAAAAATAGTTGACACAAAATCTGAAATAAGACCGCCGTGTTCGGGCCTTACCTTTCCAAACATCTGGTGCATCATGCAGCCACATTCACTGCGATATGCTTAAACCGGTCCTGCTTATTGCCCTTGCGACACTGTACATTCTTTCCGATCCCCCAGGTTTGTTAAGTCCCGATTTTCTGCCGTGTTGGCCCGCCTTGCGTCATGTTGTTTTGCTTGACATTTCAGAGCTGCTCATGTATTGAATTCAGGTGATTTTTCATGCGACTAGGAATGGGAGTGTCTTTCGTGGCTGTATAACAGACGGTACATTGGTGGGGAAAACTCTAGAAATGCGCCTAGAGTTTTGATAAAGAGTTTCATTAGAACAAAATTCTGATCAGTAAGTATGGACCGGCAAAAGTTGACAATGGAAACGGAATGAATGGAAAAGAATGGGAGTCTGTCACAGAGATGTAGATAATTGGCTTTTGTCGTGCTGGGATCAATGTCTTTAGAGTAGCGGCAGCCAGAGAGAGAGAAATGTTAAAAAAAAAGGACGTAATTATGCGACTAGACTGTTTCATCTCGTTTAGCATAAAAACTAATGAGGTCCATTGTGATTATGATAATGAACGTTCAGGTTCCATAAAAAGTGGGGAATTTTCCGAGTAGCCAGGCAAATTTTAACTAATCAAGGAGAACTGCTCTACGCACCTAGTTATTTTCTTACTTTTTCATTTTCCTGCTCGTCTTCTTCTTCTTCTTCTACTTCTTCTTCTTCTTTGTCTTTATGGTACAAGAGCTCAAGGTCTTTGCGACTTTTCACATTATTTGCCTCCTTAGTCTGGTCTCCCTCAATATCTGCGGCCTTTGTTTTCAATACTGTGGAAAAGATTTCCGTGTCCTGCCACGTGCCATTTGTTTTTGATAGCCAAGTTAATAACTGCAGCTGTTATTTTAGCCTCAAAATATTTCACCAACATGAGCAAACTGAAGCAACGGCTCTGGGCTACTTTTAAAAAAAGTTTTGTTTGATTGAATTGTTGATGGACTTCTTGTAAGACACTTCATTCGTAGCAACTATATGGTGACCCATAATTTTATGACATATTTTCTTTTTCTTGAAGTCAGAAGAGGAAGCAAAATGGCCAAGACTGTAGAAAAGAGCAATATTCTGCCAACATTTCTGTGGAACCAAAGAAGACATTTCGCAGCGCGCTGCCACAGGTAACTACGATCTACAAGACACATATTACTCATACATCATTTTTCTTTCCAATTAGATGAATGTAATGTAGTTTGGTTTGTTTATTTAACTCTTAAAATAATCAGTTCTAGTTAGATTTTGACGTGGTTTCACTTTACCTTGTCCTGGGTTTTGTGTTAAAGAAAGCAATGTATGAGAAACTGGTGCTATTTCTGTCATGAGGCATAATGGGAGAACTAATCTGGTAGCTCCGTTGGACACAGCTGTCCTTCACTGAATTAACTCCTTCGAGCAGCCTTCTAAGGTAAAGTCTTCATTTCAGTATGAAGACGGTAATACAACAAGATTCCGGAACACTTACTTTGTCAGTGTGAAGATTATATGTAGCTACTGTCCAAGGTCATATCTGAGGTTACCTGACGGCAGTGACTATAAGAATAGTGTCTTCTGATGTGACGTTTTGTAGTGCAGTAGAACTTACTTTCACTTCACAGGAACCTAATTCAATATAGTAGATGGAGGCAGCACTGTGTCTTTCTCCAAGAAAGTGGTACCAGACAACATAGCAATACATCACAGAATACAGTATTTTGCAGTGCAGAGAGCCTAAAACTAGCCATGATGAATATTCAACAAAGAAATGAATAATCATTTATGTTATAAAAGTTGCATATTCTTGGTTTCCGAGTGTCCGCAATTCGTCGCCGTCATGTTACAGGTGCTGGCGACTTCAGCGAAGAACATCCTACTCTTGGGTTACGGGATGACGCTGGGCTTCCCCACTATTGTGATCCCATCGCTGCAGCCACACAACGGCAATGTGACCGACTCGCGTGACAAGGACACGCTCACTCTCTCAGAAGAACAGATCTCGTGGTTTAGTACGTAACTATGCTGAAGCCGTATATAGTGGGAATGGCGATGTTCGGAGGTTTTCCCTTCGTGCCTTCTGCTGTATTCCTTTCCTTCTTTTTCCGGTGTTTGTCAGCAAGCCCAGAGTGCTTACTGCTAGCGCTTGTTTCCATACGGTTACCTGTACCAACATTTATATGAATGGACTGCCTAGAAAACTAGAGGCGTGTGTAGGGAATTGTGCTGGAGTGGGAATTGAAACTGCCTGACAAAGATGTGAAGGGGTCAATACATGAGGCTTCTTTTCATGCTCCCATTTTGGCATTACGAGTTGCCATAAAAGTGGCTTCACAACTCCAGTTTTTTGGCCGCGTGAACAGCAAGTGTGATTGCAGTAAAGCCATATTCATTGCTGTCTGTCCTTTCCCGCAAGCTTATAATGAAATACACACATATTAGTGTAACATATGGTGCGATTTTTTAAAACTCTCTCCGCAAGTGGGCTGTAATACCTGTATGGATTTCTGGAGGAACTGCTGTTATAAACGGTGATTTACTTTTAGAAACAGAAAAAGTGCCGATTCTCCATCCTTGAGAAGGAAAATGCCTTTTATCCTCGTATAAAAAATACGTGCTAATTTTTTAATAATATTATGTTGATATTCTTGGAATGGGACCGACACATGAGATCTATCTATGTGTCTTTTGTCGAGCACAAATTTATTGATCAAGCGTTTTGAAATGTATTTAAGAAGTAGTTGGTTTTACGACTTTTTTTACGGAAAATACCAATCTTTCGTCAAATCCTCGTCCAGCTGAATACCACAACTTCGATCCTTACATGTGTACTGTACCTGTGGATGAATGACGTGTTCGGATTGTCTATGAGTCAACATGCAGTGCAAAGTTAAGCCTGCCAAGGATGGACGTGCAGTCTTAAGGAACTGTTTTTAAGAAATTGGTGTTGTCATTAACGAAGCTCTGGTTGGGCTGGCAATCAAACTCATCTGTGAAAATTCTCGTTCACATTTGCTTGATAACTTTGGAATCATAATCAGAGCGTTCGTCATCCGCAGTGCATTTCCAGGGTCGTCTTTTCAATTATATATTTATGAAATCAGCGGATTTATCTGTATTGTTTAACTGAAGCCCACTTGACAATTCTCTTATTTCATTCTCACAAAATTTAAAGTAAAAAATGTCTTCATGCCAATGTTCCTTACCAAACGCGTAACTAGCCTGCCAAATCAGCATTTTTTAAATCATGCAGACTACTTTCTGTTGGTTTGTTCAGCATGCGGTAATAGATTCTGTTTCGAATGGAGAACCATTTTTCACTTTTGTGTGTGTGTGTGTGTGTGTGTGTGAAAGGAAACTCCCTAACAGCGTATACTTGCGGCATATGTTCATGCGTTGCGGTAGGTCAGTGATATTTTCGCGGAACCTTTCGTCTTTCATGAAGAAGTTTATGTTTTATTTGCCCTGTTCAGTTTCAAATTGTGCCCTTGCAAGTCCAGGCCTGAAGAACGCAGTTCATGCAAAGCATTACGCACTGAGCCTACGTCCAGTATAACATTTGCTTTGCTTTTTTTTCTGTAATCTTTTATATGTACATAGTTTTTTCTGTATCGCACATTGAATCATTCTTTGGCTTTTGAAAAGATTCACTGCGGGCCCACATTCATTCCAAGTCGAGTAATCACAATTACCGCCCCTAACAGAAAATATGAACTTTAAAAATTATTTATTGGATGTCTTTTTTGTCTCAATGATTTACAATTCTTTTTAGAACAAACACGATTTTTTTATATTTAAAATCTCAAATATACTTTCCTTTGTTGCCTCTTGGACTGCGCTGTCGGGGGCAGCTCTCACCACTCCCCCCCCACCCTCCATTCTACGTCCCTGGACATTTTTATGTGCCTAAAATTCGGACACTTTTTTATGTTTGTGTGACTGTGCATCACTGATACAATAACATAAACAGCCAACTAGATGCAACAATAATACTTTTATTAATAATTTCAATCAGCTCAACATGTTTCGGACGATAATTTCGCCCATCCTCAGGAGCACTAGACTGTGTATACAGCTTGTGGTATAAAGCACCGAAGATGCTGCCTGCTGGCAGCATCGTCGGTGCTTTATACCACAAGCTGTATACACAGTCTAGTGCTCCTGAGGATGGGCGAAATTATCGTCCGAAACATGTTGAGCTGATTGAAATTATTAATAAAATTATTATTGTTGCATCTAGTTTGCTGTTTATATTATCGGACACTTTTCTGTTATTTAATACCCAACAAATTTGTACACAATATCTTGTACTTAAATATATCGATATCGCTACCAGATTTCACCATTATCACCGGCCGATAATTCTAATCTGTGATCAGCACGGTTCCTCAGAATTAAAGTACGAAACTTTTGCTTCATTAGTTTTATAACGCCACTTTTGCTACGCATCATGACAGCTGAATCGTCACATGCCATACAAACTGAGTGAGTTGTAAAGTAGCCTTTCTGACTGCATGTGACTGACGATATTTGAACCAAAAATAAAACACTTCTTTTTCAGTCAGCATTTCGAGTTCAGTAAAGCCACGAACAAGTTACTGAAAGCTCATTACCTGTCCATGATACAAATTCCCTTACTCGATTAAAGCATATTTTTTACTCACCGTAATATATTCATCAAATATCCATAAAATTTCCTCATTTGATATAAAACTTTTGTTGGTCAAACTTTTGTTAATTCATCGCCATTGTAATATACGACGTTGATACAAACATTTCTTGTATCAAAAATATGACTCAAGTCTATTCCAGTTTCTTCGTCAAATTTTGATTAGAAATTATGAAAAAATGAGTTTTAATTGGCCACATTATATGCTGTTTAAAAAATTTTGCAGTCATTATTTTCTCACGAGATTAACTCAAACACAGATTTTCAAGGGATTATTTTTCAGGTTCTGCCAGCAATTTCATAGCAGTGTTATGTCCTGCCGTTTCCTTTTGCTAATTTTTAATGCTAAAACTGTTGCCGTTTTCTTTGTCAAAATTGGTTAATTCATTTTTCTTGTAGAAATTTTAATTCCTTATTCCACTCCAAGAGTCAGAATTTGTTGATAAATTATGATGTAGAACCACATTTATTGTTTCGAATAGTTAGCCGGTTGTAATTCGCATAAAGTTGTTTCTTTCTCTCCCAGCTCTCCAGCAGCGAGGCCAGTCCTTGTAAGTCGTAGCTTTCTGTTGGACACAGACAATTGTAGGAATAAAATGATTCTATGACTCATGCTGTCCAGTAAATTACTTCTTTTCTGTCACTTCTCACTGGTTTATAACTTCTTAACTGTTGAAGGAGAAAGGAAACTCGTAATTATTTTCGTTTTTGACTTTAGTGCGCTTGAAAATAGGAAATTCACTACATTGACGTTACCACTTCGCTGCACGAGAATGAAGTAATCTGTGTGGTAGGTCAAATTAAATTAGTCAGATTGTCTGTACATACAGAGAAATTGATTTTTTGACCTCGTTAGGTTAGAGGTTAGATATCTATCTAGAGTCGGTTTTAACTACGGTCAGCCGATAAATGGAGGAAATATTCTGAAACTCAGATAAGAAAAAAATGACATAAATGTACAAAGTGTCATTTTCCTAAATAGTCTCCCCCTTTTTCTATGCCTTTGGTCCAAGGTTCAACCGACTTCGTGATTACGCCGGAAAAAATGTAGGCCTATTTTTTACGTGCGCGACACGAATGACCCGTATATTTCACTTCGTCGTTCGAAGCATGAACCCTTCTAATCGCAATGTCTAAAGGTTCGAACATGTAGAAATCACTAGGCACGAGGTTCAGACTGTACGGAAGATGTTCCAAGAGTTCCACTTTCAAATCTCGGATGGTCTCCAGTGTTTTGTTAGCCGTTTGCGGACGGGCTTTGTTGTGCTGCAGCATTGCGGTTGGAGGCACTGGTCCTCTTCACGTTAGCCGGCTTCATTTCGTCAGATGAAAGGACACAGTAGCTTTCACTATTCACTGTTTCATCTTTCGCCTGGTAATGTTCAATTACAGGCCCTTCCATATCCATGGTCTGCCAAGACGCTCTTCATCCACTGCGATTCTTCTTCCATGTCGGAATAACTCCACCCACCCGTACACTTTTCTTTGAGCCAGCCAATTGTTGCCATAGTGAAGGAGCATTTTGCGACAAATTTCCGCCATCTTCACCCCTCCTGACCACAAGAATCAGACAGCAGCTCGCTGTTCTGCATTGGTGCACTGCAACAGTTGAGCCAGCGGGCTAGTGACAGACTTTCCCACTTAAAGTGACTAATGCGCTGATGTGGACTCTATCAGCAACAGACGTGACACAGGTGAGGCTAACACTGCTACCAGCCGCACCTCCCAATATGACTAATTGCCGTTATTTGTTGTACATCTGTTTAGGTGATGTGTTTTGTCTCAATAATCAAAGTATATTAAACAATTTATTTGCTAAGCTATCACTTATCCAGATGGTAGAGCGTTATAGTTTTGAGTCATGGAGTAAAAAAAAAAACTGAACAGAGACTTCTACTTTGCGAATATTTCAGAAAACAGACAATAATCCTACAATAAACTAAAATAAACGACTTATTTCCCAGGACAACTGCAAACCTCGCCTTTAGTGCTGTAACCATTTAGTAATAATATTTAAGCCGAGGCCGTTCCTACCTGATGGTTTATTGTTCTCGAACCTGCAGAAATGTGGTATATCTAGGATTAGATTACCGTGCAATAAATCAATGATGGCTAGACATTTTTGAATATTTTTTTGCAGCAGCGTGGGACTTGGTTTAGTGCTCCTGCCTGTTGTTTGCAAGCGGCCACTGATAGACTTGTATTCAAAGAGAACTGGCTGTTCGGCCAAGAAGTGCGTATGGCAGTCCTCGCTGACCAATAACGGATTGTTAATTTGAAACATTTTTCAAAAATACGTCGAACAGCTTATCTTGCCGTGTGGTGCTGAAAAGATTCTGAAAAGTTCACAAGGAGGAATGCCTATAAAGCGAGCAGTAGCTTAGAGATCCTATCTGTCGCGTGCTGTTTAATTCTTTCTGTTCTTTTAGGCTACAGCTGCATCTAAAACAAGTAAATAAGCAGATTAAAACTGGTTATTTGCGTGTAATTGAGTGAAGTGTGTTAATTGTGAGGCTACAATAAACATATCAATGATCATGTACACTTCACCGCTTCATCCGGCACTACTGAATTCACCCCGTATCCCTGGGGAACCCTCGTTCTACCGCTCAACCCATCCAACACCTGGTTAATCTACATAATATTTACCTTTATTTACTTGGAGAGGTGATGGCGCCCAACCCCGACATCTCGGTACAACTAGGTGCTAACAGCGATGACAGCCTTTCCGTTTCTTCGGTTATAAAACGAATAAATAAACAAATAAATAGACCATTGACAGTTTTTGTTCTGGCATCTGGCGTGTGAACCGAGTGGACAAAGATAAAGAGATTTGGCAGATACATGCGGGATAGGATTTCACACCTCTTTAGCAGGCATTCAGTGGGAAGCGGCTATGCTACTTGCGAATATTGCTAATATTTTTAGGTACCCATATTATGCTCGTAGTTTGTAATGTTGCTTTTAGGGCATGTAGTGTGTTTTACCCCGAGTTTAGAATTTGTAATATACATCTAATGTGTGGCCATTTCTACAGTTGCCGCTAAGCCCTACCGTTGCATACCGTCACGAGAAATCACTCTTTAAAAATGGCGGGTAAAAATGAAGATCCTTGAAAAAAATCCTTCCCCGGTGCTACTTAGTCCATTACAAACCTCACATGGAAAATTCAGGGAGTGAAGGCATGCCTCTGTACTGAGCCGATGAAACGTCCTAATAACCATAACCTAACAGTTAACTGAATCAAATAAACACTGACAAATGCATTCATATTGTATTAAATCACCACTTTATTAACACTAAACATGACTCCAACATGTTTCAGCATTCAAAGAGTCATCTACAGGGAGTGCAATTGATATAGTCTAGCAGGGCGGTCAACAAAATGATTTACCAGTTTTTGCTGAAGCACGCTGCTAGATCATATCAACTACACTACCTGAAGACGACATTTTAGGATAGGCGCGCACTGGCAACTAAATAGTTGCGGTGATAAAACAGTTGCTGTGACCGTGCGCGCACTGCAACGAAACTGTTGCTTGTACTAGCAACATTTTCTTTCAGTACAGAATGGACTTCACCGAGACAGCATGTGTATGTGCTCTTCTGCTTAGAATAAGGAAAGATCGACGCAAAAAGCGACACTGGGTACATCCAGTAGTCAGTAAAAGACTTTGAAATGCGCAGTTTTGTAAATTGTATTCTGCACTGAATGATAGCAGGCATTCCGTGACTTCAATCTGCACTTATTTTCTTCCTGAATAGAATTTTGATATGTTAAGGCTGTTCCCAAATATCCGAACTGTTCCACCCATTCAGCAACTATTATCAATCTTTGTACTGTGACT
>Ga0123354_10015965_pt1 | contig 11763 bp, 8 predicted proteins | sample TergutLab28metaG_2_FD_97872 | JGI IMG/M metagenome (GOLD analysis project Ga0123354, IMG submission 97872) | Labiotermes labralis P4 segment gut microbial communities from Petit-Saut dam, French Guiana - Lab288 P4 | ecosystem: Host-associated > Arthropoda: Insects > Digestive system > Gut ... | reverse complement strand
TATTATTATTATTATTATTACTATTATTATTATAGTGGACTGACTGACAAAAGAAAGCAAATGTCTACCTCATGTACTCAGAGTAGGTAGGTCCATTCGCCAGCTGGGCATTTTTTTCCCACACCGGTCAGAAATACGTATAGTTTGAGGTACAAATTAAATCACCACTGCAAAGGGGTACGTGAAGTTTCACTGCGAGACAAAAGGGTAGGCGAAATAGGTAAAGGATGCGGAATTTGTGCGTGTTTGAGGCGTTTCAAATGTTAATGTGCTAGACAGATAACGCAGCTTTATGAAGCAAGGTATGCGATTAATGACTTCCTCTTATCAGAAACACATCGTCAACCCTAAGAGGGTCATTACCAGCCACGTCATTGCCACATAGCACAGCGGGTATGAAACACTGCTCAGGACTGTTGTGAATTAGTGTACAAATACAGTTGCGTAAAAGCTGAAAGATGAAGTTCTACGTAGAACAGGCCATGAAGGCCTAGAAGGGAGTAGAAGTATAGCTTTATTTTAGCGCAAAATGTGGTGTGTGGTCAACGCCACGCCCTGGCCGCTTTACCCCCTGGGCAAGAGACCCAGTACACATTGTATAGGAGGCAGTGTGGGACCCGATGGCCGGTCTGGACGGGTGCGGAAAATCTCGCCGCCAACGGGATTCGATACCCGGACCGTCCATCCCTCATCGAATCGGTATACCGACTACGCTAGAATCCTTTCTGTATTACATATTCTGTGTCCTGTTAAGAAAGACTTCCATAGCCGGTATCTTCAGACTTTGACTAAGAATTCGCGGAGATCTGACAGGGGTGGTCCTCGAACTTTGTTGCTGGGCGGAGGGGTGAGAATTCGTGATACATACATACATATGCACCGTATATTATGATTGTTATGCACGTTGAAGGTTCATTACAAAAATAAACAGTTGATGATAACGTGCTGAATTTTAAATTGTCGTTGAGAGAATGTATTGAAGTAGGGTGAGAAACTGTGGTCAAGAAGTCGGCGTTTTTATAGTTAATGCAACTGACTCCATGGGGAAGTGTCCTTCTTGAGAAGCCGACAATTACTTATGTCGTCAGGGATTTCCCGCCTGTAATGGAACTCCTTGGATCGTTAGCTTTTTCACAAGGGCCTTCTTCTGAGCCATATTCTGAGCCAGATGAATCCAGTCCTCACCCTCTCTTCCCTTTTCTTTAATGTCTATTTTAACATAAAATTATACTTGTTTATATTTAAATTATCCGAATGTCTGCGTGAGATGTAATTCAGGTGGATTACGGGCTGCACAGCCGAGGAATCGGGGTTTGATACCAGAAATGTGCAAGAGATTTTTCGCTTCTCCACTGTAACTTTAGACTGGCTGTGGAACCCACACGGCTTACTGGCGGGTGGGTACCGGGGAGGGTAATGCGATCGGGGCGTGAAGCTGAACGCCCACTTTCACCTAGTGCCCAAGTTAAGAATACGTGGAAGTATATGCACCACCTTCCATAGGTGTTCATGACGTACTAATCAAGTAAGCCGCGTACTTTATGTTGTACCGTGATGTATGCACAATGGCGCAGAATTAATTTAAGTGTCTCAAAGCACAGAACTTCAGCAGTGCTCAACTGTGCGTGAATTTCCTTGAGAATTGATACCCCCTCCATAAAAACAATAATGTTTCGTAAAAAAGAATAAACCTGAGCTATTCTCGGTAGAAAATAACATTGAAGGTCACAGCTTTCGTTAGAAGCTGAAATCATGTAACCAGCAGTCCCGGTTTGAACCAGTTCTTGATATAAGTACCGTACTTTGCTTTAGTTCATGACAATAGGCAGACCTGTATCTAGAGGTCGGCGTGTGGATGCTGTACGTAGCCGGTTTTAAAAGTATGGTTCTCTGGTATGTGACGCCGTGTAGTTTGGTAAGTTGATACCAACATTTCGGAGGAACCTGTTACATTCGTCTTCGCTGTAGAAGCATCTCTTCCCACCGTCTTTCTACCTTGAAGATGGCGGCAGTCGATTCTTTTGAAACGTTAGTTCTCATGTACCACACTGTTCAATGTCACTTTTCAGTATACTGTTACATGTATATCGATACCACTGGTAGATGTCAAGGCGTTAATGCTACGTTTTAATCTGAATTATGATAGATTCTGTGAGGTATATTTACTACAATTGTAGCGTCCCTGACCAGGGGGTCTTGGGCCCTGTTCCTCCCGGCGACAGAGACCTTACGGGCAGACATCCGAGCGGTGTTGCCCTGAAGATGGAAGGTGCAGGAATGTCTGCATATGGTCAAGTCATCTGGGGATTGCAATGGGTGGCCAGTAAGCCGCCAAGAGCCCCTGGATGCTACACAATAAAGAAGGTTCTGACGTGATGTGAATCATTATTGACAGGCGGTATGATGCTGGTTCCATTCGAGTACTGTTTAGGGCACGTCTAGGCCACTCGTGCTTGGGATTGTACAGACGACATGCATCTTCAGGTATGAATATGTTCTGTTTTTCGTAAAGGGACATCTCTTTGAACACTGGACTTTTTCTCGTTAAGGTTGCGTATACAGTAGGATAGATGTCGCACCTATTGACGGTTCAGAGTTGTCAGCCGTTCATAGGAACACCGCCGCCAGCTTTAGGGTGCACTTATAAAAAGGTGGAGTAGTCTTTTCGGCAGCAGACCTTGTCTGGGACCCATTCAGTCTCTCGTCCAGTGGGTAATGGGAGCCCTTATCTGAGGAGAAAGTGGCAAGACCTTGAAGCTCTGTACTTGACGTTGTGCCGCGATGGAGGTTTGCCTCTACCTGCAAGATCTCAGGCATTCGCCCCGTTGTAGTTGAGATCTTCGTCCGTCTGAGTTGCGCATCGTATGTTGGTTTGTTACCGATGTTTCGGGACAACGTGTTGGTCCCGTCTTGAAGGGTCAAGATGCCCAGGCTTCGCAATGGCCCGAGTCACCATCCAGTGATTTCTGTTGCAAGTTTAAACCCTGGGATGGCAAACTTTGTGCGAGTAATACGCGTTGGATTCTTTTGGTACCGACTGGTGGTCTCACCCAGTAATCTGAATGTGAAAACGTTTTTATTTTCGATATAATGATTTACACTTTTCTGTATTACTAAAAATGGCGGTTAAAGGAAACTATTGCGCACGTTTTGTTTAGTCGTGTGACTTAATTTGATAAAAGATTGACCATTTGTTACACGTACATCTTTCATGCCGGAGCCTTTAGTTCATTCCTAGCGACCAGCAGTTGGGCTAGAGTCGCAGTATGCAGGTTACAACCCAGAACAGTTTTCATTAAACATGATCATTTGCTTTGACTTCCACAGAGGGAAGTTCTTGAGAATAATTGTGTATATTTCTTTTCTTTTTTTTTTTTTTTTTTTTTTTTTTTTTTTTTCCTTCTTCTGTTGAGGAAACTATCCTTTGTGACTCACGACCTCGAATACAGTGATTAATGCCTTCGCCTCAGCTGCACTTTATATGAGTCAGTGAGAATGGTTTTCAAACGGGTTGCTTTGGCCAAGTCAAGTTCAGTGTCCTGCGTGCTGCCTCTGTTGTAGTCCTTGCATGTCTGCCACATAAGCGAAAACTCTGTGAAGCTTGACGAGTTACTTGCCTACTACTTTTCGCGTGATTATAAGGTTCTTGTGGGCGAATGCAGTTATGCGTGCTACAGAAAGTGGTATTTCGTATAGTTCGTTTCTTTGATCATCAGCGCAGTGGAGTTTCTGGAAATCGCGGGTGCGTGTTAAGGGCACGGACCCCTTTCAGTCACTGCACCCAGCGTCAACCTTCACAAACCAAAAGCGCTCGCGTACTTTTTCAACATCTAACATTGAAAATTCCTTTCTTTACGCAGGCGTGTTTAAATTTACACGACGTAATTGATGTACACTACAGAGTTACTTAATTGGTATTATCAATACTTGACGTTATTGCATCCAGAGACGATGGCCAGACATCTGTATTAAGAAGTTTCGAAATTTCTGCCGAGCGTAGCAGTCCTGGAGCATTCGTGTTATCGTCCCTATGTATTCAGTCAGTTCATGTGCATTTTCAGGGACGGCACTGGCGATACGAGTGTTTGACATGTATCTTTTGACGTCCTGTAGATCAAAATCTCTAAGTTTTCTCTATACTTTTTTTTAAGCTCATGGTTCCGTGCATCATAATTCAGTGTTAATAAAAATCCAACCAGATGCAACAGTATGCAGATATTTATTTACTGCAGAGTCACTCTACATGTTTCGGGTGTCACAGCACCCATCAACAGGAGTTCTAAAAACTGTAACCGCAGCCTCTGGTACAGGTCATACTGTAAAATACAAGGATTAACTGGAGTGAACTAACAGTGTGTGTTGGCTTGTTCACTTCTGATACTATCAGAAGTTAACAAGTCAACACACACTGTTAGTTCATTCCAGTTAATCCATTTTCTCTGTACCTCAGCAACAGATGTAACAGTCGATTGTAATCGAGACTGAAATGGCGAGATATCGACAATGCTCGATTGTTATGTTTAGATCGTTAACGTTTTCTTCGGATGCAGCTCATACCTCTGAGAGAAGACCGTCTTTGTTACTGTGTCGCCGCGAAATGTCATCAATGTGCTTAGGTCTTCATGTGAAGTATGTTAGTTTTGTCCGACATCAAATCAGAATATGTAAACAAATGTCATTGAAAATTCACAAATATGCGTTTAGTGTGAATCAGTGCTATTCTGTGCGGACAGAAACGATGAGGTCAGTCACCTTTTGCAAGTGATTTGCGAACGCGTATGAAAATTAATAGATACATTGTACACATAATATAGTAAGCCGAAATCTGAGGCTTTGTTATTAAGGGAGACTGAACCCTCGCGAAGCTGAAAACTAAGAATATTGGCAGTTTAAACTTTGGCTGTCTGAAGTTAGAATTGGGTCCGTCTCAGGGCTGTGCTGCAAAATTTTAAATACCAGTTCAGTATGTTCAGTTATCAGTCGTCAGTTTTGTGTCGGCCTGTTTTCTGTAATGGAAGTGATGCTTATCCTTTTCCTTTGTTGCGTGTGACCGTGGCGAACTTGATTCCATGCCACTTTTCTAGGCATTCTTCCGACCCGGACAGTCGATCGCGGCCACTTTTTGACCTATGTCAGAATTTATTTGTCGCCTCAGTATGATCAATAGACCTTCGTTTGACATTTTTTTTTTGGATCAGCCTACCTCTGCGAAGAAGTCTTGTCCTAGATGAAAGTATTAAATCAAGATGCCGGAGCCGTCTGACCGATGAATATTTAAACCGCTGCCTTCACTTGTGCCGAAGTAATTATGTACCCGTTTTCAGTAAGTTATCGCATGATACACAGCTTCATGCATCAGCTTCGCGACAGGAAGGTTAGTAAAAAACACCTTGTAGTTGTGGGAAATTATTTTAGTTTGAAAATATCGATTTATAATAAGTGAAACAATTGTACTTTTGTATGTTGGTGTTATTATGCTGTTTTACATTTCTTTGCCTGGTTCATCTAATATTAATACCTCATGTACTACGGTAGATCTCGAAAGATTTTCTGTCGTGAGAGCGGATCACTGAGTCCAAATGTCTGGCCACTTATGCTATATGGGCTCTCTGTGCCCCTCCTGATCCTCGGGGCAGGGGCCCGAACGAGCCCTCCCGTGGCCAAGAACCCACGCCTCTGTCTCCTGTACACGCCACATAAATCTATTATGCTGTTACAGGTTCATATAATCCCCCTCGCTTGTTTTACGTTTCCTGGCAGCGTTGTCAGTTGAAACTTTCATCTCTTGTTTTGTTAGGCAGAGGGAACAATATCGGATAATTAAGTCTAAAATTTTTGTGTCAGTCTTTCACAAGACGTGTTTCTGAGTTGTTCATTCCACTCCGAAATGAATGGGTATTTTCGCTCAAGGCAGCACGTTAGAATAATTAATACGAGCTTCTTCGCAAGACCAGACGGTGATCGTAGAGTGTATGGAGGTAGTTGCGTTCGGTGGAGAGCAGTTTAATTTTTATATCAAAGATGGAAGCCCGTAACAGGGTATAAGGTCATTACAGATTTCCAGCACAGCGGTACCTTGACAACCGCTGGATTTGCGTTGCTGGAATGAATCACATTGACAGTATGGGAAACTGAGACTGAGGGCTGCAGGGGCCTGTGCCGACATTCATAGAAGCCTGAATTGCCAGCTATTTCGTAAAACACAAAAATGTGTATAAAAGTAAACTATGCATGAAATACAGGGTGACTGGTGTGGAAAGGTCAACATTTTGGGAGTTTGTAGTATCGCTCATTGTAAAAAAGAAAAGTTCATACGAACTTGTGTCCACTTATGAATGGTTACCGAGATAGAGCTGTTTGAATCTGGCGCGCACCGTTTGTCTCTTCCTTCCATTCATAATTAGATTATATTCGTATGAACTTTTTTTTACAATGACCGATACCGCCACATCTCCTTTAATCACTCGGTGTAATGAGTGTCATTAAAGGACGCACCGCAATAGTAATCTGGGAGCAGAAAACTGTGTTACGATGCATTACGGTCTTGTATGAGTGTGAAACCTGGTCTCTCACAATGAAGGAAGATCAGTTGAATTGCTAGAGAACGGGATGTTGAGAGAAGTATTTGGACCTAGCGCGAGAAACAGGAGGCTAGAGAACATTGCGTGGGCGACTTCTGGTACCTTTAGTTTGCCGGACTATAGGCTAGAAGTCGGTATGAATCCGGAAGGCCTTGCTACAGAGCATCTCGAGATGAGTTTCATGGTTTTCCAACAAGTACTGAGATGGTTTTAAAGTTCCAAGTTGGCTTTGTATGCCCCTTATGTAGCTCTCTCTTCGTTTAAAACCATAAATTTACTGTTATCCCACCATTCTCTAGAGGCCGCCAAAGTGTTGTCTTTTACTGCATAGTAACCAGGGCATCAAACTTCCTCGGTGTTTGCTTCAAGCCGCCCCTTATTACCACACTCACCTTGTCACTTGCGTACATACCTTATCAAACGGACGGGCGGGCTTTCTGATAAAGTAACGCGCATTGTGGCTAGCATAGCATAGCCCGTATAGTGACTTGCTACGGCCTGGACGGTAGGGGTTTGAATCCTGGTGGGGGGAGGCGAGATTTCCGCACCCTCCAGACCGGCCATGAGGCCCACGCAACCTCCTTTGCAGTGAGTACCGGGTCATTCCCGAGGGTGAAGCGGCCGGGGAGTGGCGTTGAGCACTCACCCCATCTAATGACGATGTTAAAGAAAGATTAGAGCTATACCTCTGCTTTCCCTCTGGACCTTCGTATCCGGTTCTAGGGTGAACTTCCTGCTCCTTCTGGATAGAAGTAGAATGTTTCTGACTGGTTATATGTCTTTCCATTTCTACATATTCGTCTGCTGTTATTTATGAAGTCCATATTTTCTGTAGATTTCTTGTTTTGAACACCAGCTTCCTCTCCCACAAGACAAGAACTTAATTAAACGCATGCAATATATAAGTATAAAACGGTGATCTACATAATTTTTGTTTCTCATCACTTAAGGCGATGAAATCTAGGAGAATGCAATGGATAGGACATGTAACGCGCATGGCAGAGATGGAGGCTGCTCTACTCAGGTTTAGCTGGCATATACGATGGTTGTGTATTATTTGTGGGAGTTGGGTGTAGACGGAAGAAAGATCGAGTGGTAGGTGTCTTAAATGGAATTTGAGGACGTGAACTAAATGTACGTTGCTGAGGATATGATCGCAGGATCCTTTGGGACCTCTTTCTTCCATGGCAATGACACTGTACTCAGTAGCAGGCGTGTAATTCCTTGACTAGCTGCGCGACTCTCAGCTTCTTAAGAAGGCCTCTGCTGCATGGCATCATGGTACTGTCATACAAGTTTATACCACAGTCTCTTGTGATTGCCTCCAGCCTGCTGGTTAAGACGTTCGTAATGCACTGTCCACCAGTAAAGCTGGCTGGATACCGTAGTTCGTATGTCCACTGGGTAAGTGCGTAAATCCCCCATGCCAAACAAAATCTACGCAACGGGGATCCCTCCTGGATTGATTACGTGCTTAGGGCAAAGGCATCCTCAGATACGTACTAATGGGAAGAACGTCTTGCACCTAAACTCGATCGGATGTCTCTCAGTCTCTACCGGGAATGATTTAAGTTTGTCTATTTACCACTGTAGTCCGAGGGGAAAGCCACCAGCCTTTAATCTTTGCGTTGGTTCAGAATTTTGTTAAATGAAATGGATGCCGACAACATATCTAAACCAGGTGTTCTTAACATTTTTTGTGCCATGGACCCCTTTGACAGTCTGGTGATACCTAGAGACCCCTTCTCAAAAAAATGTATTTAATTGCTTGCTTGCATACTGCATTGAGCAGAGTCATGCTTGAGAAGCTAACAGGTTCTCAGCTAGGCAAGAAATTACTCAGATTTTGTAGAACCCGAAGGCTCGTTACCTCGTTTACAAGTGCCCGCCACCTGTCCCTGTACTGAGCCAGCTTATTTCAGTCCATGCCTCTCTATCCCACTCCGTGAAGATACTTCCTAATATTATCCTCCAATCCACGCCTGGGTCTTCCAAGTGGTCTCTTTTCCTCAGGTGTCTCCACCAAAACCCTGTATGTATCGTACCTCTCCTTTCCTCCATACTTGCTGCAGGCCCCGCCCATCTCGTTCTCGATTTGATCACCCGAATAATATAATGGTGATTTTATGATTGTTTCGGTGCGAGAACATTGTGCATTTAATAACCAGATTTGTTTATGCAGCAAAGTTTACTATTCTAACACCATTATCGTTACTATCCTGATGCAGACTCTCATTCCCATTTGTCGGTTTGAAAATATCCTCTCTCCCCAATTTTGTATTAAAACCTCCTCCGAGAATTTTCATATGGTACTTAGGAAAGTGATGGATAACCTGCTCTAATTCCTCGTAACTGTCTTTTGAATCATCACTTTTCTCCTCACTCGGTGCATGCACATTCACCATCGAGATCTATATGTGATATCCTATCGCTGACAAACTCGGCTGTCTTAACCGCATATACTATTCTTTGGTGTACCCAAAATAAAACTGTTCCCAATTGATGATTGCCGTTTCTTTTTCCATAAAAAAAAATCCCATGGACTTTCCGCGCCCCTTTTGTCCCACCTAACCTCATGTACACCCACGAAATCTAATTTATACCTTGCTAATTCCCTGGCTGCTGTTGTAAGTGAATGTGACCTATGCAGGAACCTTACATTCCTTGTACCAAATATCATGTCCTTTTTCCATTGCTTAGGTTGTACCAAAGGTCCGAAACATATGTATCCGTTTCGTAACGAAGCCTCGTTTTACGGCGAGAAGTTGTCGACACCTTGCCCAACCCCCAAGCTGTAGGACCACCCCTTGTCGGCTGTCCTAGACTGCTTATTCAGTATATTAGCGGCCACCGACCATATTGGAGCCGTTCCCTCCATCCGCAATCTGAGGTCGCGCCATGTCTTGGTGACAGGGACCCACTTATCATGGAAAAAAATGTATTTAGAAGCATAATATACGATACGTAGATAGAAAATCTGCATCTTTGTATTACAGTTGCCAAGGAAACCAATTACGCTCAAATACAGTTTTTCAGAAATTTAATAAATAAAGATGTATAATAGGGTAATGTATATGCTACTTTATCAATCAGTTAAGTCACTAACAAGTTAGTAAATAAATTGAAACGTTAGGCAAGTTGAAATTAAATTTCATTTTTTTTTTAAAAAAAGACATTTCAGTGCGGAGGCGAATGCATTCTTGTTTCCCTTTCTGAGGCTATAATAATTTGAGATAATGAGATTTACAGAAGTTGACAAAACGTTTTGGAGCGTAGAGACCACAGATTGCATAGTCGCGTTGTAATTTTTTCCCCATCAGAGTTCACGGACTCCCAGAAATCTTTCCATGGACTCCAGGTTAAGAACAGCTGATATAAGGTACTGATGATCATTTGTACAGAGTGCGAGCAAGTTGCGTACAGTGCAGTGTTTTATTTGCTTCATACAAGAGTAAAATAAAATATTATTGAGATTTGAGATTCTCACGGCAGTGAATATGACGCACTGAAGTTCCGTTCATAGAGTTTGGCTTTATTAATTCCGTGTTGTTTATCACTGCCGCCAGCCCTTGTTCACGCATCAGCCGATGTCACCTCATTATCACAGAAAATCGCGGTTCAGCGCCTTCTCATGTATCTTCATCTGTTTTGATCAGAATATTGACACGTGGTTGAATGTTCGTTTACGTCTACCGGTATATACTTAATTTTTTATTGTGTTTTCGTTTTATGTTTGTACTTAATTAAAATACTGTTAATTAAATGACACTTGTTAGAAAGCTACAAATAGTCCAAGAACATTGTAGGCTGTATTTTGATTGTGTGTTAATTTTGACGATTATGTATGTTCTAAGTGCATGAATAATATCACTTTTGCATAATTCGTGTGGAATATGTATGTATGTATGTATGTATGTAGAAAGGTCGAAACATGTTGCCAGTGATGCAGAGTGACCGCATATTTTTTCTAACTGTGTATAAATGTGTACACAGCATTGGTTATAGTGTGCGGTGACAGGCCTTAATTTTAGAGTGGAAAATCCACATGCTGGGTACATTAATATTCTACCCATATTAGTTTTACGGGTTTTCAACCCAATATTCCCAACAGACTCTTACTTGGATGCAGTCCTATCGTTCTTTGACACCCATTCTTAGTGCTGACTTGTTAGTTTCTTATAAGTTCTTCCAAATCCCAACATTATTATTCTTGTAACGTTAAATTGTTTAATTAATGAGCTAACGCGCGTGGGCGTGTGTGCTTGTATGCTTATTTAATCAAGTAGCTGCTAATAGGAGCGGAAGATGACAAGTGAGGGATAGAATGCTCTGTCCATCTTCGCGAGTGAAGTTCATATGTAACCTGCACGTAGCAGCACCGCCTCAGTACATATTTTCGTACTGTCAGCTTTAGTTCCCAGTGTAAACGTGGCTGTGTTGCGAGAACGTAAACCGGGCTTGGGTGTTTTCGACGAATTTTATATTTATAGGCAAGAAAATGTTACATGTACACAGAAAGGTTTCCGTGTTGATTTTATCCAATTTAATGGAAGTATTGACGAATAAAGAGCACGATAACCGCAGGAGTTTCCTGCTGAGGTTGTGGCTTGTGTTACGATGGTGTTTTCGTGAGCTACGAATGGCAGAATTTTAATGTGAATTTCAGCAAATTAAAATCGCTTTCATGAAACAATTATCGGCACGTCATATTCTGGAAGATGTTTGACACCGTGCTGTTTAGTACTCGTATCTTTAGTTTTGTGCCTAGACACGTAGATAAAAATATTCGTGTACGAACGTAATTTTGTGTGTGGTTTGGTACTGACCTCTCGCGTTGAATTGAAGAACGTAGCCTGAAAGTGATCGAGAGCAGGGTGCTGGTGAGAACACAGTGAAACATGCCTATGTTGCTCATTTTTGGTTCCACTCAAAGCCCCCGACTTGTACTGGACGGGCCGATCACTCGTCCGGAGGAGTCCTACCGAGTTTGGTGTATTGAGTGTGATCTCTAAACCCCATTAATGAGGAGGCCTAGGTCTACTAGGGCTGTCGAGCCTTGGGTGGGGGGGGGGGGGGGAGGGGGGAGGAAAGGTGGTGGGGGAAAGGGGGGGGGTAAAATAAATGAAAAATAGAATGGAAAAATGGGGGGGAAAAAAATTTGAAGACCTTGATTTTTTAAAAG
>Ga0123354_10015964_pt1 | contig 11763 bp, 3 predicted proteins | sample TergutLab28metaG_2_FD_97872 | JGI IMG/M metagenome (GOLD analysis project Ga0123354, IMG submission 97872) | Labiotermes labralis P4 segment gut microbial communities from Petit-Saut dam, French Guiana - Lab288 P4 | ecosystem: Host-associated > Arthropoda: Insects > Digestive system > Gut ... | reverse complement strand
TCTACAACACATTCCTACACAACATGACATGCTGCCACAACACCTTGTTTGCAAAAACGAATTAAATTGTGAATATTGTAATATAACTTTAGCAAGGAACAACAAAGCTCCCTGATGATGATCGGACAGGATCGAAACATGTCAGAGTGATTTTAAGTGTTTTTAAAGTGTTTTATGTGAAAGTTATGTAAGTGCAGTTGTTGATCGATAATAGAAGTGATTCCACAAAAATGCACGGTGCAACAATAAGATTTATAGTTAATGCCCAACAGGTAAAACTGAACAACTATAAGAACACCAGGCTAAGTTATTAAAAACAAACGCAACAATATGGTTTAACAGAATGTGCAAAGCTAAGCAGCTAAACCCTAAATACACTAACGTTAAGATCAGCGGACAGAAACCACAGGACAAGAAGACCACAATCAACGCCATCAGGTTCAGAATCAACCAAGAAATCAAATTCCTATATTGCAAGAAACAACACCTCAACCAGCGACTATACCACCTACACCTGGAAAGTGCACATCAATATAACGGTATGTGGCAGCGTATACATTAATACATAAAAAAGAGTCCCTCATTACGTAGCATACGACCCACACCTAGCCAACTGCTCTCTCTACAACACATTCCCACACAACATGACATGCTGCCACAACACCTCGTTTGCAAAAACGAATTAAATTGTGAATATTTTAATATAACTTTAGCAAGGAACAACAAAGCTCCCTGATGATGATCTTACAGGATCGAAACAAGTCGGAGTGATTTTAAGTGTTTTTAAAGTGTTTTATGTGAAAGTTATGTAAGTGCAGTTGTTGGTCGATAATAGAAGTGATTCTACAAAAATGCACGGTGCAACAATAAGATTTATACCGAGCAGAGAAAGTTTGCCTGACTACAGCCGTTGCGGGGCACGGGGCGGCACTGGGCTACAAGCCGGAAGGTCGCGGGCTCGATTACCCATGGTGTCACTGGAATTGTCCATTGACATAATCCTTCCTGCCGCACTATGGCCGCGGGGTCGATTCATCCTCTACAAGAAATGAGTACCACGAATTTTTCTTTGGGAGGTAAAGCGGCCGGTGCCGATTGTCTTGAAATCTGGGAGCCACAAACTCCTCTAAACCTCAGAGCTTATCCAAGCCTGTACAGGCTTGGATAAGCTGACGCAGACGATTTATTTCACGCGCAAGTACTCGTATGTAAAAATTGACAGTCCTCGAACTTGCATACGTTCTTTCTGCGTTTTATTTACACGTGCATGAAAAGGACACTTAATGAGAATTTCATATCTGCGTTTGTACCCGGTTGCATGTATGATTCCCCAAAGCGCCTGCCGTCCATTACGCTGTTTTTATACAGCAAAAATTTCAGGAAAGAAAGTGTGGTGTCCAGTTTTCGTACTGTTACAAATATGCACTTGGAATCTTAGCCTTATCTGCGAAAAATGTCCACTAATCTAACATCTCTTTAGTATAAATATTTCAGACATAACCTTAGAAATTCACAGCATTGCATGTTTGTAGTTTTCCTGTTCACCTGATACAGTGTAGACATTCTGGCCTGTTCCACTTTAGAACAGATATCTGAAATTAAGAATTTTCAGATATTTAATGGGTTTTCTTGGACTGGGGATCGGCCCAAAGCAATTACTCTGCCTACGCAGCACAACAGAAGTTCAGAAAAAATGCAGACACATGAGCTTGTCTATACTCGTATTCTTGTTAAGAATTTGATACGATCACGAAATTCTGTGTGACAAAAAAAGTCGGCTTTTTTTTTTATTGATATAATAAATATCCCATGAAAGCGGGCGGCAACAGCACCTTGTGAAGCTTCTCATTACGCAGTGTTCTCCAGTGCCCTGCCACTTCCTACTCCAAGTATATTTCGCAACCTATTTTCGAACACCCTGAGCCTTCTTTTTTTTGTAATTCCCTTAAATTGACTGACCAATTGTCACATAGGCACGGTTATATTGTGCTGGGACAGCAGGAGGAAAGACGAAAACCTTCCGGGCCGAAATATAGCAGGCGATCCCCGATTTTAATCTGCTCATACTGTTTGACTGCATACAGTATTGATTTGTTACTATCCTTCCAAGTCTCTGGAACATTTAACATTTATAAATAATTTGTTAACTATTGTCATATTGCCATTTTGTCGTATCTTATGATCACATATAGAAACTGCCTTCTAAAGCATATATAACGTTGGGCTCTGTACGCCTAATGTAGTTGAGAAGCGTCGATAAATAACGCAAGATGCCGTGCACTCTGAGAATTTCACACAGCATCGCTAAATACGCCACCAACAACACTCTGCATTTGTGTCATTTTTATTGTTTGTTTTGAAATGTGGCCACGTGTCCTGTCATCGTCTTTTACTCATAATGATGGGGTACTTAGGTGTACGATTGCACAGTGGGCCGGGATAGCGCACTCGGTATAGCGACTGCCTACGGGCTGGACGGTCCGGGCATCGAGTCCCGGTGGGGGGCGAGGTTTTCCGCACCCGTCCAGACCTGCCCTGCAGCCTCCTGTACTCCGGGTATCGGGTCTGTTTCCAGGGGCTAAAGCGGCTGGGTCATGGCTTTGACCACCCACCTCCATCTAGTGCCAAGCTTATAGACAGGGTAAATCTGTACCTCTACTTCCCTTGTGGTTCTTCACGAGCTGTTCTAGGGCGAGGTTTAAGTGACTGCACAGATACCTTCGCGGCCTGTTCTAGGGTGAGGTTTCAGTAACTGCACAGATAACTTCGCGGCCTGTTCTAGGGTGAGGTTTTAGTAACTGCACAGATAGCTTCGCGGCCTGTTCTAGGGTGAGGTTTTAGTGACTGCACAGATACCTTCGCGGCCTGTTCTAGGGTGAGGTTTTAGGAAATGCACAGATAGCTTCGCAGCCTGTTCTAGGGTGAGGTTTTAGTAACTGCACAGATACCTTCGCGTCCTGTTCTAGGGTGAGGTTTTAGTGACTGCACAGATACCTTCGTGGCCTGTTCTAGGACGAGGTTTTAGTGACTGCACAGATATCTTCGCGTCTTGTTCTAGGGGGAGGTTTTAGTAACTGCACAGATACCTTCGCGGCGTGTTCTAGGGTGAGATTTGAGTGACTGCACAGATACCTTCGCGACCTGTTCTAGGGTGAGGTTTTAGTGACTGTACAGATACCTTCCGCTTTCTGGCGACCTCTTACTGGCGTCTGGATGAACCTGAGTGTACATACATTACGCCAGAGTATAGCGGTTAAACTGCATGAAGAACGAAAGCCTGTGAAAGGGAGAAAAGACGTCAAATCCATTGCAGCAAAGGGCGGAGAGAGGAAACCGAGAGATGAAAGGCAACAAAATAGCTAGCGGGAGGGAAACCACCCTGCGGTATTCTTGTGTAGCCCCACTGCGGTGCTGGATATTGATTGGTTGAGTCGCTGCGGTGATGATGGGATTTCGATGGTACCTACCACTCCGTCACGTCTCTTCCCCTCACACACATTTATTACAAGTTAATTGAATGGCACACCCCAGTGTTAATGTGCAATCGAGCTCGGGATTAAAACGTTCTATATAATGAATAAGGTGCCAAGATTCAGGAATAATATTAATTTCGGTTCATATGGGGAGTAATACAACGATTTGAAGAATAATATTAAAATTGTGGCATGGATGGTGCAGTGGCTTAACTAGGTTTTGGCACCCGGTGCCAGTAATTACAACGTCCGCCCCTAACAGAATGTATGAACTTTAAGAAATCAGTTCATTTACGTTTCTCACACTGCACACAGAAATAATTATGTTTTTTATTTGAAATATTCACTTTGCTACACGAAGCGGCCACATCACTGACCCCTCTCCCCCAGGTACGTCTCTGGGAAGTTGTAAATTATGTTCGGGTGCCTCAGGATAGGATCCCGTCACGATATCCATATCCGTTCTTTTTTACTTTTCGGGACGCGAAAGGATACGCCGTCTAGGAATTTGCGTAGCATGAGTTCCCTGGATGTGTATTAACAGGTTTCGACTGATCGAAATTGCCTGCTAATTTTGATTTCACTATACATCGCTAACTGAATACAAGAGTGGCACAACCCAAAACTTGCTTATTTGGATTTAATATTATTATTGAGCTCAACAATATAACGACTACGCCTGATAATAATGATACCTAGTGGGGTATTTTTCAACTGAAAAGTGTGCCGGTATTGTCGGGTGTAGTTGTTACATTTTTGAGCTCAATCGTAGTATTAACTCTAAATGTGCAATTTTGGGGTTGTGTCCACTGTTGCATTCAGTGAGCGACATGTTCGCAGTCACATCTCACTTCGCTGTACGTCAGAAATTCGTAATTTCGAAACGCTATTCAATTCTTTTTTTCTTACCGTATAGACACGTGGACACATATTTACAGGTGAAAGAAGATTATTTGTTTAAATGAATGATCTGAGCGGCGTGGCTTAGACCTCCGGGTCCTGCTGCGTGTCTGGATGGTGGTCATTGCCAGACATTTGTAATTAATACGTTGGTATTTACATTCCATGACAATGAGGAGTTTCTTCATCTGAGTATTAGGTTTCAGCGATGAAAGACCTGTATATAGAGCCATGTTATGGTTCGTTAGCTGGTCAGTCAGATTCTATAGCGATTTCGATTCCGCTGAACCCTTTAAAATACTCTGGCTGCTGCATGGCTTCCTAAAAGATTTAAAACGTATATTTTAGCCACAGGCTTTATATAAGGGTTTCCGTTAATTTCCTTAATAGATAGTAATGACTTTCCTGCGTGTAATTAACCGACTTGTCCTTTTATTGGAGACTCTGTTATTTTCTGTGTGGTAGGAAATGAAGCTGTAAAAGTTAAAAGTTTTATATGACATGGCTTCTATCATGTGCTGAACACAGAGAAGCACAGACTGAAGACCATATGGAAATATAAATTACATTCCACTGCTGGGTATGCAGTTTCATAAATAATGAGTCCTTGGCGGTCTTCGGCCTGTTGTCATTGGTATTTGCTTTCTCTTTGAAAATGAAACTTTGTAGTAAGAAAACAAATATTACTGGAATAAATGAAATACAAACAAGGTATACCGTCAAGCACAACATTTTAATGCAAATTTGCATGTTGCAAGTAGTGGTAGACTTTTGAAATAAAGGTGCCCAATGATGGTTCTGATGAACCGAAACATGCAGCACATTGTTGTATAGCATTAACATGCTGTGTTTTACTTCGTTTGTATTTCAGTTGTAGTAAACACAGCGGGATGAATCACTATAAGATTACTGGAATAGTTAAACATTATATTTGATATATTTTAGTGTTACTGCTATTTATTGTATAGTTTAATTCTTTCGGGTTTCCGTAAATACACTATTAGTTTCAGTCTCAACTTATTACGTGAGAAAAAAATTAAAATTATTTGTGTTTCGAAGATAAAGCATGTGAACAGGTGTACAAGTGTGGTCGTACCACTGTCTTCTCATGTTCTTCGCTTAGTTTCGAACGCAGAAATTTGTATATTTCAATACGCTCTATGTATGTAAATCTATCAGCCTTTGAGTGCGTTCTGCCATGGCTCAGGCGGTTAGTCATCCGCCTGGCACCGCGGAGGTACGATTTCGATCCCAAACCTGTTCATGAGGGATTCGTGGTGGACTAGTTGGCACTGCAAGTTTGTTTTCCGGTTTTCCTGTGCCATTATCATTCTACCATTGCTCCGTACTCAATCATTCATTGCCGACGCAACATAACCTCAACAGTCTCCATCGTCGTTAAATAACAAATTAAAAAAATATAGCTTTTGTTCTAGAAACTCGCACTGAAATGTGCCGTTTCGTGCGTTTTGAACCTAATATCGCTGTTGTCAATATGGCGGCCGTCTGAACACCCCAGGTAGCATTATTTAGACATTTGTTGTTGTAGTATAGAAATTCAGAAGATTTTTTTCAATGTTATAAAGGAATTATTTTTAGTAACGTATCATATAGCAAGGCAACAATCATACAGAGTAAGTTTAATGACACATTATTTCAAACTGTCTTCAGATTTCTGTGGCAATGTCTTAGCAACTCAGCTGACAACATTACTTAGAAACATTTCGTTCGGAACCAAAGAAAATCCACTAATAATTGCGGGTAATTTGGATATTTGTAATTCCGCAGTGATAAAGTTTTGGTACGGATGAAAATGTCTTCAAAGATTTGTATGTATTTTCTATACATGGGTCCGTGCATAGTGAATCGAATTGAATAATTTTCCAACAAGATGCGACTTATTCAGTTTATTACATTTCTGTAGGCAGCTCTACATGTTTCGCGTGTTGACACCCATCTTCAGGAGCTCGTACAACTGTAAATGCAGCTTCTGGTATTAATTAATCGGAGCTACTATCGTCCGCTCTCGTTGTTGAGTTCCAACTCAACGAGAGCGGACGGTGGCAGATCCGGTTAGTCAATACCAGAAGCTGTATTTACAGTTGTACGGGCTCCTGATGATGGGTGTCAACACGCGAAACATGTAGAGCTGCCTACGATAATGTAATAACTGAATAAGTCGCATCTTGTTGGAAAATTATTCAATTTGTATGTACGTAAACTGAACTTTGCCATTGTCCCTGTCACGAAATTAGAATTTGGTATAAACACATAATTGTAATGTTTATTTCATGACATGTGCGGACGGCGCTGAGCTTTCTCACCACAAGGGTCAGTGTTCATTTGACAGATTATTCTTGGTATCTCGTCTGTGCAGGCCACGTTCTGCTTATAGTAGTGAAGGGAGGCCTTCTTCCTCGGCCATTCCATTTTCCCCACCAGAAACATTTTTCTGTGTTGAAAATAGTAACGATCGTCGCAAGTTCTCCACTACGTACTTGTTCTCGACAGTCAACATCTTCCCACTAGAGCCTCTCCCTGTTCAAATGGCCGGCTCCTATACATGACCGTGCTTTTGTACTCCCCTCCAACTAGATTGCTAAATAATTTTTTCAAATATTTTATATTAGTGCCAGTATGATATCCAAGCAAAAGGTTAGGTATCAGTGTATGTTGTGAAGACATTTGTGGGCAATGATGATGTAGCTCCACTCATTCCTAACCTTGCAGCTGGATGGGATGGATTAGCTTCATGCGCCGGCCGCTTTACTTCGGAGAAATTGCTCGAAGTACCCATTCAACAGGAGGCTGGGTGGTCACAGAGCCGTTGGGACGCTTGGGAAAAGAGATAAACCTCTTGTCCCGTCTGGGATCTGAACCACGACTGCTCGTTCATTAAACCCGTAGCCCAGTCACTGTACCGAACACGCTACCCCGGATCCTACATGATACCTATCCGATATCAATTTCAAGAGTTACAAAATGTCGAATGATATGTGTAGGTGATAATGTATGGTGATCAGGTAAGAACAATGGCCTGTTTCGCGGTACATTCTCTGGAATTTGGCTGGCAAGACAGGGAAACAAGGAGAGCTCATTCATAATAGCTGTAGTTTGGCAAGGGTGCCAACTGGGTCCTATCCAAAACATGTAACTTGAGTCATAATTTATTTAGTGGCACACTCTGAATTGCAGCTTTTGTAGCCTCTAGTGTGAATAAAGTGTACGTGGAGTTGCTGGTCGTCCGCCGAATGTTCGCAGCCTCCAAATTCTAGTTGGCACTAAACCTCAACTCGAAGAATTTTACAGCTTCAGCGACTTTTTCTTTTTCATTCAATGACAATGCCTTTTGTGTCGTGTCGGGCACTTCTGTTTCTCCGTCCCTTTTGCGTTTTTAATGCTGTGACTGGTCCAGAGGTTGAGGAAGATGACAAGGAGTTTTGGTGACGGTCGCTATCTTGTAAGCAAATCAGAGGGTGGAACCGCGCTAAATTCACAGATCTTTTCATCACGGAGTGACAAATCATTTCATGTCCTTACATCCGTGGCTGTTAACTGGCAATGTCGAGCTTGCAAGACATGACAGTTCCTCAGTAATTGTATTTTGAGTGGTGACTGTATAATTCTATAAACTCATTTCTTCACCGGTCTTCTTCGGTTCTCCTGTAGGTTCTTGGTCAATTCCTGCCAGAGTCCTTTTCCTTAATATGTAAACTACATAGTAGTTTCTTTGTGTGTAGCTGGAGTAAGTCCACAAAGTCTCCAGCTTTAGGGGCAGGTAACATTCGAGAACCTAGGCTGATATCACTAGTCGGGAGAGTGCGCGAAGTCGTGTGCGCGTAGATCAGCTGCTTCTGCAGTCTGAGCAGTGGAGGTGTCAGTATTCGTCCTCTTAGTAGTATCTACAGTCACGTGACTGAGGTAGGACAACCACTAAAGTTTGGAAGACTCGCGCTGAAGTTTGTCATGCAAGCTGACGGGGACTTTGTGGATGTAATCCTGCTTTATCTTCGTTGTTTTTAACTCTGCCTACTGGTCGCTCCTCAAGCAGCGATATAGCGTAGCGTTACATTCCGGAATGCATAAAAATAATACAGATACTGCAACAAAGCTGGAAAAATTCCTTTGGACAGGTGGCCATGGGCTCGAGAAATTTTGTCTTGCTGCCTGGTACGCCTATTTTCAAAGCAGATTAATTATTTTTAATCGCAGTTGAACAGTGATAGCGCCACACAGCTTCTTGTGCACATCAGTGCAAGATACAGATACTAAAAGCTTTGCGAGATTGGAGGTTTACATAGCGGCGTTGTCGAAGATCTTGTTTTGCTTGACCTTGAAGACGAAGTTACTGTTTATCTACAGGCGAGACGTAACATTCCCGAAGACTTGAATATTCAGCAGAATATTTGTTGAGCTCTCACTTGCTGTCGTAAACGTTATGGTGGGAACAGTTGTCTGACAGTCGTCTGCAGCGTGTTAATGAGCGCGCAGCCGGCTTGTCTGATTATCACACGGCGCAAACCAGTTCACTCGGTTCACCCACATACATTAATGGCAAAAACTTTCCTGGCTCTTAATCTTTTGTGCTAGTTTCAGTCCAAAAAAAATTATCATGCTCCAGTTAGTGGTTTTCAGTGTTCGGCGGAACCCTGCCTGTGGGCCACTTTTCGCAAGCACGCTTCTTTTACAATATTGCTGGTAAACACAACTTTCGTAAATTTCAAATGCATTTTTTATTTTTCCCCATATTTGTGCACAGTCGACGCTGGCCTTAGTTTCAACGTAAATCAACAATAATCCAAATTTGTCTTTCGTAAATAGAGCAGAGTCGATCTTGATTAGCTGAGAGTTTCTCCAATAGTCAACAAATTTCCCGCATTTTGTGGTACCCGAATGTTCATTAACGTATTCATAACAGTCCGCCACTGTCCCCTATTCTGAGCCAGATCAATGCAGCATAAGCCCTCCCATCCCCCTTCTTTAAGATCTGTTGTAATATTAACTTCCGATCTACCCCTACACCGAACAGTGACCAGTTATCAGAACTTCATACCTTAGAACGGCATTGCATTGGATTTACCAGGCGAAATTTGTGCATTGCTACATCGGTACGTATGGGAAATACAGTACTGGTGAGAAAGTTCAACATAAATAAGCAGATCATTAATCAAATGGCATGTATATTCATTACGTTACCATAATGAGGCCTATATTGGCATATAATCCGATGCAGTACCAACACGATATGCATTATAACGAAGCTGGTGGTGACGTTTCCCTGGCTGTCAAGCTTACTGCCTACTAAGAGTCGCTCAGCGCCAAGGTTGAGCGGTCTTGCTCGTGCTATATATGTTGTAGACGAGGGCGGCTTTTGAAATGGATACTGAAATAGGAAATTCGTTATACCAAGGAAAACAGAACGAATAACATTATTACAAACATAGAAATTTAAGTCCTGAAATTCTGAATTTTAATGTTACACTAAAGAATAAATTAGTTATGGCATATTAAAGTAGAATTTTCAGTCTTCTTTCTTACTCGTGAAATTTTGAAGGAACATAGGCAGACTACATCATTTAGTTGTTGAGAGCCTCTGTTTGGACGTTGTGAGGTCAAATGTTGTTATTGTGAATTTTAGTAACGACGACTTTTAATTCATCGTTGTTTCTGAATGGTTAAGTAACGAAGTATGAATTCAGTAAAATATATATTTTTTTTATTGAAAATTACGCTTTGTTCCGAAAACGTTTAACGTTGTGACTAAAGCAATTGCAGTGAGTGTGATAAATTCAATAAAGCTGGACACAAGAGGCTAATGGTAACTCAGCTGGTAAATAAATTTCTCGCTTTCTAATGAAACTGAAGTTTCATTACCCTGTGTACTACAAGGCCAGTCACTGGCTCCCGTTCTGTGCCAGTCCATAACCCCTTATTGTGTTGAGCATCCATTGTAATTTATCTTAGTGTTTAACCAACTTGATGCACAAAATTTGTTTTACAATAAGTTTATTTCATGCCTCTACATGTTTCGAGCACATGTGCTCGAAACATGTAGAGGCATGAAATAAAACTCACTGTGAAAAAAAATTTGTGCATCAAGTTGGTTAAATACTGAGATAAATATACTGAGATGCACGGTCAGCTAAACGTCAAAATCAATTGTAATATTATCCCTCCATCTATGCTTTCTCCTAAGTGATCTGTTTCCTTCGTGTTCGAGCTAAATGCCTTATCACTTTCTCATCCGTACCTGTTTAGGCCATCTCATCCTCCTCATTCTGACCATTCTGATAATATCCTTTGAAGACCACAAATTGCCTAACTTCTCTTGCGAAGATTTCTCCATCCCATATTTTTCTTCCCCATTTTTCACAATATTTTGCTCGACACCCTATTCTCAAACGTACTCAGGTCATTGCCAGTCTATAGGATTCTGTCAGTGGCACATGCCGATTGGAATAAGTCAATTTGTATTATTCCCTTTACGCTAGAGTACATATTCCGTACTAAGTTATGACAGGAGGTACTGAGACGTGTGCTTTCAACTGGAATATTCTTTTAGATAACAGATGGAAATATAAAAGTATTTGATTTAAACTTAGCAAGCGTTTCACGAAGTCGGTGTGCTCAAATTCCCTTATGGAAGTAATTTTAATTTGTTACTGTCGTTCCCGGATACTTAAAGTTAGAAGAAATGTAAAACATGACGCAAAAAAAATACAGCATGGACCTTTATTAATACTCGACAAACACAACTGTTGTAGGAAGATAACAGCTGGAAACCTGCAGTAAAGGATCTAGAGACCAAACAAACAGGAATATCTTGACACAAGTGTGAAGAAGACAGCACATCTTTCCTCTCACGTCAGTTGCTCTGTTTTACAAACAGCCCATGTCAGCAGTTACAGTTTTTATTTATAGTAGTTCTACCAACGACGGCCCCCGTTTGCTTTATTTTTCTTCCAGTTTTTTTAATGTTCAGCCTTGTGCAAGAACAATTACAACGCACGCCTCCAAGTACAGGATCCGAATGGTTCAACGCATATCGAGTTTGAGGCATCTAAGCTAGAGCATGCTGGGAGCTCACGTAAGGCGACAGCAGTGGTAATAACACAAAATTTAACATTCATAGGTCCGTGCATCGCTTATATATTCGCAGAGTACAACCAACAAGATGGGACTTTTTTCAGTTTATTTATTTCTGTAAGAGAAGCCGAGGGTGTTTGAGAATATGGTGTTGAGGAGAATATTTGGACCTAGGAAGGACGAGGTAACGGGGGAATGGAGGAGATTGCATAACGAGGAGCTAAGTGATCTGTACTCCTCACCCAATATTGTGCGGATGATAAAATCGAGAAGAATGAGATGGGCAGGGCATGTGGCGCGTATG
>Ga0123354_10015963_pt1 | contig 11764 bp, 6 predicted proteins | sample TergutLab28metaG_2_FD_97872 | JGI IMG/M metagenome (GOLD analysis project Ga0123354, IMG submission 97872) | Labiotermes labralis P4 segment gut microbial communities from Petit-Saut dam, French Guiana - Lab288 P4 | ecosystem: Host-associated > Arthropoda: Insects > Digestive system > Gut ... | reverse complement strand
TCTTCTTCGTATTGTCGTGTTGTTAAGTACAGCTGCTGTAATGCCAGCCACCTAAGTAAGGCATCACGTCTCTTGAATCATATTTGGATTTTATATTGTCAACATGTGCAGTAACTGCAGTAACTGCAGTAAATGTGTCCCATTCCACACCATGACGACATAGCCAATAGTAGCAGCAGACATACATCTCTCCACTCGTTTCGAATGTTGGCGCTGTATGGCTCAGTGGCCAAAATGAAGACCCGGCCGATTTAGTGTCATTGAAAGAACAGCTGGGACCCAATGAAAGGGAGGCTGCATGGGTCCAGGCGCTGGTGTGGATATTTCGCGGAAGAGAATTTACGTATGTATTAGTGCGTAATTTAACGATCTTCATTTCTCAATTTTACTTTGCCGAAACCACTTTGATGTGTAAAATAAAAATAACCACTGAAATTACGTAACAGGGAGGAAATAACTGGACTAGATTAACAACTACTAGCTTTAAAAAGAAGACTCTTCCTTATAGACTTTTACATTGTATCACGTTTCATTTAAAAATAAATATACAAATTTGCGGTGAATTTTGAAACATTATTAGTTTGTACAAGTGGAGTGAATAATTGCAAATTAAGAACACGTAAATCTGGCAGGAAAAACTCGTTCAAAAAATACGAAAAAAATAAAGACTTTAGAAAATGGTGAATAAGGGAAGTCGGAGATTTCAAAATAATTATGTTTATTGCATCGTGCATCATTGTGATAGCTGAAGAATACAAGACCAACTTGATGTCACTTGCTATTTTATTTCACTTCTTATTTGCTCAGCATGTTTCGGACATTAATTTATCCATCATCAGGAGCTTTCGACTGTGCTGTTGAATAACCACATCTGTCGTTTTGTTCTCGGTTTGTTGTGTGTTGGAGATTTGGTGCGGCTGGATTTGAGTGGTGTCCGTGTTGCAAGCTCCTGATGATGGACATATTAATGTCCGAAACATGTTGAGCACATAAGAAGTGAAATAAAATAACAAGTGACATTAAGTTGGTCTTTTATTCTTCAACTATTTCAAAATACAGCTATCTACAAACGGAGAGAGTAACTGCAAATCACAAAAACACAAGTTAAATATGGCAGCGTAAAATTCTTTCACCATTAAGAGAATACAAAATAATGACGTTAAAAAATGACGTATAAAAGATATCGAAGATTTCAAATTAATCTGAAGAGACAGATATGGAGCTATATCGTGACTGATGACGCCGATGTGTGCATTTCTGAACCGACTTAATAACAAACAATGGAATAAGAAATTGCATTAAAGAAATTTAAAAAAAGTAGTAACTATTCCGAATATCATATTTTTAGCTAGTCGAAAAAATTATTGGCTGAGACTATACGTGTATCTAGCTTACAGTCATAAAGGAAAAACACGTTTGCCGTCTCTTTGAAAACAAGACAAAACTACTGAACGTTGTAATGTACCTCATTCGACCTTGTGTATTGGAAAGCATTTTGAAGAATTGTTACCAACTGTAGAACACTTACCTAATTTCGTGACAAATTTAGACTGTCGCACAACGAAACTTCCTACTTTATGGAATATGACAATTTCACCTACTGGACACCCACGACTCGCTCTGTCTCTTAATTTATAACATCTGTAGAAAATCAACAACGATTTTAAACTCGGTGTAAGATTAGTGTCACAGTGAATGAAGTCCGTGTATTTTTCTTTAACTTTCATATTCAGTGTAAATACCAAATCTTATGCCAAACGAAACCTTATCATATATCAGATGTGAGTAAACGCGTTAATTTTAAAATATTTATGGATTCATCTTCAAACGCCTATATGTAAATAAAGTAAGACTAGTCTACATTTAATACCAAGTATTCTCTATGAAAATAAAGAAATATAACTGTCAGATAAGTTACAACTAATACCTGAAATCTTTTCTATCTAACAGCTAAGTCATATATTTCCACATGTCACCCACATCTTTTCGGAATATAAATACGTCTGCAATCGGAAGTTGAGTCAGATTAATTTTCAGTAAACGTCTTTTATTTCCTAGACACCTAGCTGAAACTTAACAAGATGGCATTTGTCGCACTCTGTGACATACGTAGCACAATACTTTATCCAGAAGTCTCTTGTGTTCAAAATGTCATACGGTCATGGAACAGGCGCAAATATAACATCCTTTATGCTCATGAGAAAAACATGACCTTCTCTGTTCTAATTCTGACGAAACTCACAGGGTTTTATAAAGATTTTCCCCGAAATTGGACAATAAGTGTGCATAACAGAAACTCGTTTGCGCCCCAGATTAGAGCACGGATTTCACGGCGCCGATTTTCATAAAACTCACAGACGAGCAGCACCAGTTGCGGACGCTTCCTGAATCGAATTTTATCTAAAGAGTTTAGACCTTTTAGAAAATAAGGTAAATATTTATTTATTGTATCTATTTCATTTGTATATTGTGACTTAGACTAGACTTATTTTCACGAAAATAACAAGTAATCAGCCGAAATGTAAGTTACTGCGTTCGTGTTACTTTTTCTGACAACTAATTGGCGAAAGACCACAAAAATATTCAAATTTCTTCATCGGAAGATTCGTGGGCTCTTGATTGTACCTAACAATAACTACAATTTGGTACTGTATTCACTTTTCCACGGTATGTTCCGTGGACCTTAGGTTTTCATTAACCATGCAGTTTGTTAACACAAAATGGAAGTAACAAATTCAGACCAGTGTTTGGAGCCCTGAACTTCTCAGAATACCCATATATTCACCATCGTTCTATGTACCTCACGAGACCCGCATTGTCTCTAAATGCAGCTGTTTTACTCTCTCTCTCTCTCTCTCTCTCACACATAACTGTGTACGTAGCATATCTTTTGTGACCTGGAAAATAAAAGAACTCAATAAAAGTTTACCTTATCAGACTGTATGCTAATGCTTTGTTAGGCAACGCACTGAGTATAGTCGAACAGCTCCATGAATTATGTACACAATGGAGTTCGAAGCGACTTACATTGTCCCTACCGAATTATATTGTGGAAATGGGATACGCTTCCTTGTGTATAAAAACGTATGGGCTAGACGTGAATACATTATATTCAGTTGTTTTCGTCCTTAAACTTAGAGATCGTTTTATTAATATAATATAGAAGTCAGTCATACTTTATTCATGAATTCGTTTTAATTGTCTCTTGGGCTGGATAAATTGATTAACAATAAAGTTAAGTGATTCCCTCTGCGACGGGCTTTACTTTGGTTATAGTGGCTTGTAAAGAATGCATGTTAAGTTTGATGCCTATTGGACCAAGTATCATCCTGAAAACTGAAGATCAAATTCCAACTAGATGCCACTTATTATTTTATTATGATTATGTTAGGCGCAACATGTTTCGGGCACCATTATGCTCATCATCAGGAGCTCACGACGATAGCGTTGGTAACACGACTCTGTCGTGTTACAGCCTTCGGTCCGGACACTTATCCATCCTGCAGGCACTTAACTTCCAACCGGCAGCAACTCGAGAACCAGACGGCCTCTGTAGTAACCAACGCTATCGTCGTGAGCTCCTGATGATGAGCATAATGGTGCCCGAAACATGTTGCGCCTAACATAAGCATAATAAAATAATAAGTGTTATCTAGTTGGAATTTGATCTTCAGTTAATGCATGTTAAGGTTTAACCAAAACGCACATAGAACTGTGTGTATTTTCATGCACCCAACATGAAATATAAATATAAGTGAAATGTGTTAATTTCCTCAATATTATCAGGAAATATCCAAATATTGTACACAATTTACTGGTCTATGCCCTCACATCCCGTTCCTTTAAGACCCATTTTAATATTTTTATGCATGTCGTTGTTTATAATATGGCTTTTTCCTTCCAAGATTCCCCCAGCCCAGAATTTTGTATTCACTTCTCATCTCCCTTTTTCGTGCTCAGGGTTCCGCACCTCTCAGATTCCTCTAATTTATCCCTTTACTAATGCGCTGTGAAAATTTTATATATTGAAGTTCCTCATCATGAAGCATTACTATCACTTATAAATAAACTCCCCTGCACCCCAAAAAAATATTATAATTCCAAGTTTATCTATAAATTCACCCTGTAATTACGAAGTGCTACAGAAAACTAAAGTTACAAGTGCAGTTATGGTAGGATTAGAGAAATGTGACACTTTCTGATAAAGCCGAAAAACGCGACGGGTTAAGGTAATGTGTCAGGTGTAAAACAATTAACATGCGCTGTATTTATTCCCCCCCCCCATAATCGCCCACAGAAAACATTTTCCTTTTCCAGATGCGACTAATTCAACGAAGGAGATATTTCCAATTTTTATGGTACACAAATTTCATTATCTTGTTTATGCTTTGCTATTGATATTTATTATGGTCCAGTCACATACGTTTAGACTCTCATGTCTTAAATTTCTAGATATATTTCAGCATTATTCTCCCAACGCCTTGATCGTCCAAATGGTAACGTTTCCAGGTTTTCCTTCTAAAATTTTGTATGTATTCATATTCGTTTTATTTAGTACTACATACCAGCTACTTGCATACAGCAGTGAACAGATGTTTAATACAACGTAATAATAGTCGGAGTCGCGATGTGAGTGAGAACGGGCCCACTAGAATCTCTGAGCTGATGCTTGACATTCATGGCTGTGACGCACATACATTACCGTGTGCTGCCAAAAGCAGCGCCGCATCTTGTTGAGATGCGTTTCAGGAATAAGTCCGTCTATTGAAGTTTACGATCAACATCTCTCAGAAATATCGTTTAAATCTGCAAGGCTGGATTTTTCATAGGTAGCAGAATCTGAAATTTTATAGGATTTGCTTCCGGCTGCTCTGTGGGGAAACACGTGTGGTGTGACGGAACCTTCTTACGTTCGATACTGCTCAGTGGAAGTGTAACGTATAATAACGTAAGGATCAAACAGCTCCTAAAAGAGTCTCAACAGAGAACAAAATAATGATAAAATGTGGAAGAAACGCGGATATAAATAAAGAAACCACGAAGGACAGGAGCGAAATAAAAAAAAAAAGAAATAATTTCCTAAAGAGAGAAACAAACTTCTAAGAGAAAAAAGAAATAAACTGTAAGTCAGAAAGAAGAATGTGGGGTAGACTGATGAAATGGTGTGTGTGAAGATGACTGTATGAATTGGTTTGTGAATATCCGGAAGAGAGACGGACGTTAGTAAATTGAAAGCACCACGTGAGATTTCTATTGCACTTCCTCTTTCCTGCCTATAAATTTTAAATTTCTTTTCAAGTAAAGAGTCACTTCTGTTGCTCCAATCTTTACGGAAGTGAAGGCCATTCCAATACAACATAAAATATGATCCGACTTGGTCAATTTCTGGAGTTACGAGATGACACAATACAAAAATAGTTCCAAATCATGATCGAATATTCAGATGTAAAGTTTTGAGTTTAAAATACGTCCACTTCTTCTCTAAAAAACCTGGTTTCTAAATATTTCTCCCCCCTAATTATTTAGCCGTTTATCAGTAACAATCAAATTATGAACAATAACTATAGTATTTCGTCTTGGTGTCAAATGTTTTTGTCCAGGTGTAAACAAAACTGAAATTGCACACAAAGTTTTGTAAACTGCAGTCCCTTCTCCTCCCAACGCAAATTTATGAAAAAACCTTTGTAATATGCGGGAGCTGGAAGACGGGAGGGCTTAGAGCGGGACATGAGGAAGGCAGAAGGCATGCTTTTACACCTCTTCATCACGAAAAAGTTCAGAAGAGGAATGAGGAATGGAGATAAATAGCGATTGGGTTTCTGTAATAAATTTCAGTACACTTTACCTTTCTGGAACAATTAAGCATGATTTTGTTTACAGCAACCATTGTCGAGGTTTTTCTTTAAAATCCAGAATCGTCTGAAACATTGTTACTTGACGTACATGGTAGGCATCTGATGGATGAAGTTTTTTGAGGGGGTAACAGCTTCCAATGGGCCATGGCCTCTTCATTCACGAGGTTTCTAGATCACATACAACGACGCACCACAATCAGTAGGACTTCTCTTGACGAGTGATCAGCTCGTCGCAGAGACCTCTACCTGACAACACACAACACTTACAACAGAAAAACATCCATGCCCCCGGTGGGATTCGAACCCACAATCTCAGTAGGCGAACGGCCGCAGAGCTACGCCTTAGACCGCGCGGCCACTGGGACCGGCTGATGGAAGAAGTTAGGCTACAAAATTAAATTACTCCACTATCATGTTCGCCTATTCCGTCATGGTGACGCAGATTTCCGGAAGAAATAGAAGTTAGTCCTGAATAGTCCTGGGAGTGTTGCCACTTACATTTGACATCCACTTGGGATAGCTTAACCTTCCCAGCGTCCGTACATCTGGCAATAATGGAATGACACTGTACGGTAAGAATAATAGAGGGAAGAGCTGATATTCTTTCCACGTGAAGAGAACGGCCGAAGACACTGGATATAGGCCCTACCATTACGAAGGTCGTTAAGATCGATTCTGTACGTAACTGCTTACAACCAGCGTGCTATGAGGCCATCATACTTTTTCTATTATGAAGCATTTAAATGTCATACTCTACGTAATGAGCGTCAGTGGACATCAGCGAAATTATGTCACTACAGAACAAGAAATTAAATATCAGCTTTGAAATTTATTTATGAAAATCTCTAGAAAAAATCTTAAAACGCCACGAAACATGTAGCAAGTGTGGAGGAGAATAGACGTGCATGAAAATATTTCAACCTGAATCCCTAAAATAAAAAGAAGACTTGTGTGGTTAAGACGTATAGGATGTGACGAAATAATGCAGGATAGTAAGGAAATAATATATACGAAGCTCTGAACTGAATTTTTCTGGGTAATAACAGGACACAGTCATAGGCTTGTGCGGCGCTGCAGTAAAGATTCGAGTTACAAAAAAGAGGAGTTTTCTTTAAGCTGGTGATGGGCTATTAAATTTTGAAGAAAATTCTATTCCATAATGCTAGTTAGATGTTAAAGAAAACCAGTTCCCTACTCGATATGCCTCATCTTCATTATTAGGCAAAGCTGTACGTGGGAAAACATAATTGTTAAAAATTACTTTCTAGCACATTTGTTACTCAGATAGTATAAATTTATTCAACTAAAGTTTCCGATCTTGTGAAAGAAAACGTAAGTTTTTTTACTTGCTTAGAAAACAAATTCCTTTCTTCTCAGTCACTACATTTTTTAACTCTTCCTTATCTCCAAGCCACTGTACGCATCAGTTTAAAACAACGCACAAATATTCTTTAAAAACGCACCGTTCCCTATATTAAAATTATTCAGTTACCCTCTTCAAACTTAAAAGGGGCGTTTATGTTTTTAGGCAAATATTTCTAGTGTATAATTAAAAATAACGTAATCAAGGCACATGGGATATAGGAGACATACCTTTACATTTAGCTTGAATCAAGATATTAATCGGTAGTAGGCTTCACGCACAGATCGTTTTATCCCAGCAGCCATTTTATAGTGGGAGTCTGTGATGGTCACACAGTCTGTATCGAGGACGTGGCAAATAGTTCCTACCCAAGTCGGGAATCGAAACCGGGCAGTCACTATCTGATCGAGGTCTCCTTGCATTCCTTTCGAAATGTATTTTTATGCTTTCGTGAAAATTGCCCTCCTGACTTTAGAGAAAGGAGCGAGAAATTGAGTCGTAACTTGATGTTTAGAACACGAAAAGCACAGTGTGAGCAAAAATTATTGTAACTCTTCCCATACGTAACTGCGACGCAAAAAGACAAGATTTAGCACCCGAGTATTCAAAAATTAAGGTACATATATAAAAGTTTCGAGACATAATAAAATTAAACTTTATATGCGTTGTTCCGTGCATCTTAATTCTAGGTTGGAGAAATTCAACACGATACAACAGTATGCAGATATTTATTTACTGCTAAATTACTCTACATATTTCGGGCGTCCCGCACGCCCATCATCAGGAGTACATCAAACTGTAGTTGCAGCCTCTGGTACAGATCATACTATCTACCGACGGTCACACACCAGTTCTTATTGGTCACGTTTGAGGAAGCTTGCTCCCCAGATAGTATGATCTGTACCAGAGTCTGCAGATACAGTTTTATATACTCCTGATGATGGGCGCGATGGACGCCCGAAACATGTAGAGTAATTCAGAAGCAACTAAATATCTACATACTGTTGCAAATCGTTGGATTTCTTCAACCTATTATAAATATTATTAAGCTATGTCTTTTAACTGCTTGATAATCAAGGAAGACAAATGACAGGAAAAGTATTGCACTGTCTCTATTATACCGACCGATTCTGTTTCGTGTGGACTTCGAAGACTCGTAGTATGTTTTAATTTACAATTTTATTAAATATGAAATATAATTTTCATTTGAGGGATTTAGCGACTGGCATGAACAATACTGTCAGAAGAGTGTTACTAGGTAATAATGGGTAATGGTCATATTAAGGTCATTCTACTCCCACCTCACAATAGAGAAAATTAATTCTAAATTTAAATAAGGCCTATATATTTTCTTGACATGTATTTGTATTCCAGGAACGCATTTATTCTAGAATTAATAATGCCAAAGAACCATTTACTCAATGCTGCCACAACACCCAACTTGTACGAAGAAATTAATCTGTGGCTATTTATAGTGTGACTTTAGCAAGGAATATATAGCTCCCTGATGATGATCTTAGGACCGAAATATGTCGGAGCCTTTTTAATGTTTTAATATGTAAATTTTATAAATGTTATATATGTGCAGTGTTTGGTGTAATAATTGAGTAACTCGACAACATACACGGCGTATCAATAAAAACAACAAAGAAAGATATTAAATTAAAAATAATATGACATTATTTATACTTCGTCTTGGGTCAAATTTTTACAAAATTAATGCAATTTGTGATCAGAAGATAACAAAAGAACAAATTATTATAAATAAATAGCGTGCTGAATCGGAAAGTGATAGAACCCATAATTGGACTTGGCACTCAGTGTAATAGAGATGTCGGGTAACAAACGGGCAGGGCCCCTGGTGCGGCGATACCAACTCAGCAAAAGCTTTCGACGTCACGTTCCAGCTTTAGGGGTTGGAGCACCAGCATTAAGTGAGGAGCTGGGAAGCTCAGATTTTTTTATTCCCTAGACGGAATTGGAGGAAAGGAGAAACCCGATAGGAAGAAGGAAGAAAATGAAGAAGAGCGGAAAGCAGAGGTAGGATTCTGCTCCAAGAGATACTCGAGTTCCTTTGGTATAGCAGATCGCCCACTGCTTCCATCCGACAGAGAGCTGCACTGAAGAGCGGCAGTGGCTCAGTATAATACTCAGCGTAACATAACGAGAAGTACTGCGGGTGTGCATACCCTATAAGATATTGACAATTCGTTTACACGCATAACATATCTTCACATGTGATTCGAAAGTAAGTTTTATGTGCCTTGGAATTATGAAAAGTCAATTTCATGTTAACTCAGCCTCGTTCTGTCTTTGTTGTATGTAATATTAGGTCAGCATACAAGTATTCTCAGTCAAACCCCCCCCCCCGCCCCCGCAGCGTGAAATCAGAAGTCTCGTACGATTCATAGAATAAGCCACGACTATTTATCTAAGCGGTATTAACTGTCTGGTTTTCGTATCAAAGACGCAAAATGTTCTTTTTGAGGCAGATGCCGAATTTTTTTACCCTGTAACGCCTAGATGAATTTTAATATTTTACTCCCACCCTTTACGTTCCTGTACCAAAACAAAGAGCGATTTTTCCCAATGCAGTATGTAGCGTATACTTTAAATAATTTAGAAGGAATACGTTGGTCGTTGACATTGCGGGAGGAAAGGAAACTGAGGGTGTTTGAGAACATGGTGTTGAGGGGAATATTTGGACCGAGGAGGTAAGAGGTAACGGGGGAATGGAGGAGACTGCATAACGAGTAGTTAAATGATCTGTACTCCTCACCCAATATTGTGCCGGTGATAAAATCGAGAAGAATGAGATGGGGTGGGCATGTGGCGCGTATGGGTGTGGAGAGGGGGGTGTATAGGGTCTTGGTGGGGAAACCGGAGGGAAGGAGACCACTGGGGAGACCTAGGCGTAGGTGGGTGGATAATATTATGATGGATCTCCAGGAGGTGGGTTGTTGGTATATGGACTGGTTTCGGTTGGCCCAGGATAGAGACAGATGGCGGACGCTTGTGAGTGCGGTAATGAACTTTCGGATTCCGTGAAATGCGGGGAATTTCTTGACTAGCTGCAAATCAGTTAGCTTCTCAATAAGGACTCTGCACCATGGAGTAAGTAAGTAAGTAAGTACACTGCACAATACGAACAGAATCCTTAAACACAATTCAGGTCAGTTTTTCACTTCAAACTCTCAAAAACCCCTCAATCCAGTTTTAGTATTCAAAGATTTGAAACCTAATTTATTCTTTGGGTTTTTACCGAGGTGTCACAACTGCTCTGTCATAGTGGATAATATAGAATTGGCACCCTTGCAGCCATAATCGGGCAGGATAATTTAACTGTAACGCTCTAGACTCGTATTCGAGAGCTTCCAGGTCCGTACGTCTTCTGGGATCATGGCTGTCATTATTCAGGATATCAAACATAGCCGTTAATCCTTATTACATTTTTCCTCAGTCCCTCTAGAAAACTCTTGGAGTAATGCCTCGATTAGACCACAACATCCCCATTTCAAATCCACAACAAATCAGTCCTTCGTCAGTTACCGTGCCATCAGCGCTATATAATGTGACAAACGCGGAGGCATAAGACACGCCACAACCACCTTGGTCAGCGATTGTCTTCATAAATGTCACTAGAAATGTTTAATTGCTGTCCAAAAATTAAAATATTCATTATAATTCGTAATTTATGCACAGAACACGCAAATAAAGAATGTGTGAATAGGAGTTCGCGTCCAGCTGTTTGTGTCTGTTCGCATTTTACTTATGCTAAAATGATAAAAATCATTTGATAAAAATTGTTGAGGGTTTTTAAAGTACACGTTGCCGCACAAATATGTCAGTTCGAAGAGGATTAATATCCCCTCTCCCCAACCCCACTCTACACGAAACCCGAATCGTACTTACCTGGTTCAAGATAAAGAGCTCAATTTACACGGTAGAAGATAAAAGTAAATAGAAGTAAAATAACAAAGACTATCTTATAAATTCTTATAATAAAATGTTGACTGTTCAGTACACACGTTATGAGAGGACTGCAGTCCTCTTGTAACGTGTGTACTGAACAGGTACCCAAACAGAGTGACGATATCAGATGCTATACTAATACAATGTCCTCTAGAAGATGAGCATAATAGTGCTCGAAACATATAGGGGAATATAATAAATGTATTAAAATAAAGAATTTATGCATCAAGTTGATAAAAAAAGACTATCATTATATTAGGATGCACGGTCAACAAAATATAAAATAATAAACCTTAAAGTCTGTTATAGAAATGTAGTTAGATGTAAAATGTAACGGATGTAAAGAGTGAAAAATTTCCATTTAAAATTATATATAAACGGCGATAGAAAGTAAGGTAACAAACTGATTGGACAGAAGGTGAAATATTGTGAAGTCTCTGCAACAGCAGTAGTGTATCTTATGCGTATTGGACCGTGCATCATCTTGATATTTGAATAAAGGTTGACCAACTAGATGACACTTGCTTTATTATATATTGCTCAACATGTTTCAGACGTTAATACGTCCATCTTC
>Ga0123354_10015962_pt1 | contig 11764 bp, 8 predicted proteins | sample TergutLab28metaG_2_FD_97872 | JGI IMG/M metagenome (GOLD analysis project Ga0123354, IMG submission 97872) | Labiotermes labralis P4 segment gut microbial communities from Petit-Saut dam, French Guiana - Lab288 P4 | ecosystem: Host-associated > Arthropoda: Insects > Digestive system > Gut ... | reverse complement strand
TCCCTGAGGATGATCCCGTATGGGGATCGAAACATGTAGGAGGAATATAAATATGTTTTAATGTGAAACTTAAAAATGTGATTTTAATGTTTTACGTATATTGTGCAATTTGTTGGTTTTAAATAAGTATTAATATTGTGTTGCACGGCAATAAAATGAATGTCAATTATATTATTTAAGTAAAAGTTAAGAGAAACTTAAGGCGAAGATTGGGCTCTCTCCGGAATTTTGTGAAAAAGTGTACATGTCGCAGAGGGAACCATATGCAATCAGTAACAGGTATTTCGTTTCGGTCTAAACAAATGTTGAAGTTTAACTTGTGGGGAATCTTATTCGTAAAATGACGAATGATAATATTAAAGTGAATGTCTATAAATCCACTGCGATGGTATGGACTGGATTTAAAGGACTCAGGATAGGGACCAGTTCTGGGGGTCTTTTGAACTCAGTAATGAAACCGCGCAATCCACGGACAGCGGGCGTTTGCTTGCAACAGTCGAACGACCGTTAATTTCATAAAGAGGAAGGCAGTCAGACGGTGTAGCCCCACTCAAAAAAACATAAATGTCACAATAACTGCAGTGACAGTAAACGAAGCTGAATTTGCTGCGCGCACAGAAGTGGTTATTTCCTCCTCTCAAAATTTACGGACCGTAGACAAATATTGACTCTCCGTCCTGTGACTTTTAGTGCTATTTGTGTTTGTAAAGCACTTATGGCAGTATGCGGCTCGTTCTTGGTTGATTCGAATTCAAGTGGCTTCATAAGAAAAGTGCAATCACTCGCCACTTTCGAACGCACCCAAAGATGAGCCAGTGTTGTTTATTAGACCGCGAAGATTAAACGACCTTAAAAAGAAAATGACAGACAATTTACGCGTAGCATAACGCTGAAGCGCGTTCGTGCTACCATTGTTGCACTTGAAAACAATAAGTGTTACATATTATGAGTGTGTATTTGTAGCCTTAGGTAGCCAGCAAGCAATGCGCATGCGCCATACTGTCATCTGCGGGCTGTCCGGCTCTGAGATATTTAACCACATTATCTCATAAAGGGCATAATTTTCAAAAAAAAAAAAATTATTGAATATAAACTGTGTGTTTTGGTTTTGTCAATAAAGTTTCGCCTGAAATATTTCTCATTCTAAGAAGAACTGAGCGAGATATGATCAAAAACGTATATTGGTCTTCGTGTAAAGTGCCCGTTATTCTTGTCAGATATTAATGAAACGTGAGTTTTCTCGAAAGATTTTAAAAAAAATAAATAAATATCAAATTTCTTGAAAATCCGTCCAGAGGAAGCCGAGCTGTTCCATGCGGACGGACAGACAGACAGACACGACAAAGCTAATAGTCGCTTTTCGCAATTTTGCGAATGGAAAATGTTGCTAAATTATCTCCACTCTACACGATCACAAAATCAATATTACTGATTTCACTCACAGTAATCATCCTTACGTAAAACATCATTACGCTACACAGCTTTAATTTAAGGCCCTTCTCGACGTACGGTGTTCATAGTAGAACCAGCCTGGAAACAAACTTTTTTTTCAGCGAATGAAAATTCACACCAACAAGGCATTCAGAAATTGCACAGAACACTCGTTAGAAAATTAGTGTAGGTACGCTGCGCTTTGGGGGCATTTTGTGGGAATACTGCACGCAGCGGGGGGCCGCGGTAGCACAGTGGTTAAGGTGCTGTGTTACAATTCGGAAGGTCGCTGGTTCGATCCCAGATGGTGTCACTGGAAGTTTTCATTGACATAAAATCCCTCCGACCGCACTATGGCTCTGGGGTCGACTCAGCCTCTAACAGAAACGAGTACCAGGAGTATTCCCTGGGGGTAAAGGCGGCCGGTGCGCAAGACTGACAACCTACCAGCATCCTGTGCCGTTGTCACGAAATCTGGGAACCCTAAATTCCTAAGAACCCTCTGGGCCTGCCCAGGCCTGTAACGGGACTGCTTTACCTTTCACTACACGCAGCAAAGCCTAGAATTCGACACTTCAGAAACCCAATTGCCATCATTCCCTTCCAGCCAACACAATATGTCAGCTGCACGTGCCGATTTACGTGCCTTGCTGAGGAAGAGTCACACCCCACATTCGCTGAAGCGAGCAATAAACATGTTCTGTTTCTCTGTACAGTGGAGTTCCTTATCTTTTCCCTGTAAAACGACCTCCAACTAGCAGCTCATCTCACTGCACGATTCCCAGAGAAGATCGATTTGAACTTTTTTTTGTCATTCATTTCGGCCATTTAAAATACACAGTTGTGGGATTTTAAATGTTATTATAATATAAACAGCCAACTAGATGCAACAATAATAATTTTATTAATAATTTCAATCAGCTCAACGTGTTTTGGGCGATAATTTCGCCCATCCTCAGGAGCACTAGACTGTGTTTACAGCTTGTGGCATAAAGCACATACGATGCTGCCTGCTGGTGACCAGCAGGAGTGCATCACTGATATAATATTATTATATCAGTGATGCACTCTCTCACAAACATCAAATTTAAATGTTATTGTCGGAGCTAATCAATGGCGGATGAAGGATATTAATATATACACGAATAGATTGTTGTGTCCTCGGCTTCGTTAATCAGAGGGGCCAATATTTGCACCGTAAACCTAACCTAAAAGTATAACGAGTTACAAAGACTGAGTCCACCATCCCTAACAAATTACCCAACTTCACGGAGTCCTTGAGAATCTGACGACTGTTAGGTTGGGCTAGAAATTTCCTGCCTTTTATCGCCATGCATTTTTTCTCAAAGACGGACTTTGATATCAAACCGCATCTATGCTTACGTCCCTCAAGTATCCTTTCCTCATTTCAGCTTTGCTTAATACATTTGTTGTATGCGTCTGTTGTGTCTCCTGCCCGTAACACGCATCCTGCCCATTAAACCCTTCTTGACTCTAACAGTCTAATGACATGCGATGATAGGTGCAACTGATGACACTCCTCTTTTTCCCCACCCTCCCGTCACTTTCTCTACGCCCACAGCGCCCTGTTTCGAACCATTACGTTGCTGGCAAATCCCACAACTATCACAAGTAACGGTCATTCTGTCTTCCTTAATATGTAAGGAAATGCGCTATCATTTCACATGTCCTTGCATTCACCTCTCTTGTTCTTATCTTAAGCAAATATTCGGCTTCCGGGGTTTAACCGCATCGTGCGTTCAAGGTGTTCTGACATTTCGGAACGCACTGAAGTCGCCATCGTCACACTGAAGATGGTTATACGGTAATTGTACGTCAGAATGTTTAAGCAGCTTTAATACACTGATGTGACGTAACCCCTAAGGCGGAGGGTTCACGTAAGACGCAGACCGGTAATACGCAAAGACACGAACCACGCAGATTTCAAATCCACTAGCAGTTCTTGCATTGTTTCGTTGTCACGACAACTAAACTTGTAGTCCGTCTCACTTCGCTCCGTACACTTCGGGGCCAGTATTTAAAAAACGCCATCACCGTCTACAGCATCATGGAATAACCCAGTTCCAACACTGACGGAACTTCTAAAACAATCTCCTTTTGATATGTAGGTGGTAAACCTACTGTCCACAGACCAGGAGATGATCCCTGTTATACTGTGATAATGCGCATGCGCAAATTTCGTGGTAAATGACGAGTTGCTATTGCTCATCCTGAAAGCATTCGCACAGTATACTCGCTCAATACCTGCCACTCAAAATGTTTGGTGTAGTTGCAAAACTGTCTGTCGCTCCTACCAATAGCAGTTCAGTAAACCCCCGCACCGCACCAGACATGCCCCCATCCAGCGCGCAGATTATCTCACGGTCTGTTGTCTTTTTCAACCAGCACTGTAGTAACTACTACATATTTGTAACATGCATTTACATTACAATTTCCGAATGTTTTATCATGATTATCAAAATAAATAGCGACTACATTAATTTAAATCACATACAACCGGTCTTTTAAAGGTGTGGCAGCGGTTTTAATACGAGCTGAAAACTGAATTGTTTGTATTACTCGCACTTGAATGGAAATTTCCGCTTTCTAACGGGTCAGGTCTGAATAAGCTCGCATCTTTCCTTCCTTACTCCTACAGATCTTTTTTCCGATATGTCGCCATTAAATACTTCAATACAATAGACAATGTCCAAAATAACCCATTTAATACTGACGGACACACTTGTACGTCCCAGACAGGATTCTAACCAGCTATCTCGGAGTTCGACTGGTCCATATAGCGAGTTCGTTACTGTTCGACCGAACATCCTCTCTTACCGGCTCAAACAGGGATGCAAACATGCGGTACACGTTGTACTGGTTTGTGTTCGGAAGGAAGGTGGCAGAATCTTAAAACACGTTAAGTTCTTCCTAGAAATTCATAATGCCCTCTCTACACACATTCAAAATACGGATAGCTGATAGCAGTTTGTTTCAGTAATGCACATATTGTTGCTATTTTCTGGTGCTCGATACAAGTATGAATATTAATCACATAAACTTTAATGTTTTTTACTCAAGGTCAAAGGGAAATGTAACTTAATCCCTGCATTCAAGTGCTGAAAGCACTTCTACGAAACGTGGGCAGTTGTATAAATCGTTATGAATGGCTGACGTCAAGATGCTGAATATCTGATGGCCACCTCGTTCATTGTGTTGCATTATTATTAGAATTCAATTTCACGAGCGCAAATAAATGCAGTCTTTATTGACTATCCTAAAATACGACAGAATATGAAAACGGAGTGGAGGAAGCAGTGACAGCCTGTTGCGTGGGCAACACATCATACTAGCGCGTTTACCGGGTACTCTGTACATACGTAGCCAGGCGCGTGCGATATGAAGGCCATTACCTTGCGCCGTAAGAAACGTGCTATTTTCTCCTCGAGTTTTCGAATTTGAGTCGTGATTTTAGGTGATCCTTGGTGCCTCTTGTGTTTTTCCAGTGATCTTATTACAAACAGCTGGTACTTTCGACCCGCGTTTTATTCAGGCGAATTTATAATCGCGTTATGGTTTTGTTAATGTGAATGAACACTTTGAAGCGCGAGTCTAATATAACGTACATTTAAGACTCGAGTTTCTAACTCATACTGACACTAAGAGTCTCTGTTACAAATACCAGTTGCTGAAGGCTATAAACAAGAACAATGCCTAAGAAATTTAAGTTTCTCGCATCAGTGGTTGAGAAGACTCAGGCCTTCTGGTGTATGACGCCGTACCGAACGGTGCTTTTGTCGAACAAACAACAATATCGATTTTTTTCTCGCGCTGCACAGCATACGACGCACAACCATAACCAGGCTCATTCTAAACACCGTACGACTCACACACAAAAACACGACATGCTGCCACTGCACCAAAGTTAACATAACGAAGTAATTCACTGAATGTTTTAAATTATAACTTTAGCAATAAACAATATATGCTCACTGAGGATGATCGTGTGATCGAAACAGGTAGGAGCATTTTAAATGTTTTAATGTAAATTTTAGACTTCTTAAATAATTTATATGTGCATGTGTTGGTGTGTGTAATTAAATAAGATAATATCGATTTCGGATCTCGTAGTAACATAACAAGGTGTCATATCGAACAAGAATCGAATCTTGAAAATAATCGTCGTTTGATTCTCAGACTCATACGAAACCAAAAAAGCTCGTCGTGGGACGGAATGCAGAGTGTGGAAGCTCAGGCAGGCGGCACGCACAGCTATCATGGTGCTGCTAACGATTAACAGCAAGCCGTGCTGCCTGAAGGTCATAATAAATTCGCAAAACATTATCGATCATCGCCTCCTCCACTTGCGTCTTGCTGATACGTGATATAATTTTTAGTCCATTTTCCTCGTTTCACAAGGCAACGTAGACACTTTAGTACATCACTGCGTACTTGCTCCATAATAACTTAACGAAAAATGAACGGATTCTCATCCTACTTACCGTAGTTGTCATGTTCATTGGGGTTGGTGTTTGCGTAATCTGCGCTTTTCCCTCAGCGAGAGCACTGAAGTTCCGTGCGTGAGATATTCTGAAATTGAAGATAATAGAGCCCATCATTACCTTATGTAGGGTCCGGAAATAGATATCAAGTTATCGAACTATTATTATTATTATTATTATTATTATACAAACATGTAAAATAAGAATAAGAGGACCTATCTTGAGAATTGCTGTTTTAACCAGTACCGCTGTGTGACAATAACAAACGAAGCTGTGATGTCAGGCATGTGAAAATTTGCACGTAGGTAGTACATAGGGATTTTTTCTTCGTATGCTAACAATTGCTGCGCATCCTATAAAGATAATATTTATCTAGACGCCAGTAGCTCTCCCTTTTAGGTGAGAACAACTCTGGCATGAAAAGATGGGAACGTTCGTCCAGATTTAGTCACAATCAGGTTTCACTGTAGGTAAGAAACTATTCTCGCCATAGACGCACACAGCTGGGGACCTTAGCAACACTGATTCAAATTCCATCTGAACCGAAAACTGCGGTACAAAAGTTACAGTTATTATGATTTCTATTCGGGAGGTATTATATTCGAATCTTGGGCGGACACGGGCTATACTGACAATTTTGTGGCTACCATCAGTCAAATGTTGCAACAGGCTGTTACATTAGGCCACGATCGTGGAAGTTTGATAAGTAAAAGTAAACAGACTGATATGGTATATATGAGCAAAAACGGCCGAGAGTTGTTATTTGCACGCGTTGGGTCACGCAGCACATGACTCAGCAGTTCTGACAATGAGTCACACGGACGCGGGCAGTTGCAACAGGTGCTCTGGTAGCGTAATGTTTGCTTTGTATGGGGAACCGAGAAAATTAGAACAAGCGATAATGTATATGGCTTGTGTGTGGGAGGTCTGGCGCTACGCCGGCACCTCTGTGGCTTGTATTCGAGAGTTCTGGCAACTCTGTGGCTTGTATTCGAGAGTTCTGGCAACTCTGTGGCTTGTATTCCAGAGGTCTGGCGCTACACCGGCTACTCTGTGGCTTGTATTCGAGAGGTCTGGCGCGACGCCGGCTACTCTGTGGCTTGTATTCGAGAGTTCTGGCTACTCTGTGGCTTGTATTCCAGAGGTCTGGCGCTACACCGGCCACTCTTTGGCTTGTATTCGGGAGGTCTGGCGCTACACCGGCTACTCTGTGGCTTGTATTCCAGAGGTCTGGCGCTACACCAGCTAATCTGTGGCTTGTATTCGAGAGTGAGGTCTGGCGCTACACCGGCTGCTCTGACTGACGGTTTTATCGCCCATTTCCTTAGTTTTACCATCCAAATTTCGGGACGGCACTTCTAATTAGGATAATTCCGCTCTCTTTCAAGTGTTTTCCAGTTTCTTTTTCACTACTCCTATTACCGTAAACTTAAATATATACAAAATCTAAAATATACTGTAAATAAAAAAGAAATTGCTTCATAAACAGAAAATACATATGACTGTAAATTTCAACAAAAGGATCCGGAATAGGGTAGTTGGTACGGTGATTCGTCTACATACCAGAAACAGACTAGTCATTACATTGCCACTTGGGGCAAGACATTTTGCTCTTCCCCAAGGATAAATGGGGTCTCTCTCCCCAGTGGTAGAGCGACTGGGATGTGAAGCTGAGCACTGACCTTTCTCTCGTCCCGAGGTTAAGAATAAGTGGAGCTTAAGCTCCATTCCCCATGTCTTCAAAGCGTGGATACAGAAAAACCTTTACTTGAAGAAATATAGTTTAAAATTACAGCGAATGTTGATTTGGGTTTTGTCCTGTAGTATGATTCAACACAAAAACTTATCTGTCCCGTGAAGAAGTTCTACGTTTCCTGAGTCTGAAAAAGCGTGCAAGTGTCCAGCAGGAAATAAAATACACGCTGGTCTGTCTTTGTTCAGTGGAAGACGTTGTTCTGTATACCGGGACAGCAGTAGCACAGTGGTTAAGGAGCTGTGCTTCAAATCGGAAGGTCGCTGGTTCTATCCCAGCTGGTGTTATTGGAATTTTTCAATGGCATAAAATCCTTCCGATCGCTCTATGGCCCTGGGGTCGAATTAGCCTCTAATAGAAATGAGTACCGGGAGCATTTCTTGGGGGTAAAGGTGGCCGGTGCTTAAGGCTGACAACCTACCACCATCCTGTGCCGTTGTCATGAAGTCTGGGGGCCTTAACTTCCTGGAACCCTGTGGGCAACTCCAGGCCTGTAACGGGACTGCTCTACTTTTTTACCTTTACCCTTGTTCTCTAAACCGCTCAAAATACAACCGGTACGGTTACCTAAATGTCTGAGAGTTTACTTAGAGTTTTCCCTTTTAAATGACTGTCCCTCATCACACCGTGTTATATATTGCTTCGTTAACACAGCCTTGTCTTTTAAACTGTAAACTTTAGGTATATTTCACCATATAAACGGTAAAGCAGTCCCATTACAGGCCTGGAGTGGCCCAGAGGGTTGCATGAACTTAAGGTTCCCAGATTTCGTGACAACGGCACAGGATGGTGCTAAGTTGTCAGCCCTACGCACCGGCCGCCTTTACCCCCAGAAAATACTCCTGGTACTCATTTCTGTTAGACGCTGTGTCGACCAGAGAGCCATAGTGCGATCGGAAGGATATTATGTCAATGAAAAATCCACTGACACCAGCTGGATTTCACCATATATATATACAGGGTTATTCGAAATTATTGTCAGGGTTTTAACAACTTGTTATACACAATCCACTTGAGATAGGAGTATATGTATTTTTTTTTATTTAATTGAACATATAGAGCACCTGTAAGGTATGTAACAAAAACTTGGAGTGTTGTTCTATTAAATAAAAAAAAAATACATATACTGCTATCTCAAGTGTGCTGTGTATGACAAGTTGTTAAAACCCCGACAATCATTTCGAATAACCCTGTGTGTGTATATATATATATATATATATATGATAAAAGACGTGTGGCAAAACTCCTACATGTTTCGGCCTTTCTTGACCACCTTTAGGGAAACATTCAACGAATACACCAATGACCAGTCATGACGCGGTGGCGCAGCTGGTCGAGGCACTGCGCTACAAACCGGAAGGGCGAGGGTTCGATTCCCGTTGCGTTGATTGGAATTGTTCATTGACTTTCGGTCGCACTGTGATCCTGGGTTCGACTTAGTCTCAAACAGAAGTGAGTACTAGGGGTATCTTCTGTGGGGTAAATACGGTCGGGGCGTAAGGCTGAAAACTTTACCACTTTTATGTGTCGACTGTCTAGAAATTCTGAGAGACTCAGTCTCCTCGAGCCCTTAAGGCCTGTCCAGACCTGTAATGGGATATCTTTAAAACATAGACGTGCAATACTACATTTAAAATTACAGTACTAAAATTGTTTTAAAATTTTAAAGTGTGCACTAAACACACTATGTGTTTAGTGCACACTAAATACAATACAACTCTAAATACACTATGTGTTTAATATTGTATTTAATTATTAGGCAGTTGTTGGTATGTGTGTGTGTGTGTGTGTGTGTGTGTGTGTGTGTGTGGGCCGGGATAGCTCAGTCGGTACAGCGGCTCGCTACGGGCTGGACGATCTGGGGATCGAATCCTGTTGGGGCGAGATTTTCCGCACCCGTCCAGACCGGCCCTGGGGCCCACCCAGTCTCCCGTAAAATGGGTACCGGGTCTTTCCCGCAGGTAAAGCGGCCGGGGCGTGGCGTTGACCACCCACCCTCATCTAGCGCCGAGGTTATAGAAAGAGTAGAGCTATACCTCTACTCCACCTCTGGGCCTTCGTGGCCTTTTCGAGGGATATATATATAGTGACATCTTACTGCACAGAATTTGGATTTTTTTTTATTTTGGTATATTTGCTTTTATTTTTCGGGTACGAAAATAACTGTCACTAAAACTAGCTGACGATAGCAGAACGTGCGATGACACGTGCAACTTAATTCTTGCAAGTGAACAAGATAAATGAGAAAGGAAAACCCGAACTACGTCACTCACGATTCCCCTTACCACGCTTGGGAACAAAACCAGGTGCTTGTGATCCATGCGTGGGCCTAAGTTCAACATGTAGGTGTTCTCTCCCCAGCCGGATAATTTTGTGAGTTAAAAATTCGTGTTTGGTGAATTCGAGCGACCTGCATAACATTTAATTTAGAAAAATATATAGGTAAAGGTAAAGGTAAAGGTAAAGCAATCTCATTACAGGCCTGGACAGGCCTTGAGGTTTCCAGGAGGTTGAGGCTCCCACATTTCAAAACAATCGGCACATGAAGGCGGTAAGGTTGTCAGCCCTACGCACCAGCCGCCTTTACCCCTCAGGAAATATTCCTGGTACTCATTTCTGTTAGAGGCAGAGTCAACACCAGGACTATAGTGCGGCTGGAAGAATTATGTCAATAAAAAATTCCAATGACACCATCGGGTACAAAAATATGTAAAATATAAAGTGATCCCGTTACAGGCCCGGTGTGGCCCAGAGGGTGGGTAGAGGTATAGCTATACTCTTCCATGACCGCGGCACTAGAAGGGGGTGAGTTGTCAGCAGCACGCCCCGGCCGCACTTTACCCCCGGGAAAGACCCGGTACCCATCGCACAGGAGGCTGGGTGGGCCCAGGGTCGGTCTGGACGGGCGGAAAATCTCGTCCCCACCGGGATTCGATCCCGGACCGTCCAGCCTGTAGTCAGTTGCTATAAGAAAAATATGTACTTAAATAAATTTAAAGATAAACAGAACTTTATAATTTATAAGCTTTACACGGTGCCTAAATTCAATGAAATAGCCTCGGGCTATTTCATTGAATTTAGGACAGCGATGTTCCTCGAAACTTCTATTTACGCTCCAGTCAACCGCGTGACGCGGCTGCCAGCCCGAGAATGTTTTATTGCAACAGAACTTCGCTTTACAGCACAACCGTACAGATTACAGCACTGGATATGAAAATTATTGTAGTTCGCTTTGCTTTTTGTATAATATCTTAGGTTCCTGTGGCAATGACTGGCGATTCCCATCTACAGCGACGCGTAGACCTGCCTTTCCATAAAGCTACGTGACGTAGCTTGTAAAAAAGATATCGGATCTCTACTTAATGAATTGCGTTTTCAAAGTCTTGCTTGCAATATTAAACCCTGTACACTGTCTTTACATTATATATTTGTCAAATGTGTACAAAAAGGTGAACTGTGATTTATGTAATTTAACCCTTTAAACGCCGAGTTAAATCCCATCTGCCATCTGCTGGCATTATTAGGAACTCGCCATATTTTCCACGTAGCGTGTTAAGAGTTAATGATCGCTGAGTAATCAACTGTTGGAGTCACCACACAGTGTGAAGTAAGATTGACAAAGGAAGAAATGCAAGTTTTGTGCTTGACAGTAATTTCTGGACTGAGTAAAATTACGTTTCTCATGACACCCGTTGCCCAAATTTAAAATAAAATGGGTAAATTTTAAAATGAAAATGGCTTATTCCAACGCGTTTTTTCCTGGCCGCCACCTTCTGGGATAGACGAAACTTACCGAAAATGTCGATAAAGTCAGATGGTATCCAGACCTATATTCGAAAAGGGTAACTGCCGGACATAGACAAACTGTGCTGCAACATTTCCTATGCTGCTTTGTGCCCGTTTATAAGAAGGCTGTAAGCGATTTTTTCTATCAAGCTACTTAGATTATTCAATTTTACTTACTTACTTACTTACTCCATGGTGCAGAGTCCTTCTTGAGAAGCTAACTGGTTTGCAACTAGTCAAGAAATTCCCCGCATTTCACGGAACCCGAAGGTTCATTACCGCACTCACAAGC
>Ga0123354_10015961_pt1 | contig 11764 bp, 3 predicted proteins | sample TergutLab28metaG_2_FD_97872 | JGI IMG/M metagenome (GOLD analysis project Ga0123354, IMG submission 97872) | Labiotermes labralis P4 segment gut microbial communities from Petit-Saut dam, French Guiana - Lab288 P4 | ecosystem: Host-associated > Arthropoda: Insects > Digestive system > Gut ... | reverse complement strand
GTCACGTTGTCCCTGTACAAGCCATGCAAGCATATGGAACAGCAGAGACACAGTTCCACTCATCTTACTTCGGCAGTAGATGCAGAAGTAATCAGCTTCATGTCTTGGCCGCTTTAACCTCTGGGCAAGAGTACCTGTACCACAGAAGGGGTGGGAAGGTGGAACCCCAGAACCCTAATAAACGGTTTTGAAAATCGAAAAATCTCTTTTATTTGGATATTCCGTTGCGTTTTAAGCAATAACAATGAAGTGGAAAAGACCACACACAAATATATATATATATATATATATATCCATTGTATTAAAGAGATATATCGTCTTTAACTATGAAAGATTTCTTGAACCTGCCGAGTAGCGAACCAGGATCTCTCGGTCTTCCAGACTACACAGACTATGCTATCTCGGTTGGTGTTGCAGTCCTAAATTGCTGTTAGGTGGACAATGCTTCTCCGACTTTACGATCAACTGTTAATTCGTTCTGAAGACAGACTTTTTTTTATTGGTCAACATATCGTTCGAACGTCAACGAAGTTAAACAAGTGAACAGGGACACCATGTCATAAGAGCTATGCTTTATAACGCCTTCAGTTCGGCAAAAGCCGTCGGAAATGCAAGATATTCAAAAAAGGCCTAGAATATGACGAAAATATATCCTCCTCTGTAGGAAACGAAATCGAGCTACGGTACATTAACCCTTTACAGACGAAGCGCAGACCGCTTTATTTAAAGGCCCAGTCCTTACCGCGCTGTAAACAATTTTCATCTCGGTTATAAAAACCAATCAGTTTATGCTGTAAGTGGCACAAGTCGCTGTTTGTTCTCAGATAAACACAAAACACATAAATACAGTATGGGCAGAGCTACAGTTGTTGAATGTTAAACTGGTGGTGCATCACGTGACCAATAGGCTTTGAAAGGTTAAGGGTAAAAATAAAGATGAAAGAACCGGCGGCGGTGAAACCCGAAAATCAAAATTGTTTTAATGTAACTTCAAAACCGGTACTACGAGCTAGTAACGGCAAAAGTGGGCTACGCTTTCTCACTGCGAAGTCGTCAATAGCGACATACTCCTACGCAGTGCCACCGCTGTGTGTGACGTGTGGCAGCGACATCCAAATAATGCCTCATAATCCTTGGTGCATCACCTGTCCGCTCACGTGTCATTTACTTTGAACTGCCAGTTCTTGTAAGTTGTCACAGTTAATGCACAATACTGCATGCTTTTGACGGATGATGTCCTTTGTCCCATTCAAATAAAAACACCAAATTAATCGTCGTCATCATCATCATCATCGATTTTTGCACAAGGAGCAAATTTTCTATTTTTAAAATATTTTTACTACATGGCGGTAACTTCACAAAAACTCGTAATACCATGTAATACAGTATGAAGTGTCTTCGAGATGAACCGTTCGTGAAGTAACTGGCATAACAAATCCTACTAATGCAAAATCCCGACTTAAATTCAAAGCGAAACCGTCTCTCAGTCCCTTGTCCCCTTACTTCCTTTCCTCTATCATTTTCGTGCCTTTCCCTTACCTTCCTAACTTTGGCCTATGTGTTACGTTAGAACTCTGAAGAAAGTGGCATCTCTGGATTTCAGAACGTACAAACAGGCCCGGTTTTACAACTGTTGGAATCTGTGTGGCTAAAGAGCGCGTCAAGCCGTTAATAACCTCTCACATTTCCACAAGTGTATTCATGGCTTTCAGTTCCTGAACAGCGACTGTTTTTCCGCAACTGTACTTTGTGTCGGATTTATGACCAGTTTTCTTTGACTTTCGAACTGAATCTTCGAGTATTCACTCACACTACTTGGCTCTACGACCCTCTGAGAGCCTTGGCATCCCCAGTCTTCTCTGTCCACTGCTTTCTGTCGCAGTAGTTTAACCTCCATCTCCAATACATCCTTTTCAACATCTTCTAGCCATCTCAATCTAGGTCTTCCCCTTCCTCTACGTCCTTTTGGTTTAATCTCCAACGTTTCCTCAAGCTCACTTCCATGATCCATTCTTACTACATGTCCATCCACACCAATCTTTTCTTTTTAATGTACGCTACTATGTCTAAATCTACATGCACCTCCCTCAGTTCTTGATTAGTTCTTGTTATCCACACGCCTTGTTCCGCCACTGGTCCATATACCCTCTTTAATATTTTCCTTTCCCATATATTCAGTCTTTTCATATCCATCTCTGTCACAAGCCACGTTTCCCTTCGATAAACCACTGATTTCACCATCGTTTATATATTTTAATTTTAACTGATGAACCTTTAAATATTATTCACACAAACTTCACCTCAGCTCGAACACGTACATATAGCAAATAAATGCTAATTATGCTATTTCAAAATTGAAAAGTAGCCAGTCACTTACAAACCTCGACAAAAGTGACTGCCAACAATTCGAAGTCTCAGAATCTCCCAACTTTTATGAACACGACACAAATACTTGTGCTGGGTGAACAGCTATTATAAACAACTTCTGAAATCCGTAATGAAAAATCTTGCAACTGCTAGGGATTAAATTCAAATCTTATTCAAACTTCCAAGCTGATGGGGTAAACCCATATAACTGCAAAAACTTCGTCGTTTATTGCGACTTAACGATACCCTATGAACCACCTGAGTTTTATATCGTCTAATAACAAGACGGTTATAAATGCTGAAATGGAAAGAAAGTAAAGGGACGGCCTTGTGTATTTCAGGCCCTCCCCCCGGAAAAAAAACACAGAGCTACGAACCCATTATATCCCAACTCTTAACCACAACAATGCAACGATCCGTAAAGAATCAAAAGTGACACAAGCAGTTTTGAATATAAAAAGCATGTCTCCAAGCAAGACAACTTTGCAATTAATCATCAATCACAGTTAGCCGACATTGCGGCACTAAACTAAAATAACCAAATGACTTGTCACCTCACACAAAATCGATGATCCAGTGGCTAATGACAAAGAAGGACAAGAATATGAAGTATCAAGTCGCATTTATTTTCTTTTCGGCTGACATGTGATAATGCAGGTATCAACATTTTTTATGGATGTTGGCTGCCATTGAGTTCCCTTTGTATGGCAGCCAGAAAATAAAACTAACGTAATTCCAATGTTGTACATTTCCATTATTACAAACAGCGAATTGCGTTTCCTTACACTTTTGTTGTTCAAACTTTGCGACTAGCAGAGTCCAGAAATTTTCAAATCGCGCCTTATTCTGAAACAAGACAGTTAACGTAGTACAACACCGAAGCGCGTTCGCGTAACCACTTTTGGCATGGAAAAGCGTAAGCTATTACATATGCTGAGAGAATATCGGTAGGCTTAGTTATCCGGCATAAAAAGGGCATGCGTGCCTATTTTATTGTCATGTGTGGCCTGTCTGGGTCTACCATATTTTTCCACATTATCTCATACACGGCACGATTTTCCAAAGAAAAAATTATTGAACATAAAATGTGTGTTTCGAGTTTCTCTGCAACTTTTGTTTGAAACATTTATCATTCTAAGCAGAAATGAGCGAGGTATGATCAAAAATGTACATTGGTCTTCAGGTAAAGTACCCGTTATTCTTGTGAGATTTAAATTGAACTTGAATTTTCTAGCCAGATTTTCGAAAAATACTCGAATATCGAATTTCTTGAACATCCGTCCAGTGGGAGAGGAATTGTTCCATGCAGACAGACAGCCGCGACCAAGCTCATAGCGGCTTTTTCGCAATTTGCGAACGCACCTAATAAAAGGGCCGTAAGCGTACTGTGTCTTACATCATTTACAGTAAGTCGTGAACTCCTTACGCTATTATTTGTACTGAAACGTCAACAGAAAAAGTGCATTTTCTGTGCTCTTGCGTAATCTAATACATATGAAACTCGATCCAAAATGATACACTACCTACCCAAAACATTCTCCCACACAACAAATACGAATACGGTATAACTTGCTATTCACGCTCACATTTGTCTGAATATTTTTTGACTAAGTATTTTACTACATAGCCGATCCCAGTGGTCGCTCGCTTGCTGGGATTGTGGGTTCGAATCCCGCCGGGGGCATGGATGTGTATCTCTTGTGAATGTTGTGTGTTGTCAAGTAGAAGCCTCTGTGTCGAGCTGATCACTCGTCCAGAGGAGTCCTACCGAGTGTGGTGTGTCTGTGATCACGAATCCTCGATGAGGAGGAGGCCTTGACTCATTGGGGCTGTTGCGCCTTGGTGAAAAAAAAAGGTAAACAATTTTACTACACAAAAGACAAACGAAATATAAACCTACACAAGAGAAGAATCCGCCTGCCGCTGATAAGCTCGTCAACAACACACTTGTACCAACAATAAATATTTAAATGTAAAGTTGTACATACGCTCAATTATTCAAGGGCGATGCAGAGGGGAGGATTCGCCACATGCTTTCTTAACCTTCAGCACCGTATGCAACGAGTAATCAGTCACCTTCCCTCCGGTACACGTGACAGGAAGGTGTGGATCCCAGAGCGGACCTGGATGTCATGGCGAATAAAAAAATCTGTGCAAACGGCAAGAATCGAATTTGCGTTCTCCGATTGTCCACCGTGTATCCCAGTTCCTAAACTGAACTTCCCTAACACCAAAATTAATTAAGTACAGAAAAACGCAATAATGTATATTCAGTGTACTTTCGATTATACGGTTTGCGGATTATTTGTGAACGACTGCCAGTTGCTAATGACCAATTACGATGGTGGAAAATAAGACAACCTTTTAGTACTCAGCAATCCACCAGTTTCAATACAACACAAAATCTTTCACGTACATATAACTCCTCATTTATAACGCGTAATGTCTGTCTATACTCCTATCCTTAGCATAAGAACTACAAGAATTTCTGTATCTCCCTCGTCGAATTAATATCTGAAGTTACATCACAGTCAAGTCACTAATATAAATGCAAGAATTCTTCGAACACTGTAAGAATCTTCATATTTTACTCAATTGTACTCTACAGTTTCTCTAACACTTCCCGTCATATTCATTCTATTGTTTATTGCAATTTCCAGATTAACATTTAAAAGAAGCTCTTAACCTATAAATTACCAACTCAATTTACAAATATGATATAATACTAAAGTTTTCCACCAGTCTAAATCCGGGAAAACAATGACTTGCTACTAGGAAACTACTCTACAGAATCTTCTACAAGTACAATTACATACCATAATTAAATACGCAATGTAAAACAACCTAAAAATTAGGCAAAAGCTAGAACTTTAAAGGCAATATTCTTGCAAACTAGACCGTGAGATCTCATTTCTTTTTTTAGAACTCAGTGTAGCAAATAACCTCCTCAATAATTCCGTAATTTTTAGACGCCTTCACAAATTCGCAAAAGCGACTCTTATTGTTCTGTCTGTCTGTGTCCGTCCGCATGGGACAACTCGGTTCCCAAAGGACTGATTTTCATGAAATTTGGTATTTGAGAATTTTTCGTAAATCTGTCGGGCAAGTTTCATTAAAATCTAACCAGAATAACGGGCGAAGACCTACGTAAATTTTTTATAATATCTCCCTGAATTCGTTTTAGAATGAGGAATGTTTCAGACAGAAATTGTAGGTACTATCCCAACACACATTTTTTATGTTCAATAATTTTTATTTTAAAAAATCGTGCCGCTTATGTGATGTGGGAAAATATGGTACAGCCGAACAGGCCACAGACGACAATATGGTGCATGCGCCTTGCAGCCTGGATAACTAAGGCTACAGACACACACTGGGAATATGTAATACTTATTGCTTTACCAGGGCAGAAATGTTACGCGAATGCGCCTAAATGTTACGTTTATACGTACACTGCCTGTCTTTACGTTGCCTGAGGGTTGCCGAATCGGCGGTAACATGGCGTAATGAGTAAGTAATGACTATAAATTTTAGTTGTGAACTGACGGTTATTTTTAATTTAGTTGATAAGCATTATGCATACAACACACAAGCCACAATTTTATTTTCGTTCGAGGCTCAATAAAGTGTATGTTTTTGGTCAAACGTGTTTCTCAATTATGCGTGCAGTCCCCTCCCACCATTACCCCCTATAATCGAGAATACGCCGTGCACAAAAAGGGCGTATTGCAGAACACATTTGTGCGCTGACAGACAAGTGGGAAGTTTCACTCCCATCCACAACAATATACGCACTTTTTCCCCACCATCGAATAAAACAACCAAACTTCGTTGGACGCATCATTTCGCAGTACGACATTCTACATTCGCCAATAAATTAGATGTGTATTCCTCGGTTGGTTTTAATAGATCTCCACAAATGTATTCACAACGGCACTTCTTTCGTGGTGTATTCTAATGAATCCTTGTTGTACTCTCCGGAACTCCAGAATACGTCGGTGCCACCTCGTACTTGTCGCGGTTCATGTCAATCACTGCTCACGCCAGCTACTCACCTTCCTCGCGGATTTTTCAGTTTATCGCACCACAGCAAATAAAAGAAGCTGGGACTGATACATCATCATATTAACATATGAATAACCAGTTCAATATTACAGGGCAGACACCTTGCGTGTGGCTGAGTAATTTATCTGCCACACCATATCGCAATTCCCAATCCATTTCAGTTATCAGGTTTCTAAAATTCCTTCATGAAAGTGAAGTTTCCTTACTTCGTTTCATATTACGCGGGCATTATCATACGATGAAATATGACAGGCGATATGAATTATTGCATTTGCTACTCTAGACGATGGAACAGGACCTGCCGTAACTCAGGCAGCCGGACACTGGTTTCTTACTGCGGAGAATTACGACTTCTCGCCGGTAACGCCATATGAGATTCGCGGGTGAAGGCAGTGGCATGGTAGTGGAGCAGGTTTCTCTCCGAGTTTCTCCGGTTTCGCCCCAGCAATTATCATTCCACCACTGCTGCACAACAATGTATAACCATACCCTGTGGTGTGCGATAGCCCTGACTGGCAGCACATTGTAACACCCTGAGGGGCTCGAACTCTAACATGGCACTTGGCTGGTCACAGATAAAAGTCCACTTGGATCTAAGAGTGGGGTATAAAAATGAGCATAACTACTAGTTTGGCAGATGGACGATGTCCAAGATAATAGTTTGTTTAAGGAATGAAAAATACGATGTGCTGTAATATGACGTCGTGCCGTCTAATCTAAAAAGTATCAATGTTTCGGAGGAATCTGCACCCTCAAACTTCAGAGAATATTCTACCAGACTACACGGCGTCAATCCGAGAATAACGTGACCTTCATATTCACTGCCGTCAGAACGTCAATCCCATAAGAAACGTCCTACCATTCTTGGCACAGCCAGATGTTACAGGCCTACATCTCCAACGACCGTTACAGAAACATGATTCCTATACATCTCCCTCAAAATTGTTTGCCCTGGCCTTATTTTGTCAAAAACCAGTCTCCCGAAAACAGACGCACAACCTCGCGTGATTCTCCTTCACCCCCGAACCGGGAATCGAGGGATCGCAAAAACTAACGCCTCGTCATCCTCCATCCCAGGCATTCTTCAAAGAAGAAACACTTTTTCCCTCCCCACAGGTCGTCTTGCAGCTTTCTGTTCTACACTTGCCATGGTACTGTATTGATTTGAAAGGTAAGGCACTGTCTACGGGGCTTCAAACTGCGTTTACTTGAAACAAGGGCTCTTAGGCCGAACTGCTAATGTGTTTGTACATACATGCTGGAGATGCACATATCAGATTTGTCACGTCATTGCCCGGAGTAACTTCACAACACTGAATAGTAGAATTTATGAAAAAAGACCAAGTGCAAACTGAGAATATGTCAGAAGGAGTGCGGAAACATCAGTAAGATAGGAAAAAACACGTATGAAATATCGGCTCCGGAGACCGGCCATTGACCTTCTTGGTGGTATTCCTCATTCCTTAACGCAAATTCTGGGACAACACATCGAACTATGCCAGAGCACCTTCCTTCCACAACCTTTCCAATTCACCAGCCATTAATTAACCTACCATTTGACGTTATGTATCTGAACCCCTGACATCTTGAAGTAAAAACCAAATAACACAAACGTGAAATAAAGGTCAAGCCACCTCAACACTTTCGCCAAGTTGTCTCTGTTAATAGATACAAACTAACACGTGTCAATAGTAACAAACTAATACGACAAGTGTGAAGTGACCTAACAAAGTTTTACTGGCACTTCAAGTACAAAGTAAGACGAAAAATCAGTCCCGCCTCATAGACTAGTGTATATCAAGCATTAAGATCAATCGGTTAATGCTGTGTGCGAAAATAAAATCATTGTTTATTCTCATAATAATAGGAAACACATAAATACAGTCCGCGCACAAAAGTTCAGACTTTTTAATGTAAAAGGTGGAATGAGAATATGCCTTTAAAGATTGGGTTCGGGTATTTTACGAACACTTATTAAGGGGTGAAGGGGACACGACGACGTAAATCAGTATAAGGACAATATTCACTGTCTATAGGAAAGGGTGTTTTTTTTTACAACTGAAAAACGGGAAGTCACCGTAGACCGAACAACCCCACACGATCAGGAATGCTGTGTAAAGCCCTAGACGTCCCTCAGTCCTACGTAATGCTCCAATTAATTTGTCTGAAGTACAAAGCATTCCAGTACGCCCGTCAGCCCCATGAATAAGAGTAATAAATTTAACGAAAGATAGTGTACAAACAGAAGTAGCCAAGGAACCAATTCCATCAGCAGTCGAGTTTTTTCCACGTCATCAAGAAATTCCAATTTGGGGATATATTCTTACGAACACATTATCAGTGATTTAAGTTTGTCATATGTAAACTGCCTTTTTTTTTTAAATTTAACCCTATATGGATTTGAAGGCAAAATTCTGAATTTAAAATTACACATTCCTGTGCAGACAAATAATGTCTTATAAAAATGGTCAACAATTACTCGTGCATTACACCCACGGTCAACAAAGAAAATTCAATGTCATTAAAGCGAATAGGCTCGCAAACGGACGCCATTCTGTCGCATAAAACCTAATACTGCAAATGACATCGTGTGAAGGCAGAACCTGTTGCAGGTACAAGTCCTCGCCCATCTTGAGACGATACCAAACAGCGGCCACATCGCAAAAGTCCACCACGACAAGCCACCACAAGGCATCACACTGACACCACATGTTATTGCACCACGACAAGCCGCCACAAGACATCGAACTGTTGCCACATCACGTTATTGCAAAAGCAGCATGCCGCCAAAACAATGTCTTTTTCATGTTTTACATACTATTATGCTACTTAACATATTTCCATAAAATAATAAATGATGAAAATAAATAATTGCTATAAGTTTACAAGACATAAACGCGAGTGTAATACCCAACGAATTTGCGTGGCCGTGATGACAGCTTATTCAGATGAAACATGTCGCTAAATATTTGAAACTAAGTGAACGGATGTACAATACAAAGTATTTTGTGCAGACGGCTGTCTTAAAAAGAAGAGATCGTTATAACCACAACGGAAGGCTAAGATATAGCTTTTCTAAAAACAAATGTTCAAAGGAGTGTAATTTAATACTGCAAAGGCGTGTAAACATGTCGTGCAAACTGTGCACACATGGAAGCGAAGCTCGTTCTCTGTACAGAAGTAATTACCATATTAACCGTAGGCTACTTAAAAAGTTAATTAAAATTGCATTCGTTGTACTGAGCGCTACACAACATGCATCATATTCATCCACCGTACAAACCAAACAAGCACGCCAGCTATCGCAAAGGTATTTGTAGAACAAACCAGTTCACAATGCTACTAAGAGAACCTTGTTAAACATTTTTAATGCATTTTCCACCGTGCAATGTAATATAATTATAAAACAAAAACCCCCGAAATGTACAATTTTCTAAACTAATACTTAATTTTTAATTTCTGTTGTCTCCTACATGTTTCAAACTTCTAGGAAGACCTTATTTTCGAACATCCTTTCCTATACACCAGACTGCTCACACCGATGCATGTAAAACATTCCATACTGTATACAAACTGTCTCCTTGGGGATGAACCAAGAGGTTCGAAACATGTGGGAGACAACATAAATTAACAATTAAATATTAACCTACCGGTGCATTTCGTTGGTTAATTTTCCGGTTCATTACTCCATTCACAACAGCCGAACACTGGTACCCATGATTCAAATCCACAAACTCGGAATCTCTTTCTTCAAAATCAATTTTAATGTAACATTCCCACCTATTCCTAACCCATCCAAGAGGCCGTGTTTCTTTGCGTTTCCCGAACAACGTATTGTGGGCATACTATAGTCTCGAACGTGGTAAATGCTTAGCCCACGACATTGTCCTTCTTCTGCACATACTAATAACACTGAAGAACAAATTTAAACTTTTTTGTTTTGTCCCTGGACGCAAATAGGTGAATTTTTATAATTTGGCCACGCTGAACCCCAATCTGAAAAAGAAAATACTCTGTCACCTAAACTTTTTCTGGAACTACAGTTCGTATTTTTTTCTGGGCATTTTTAAAGGTTTTTACTATATTTTAATGAAACTTACAATTGTGTAACTGGGTCCGGTGGTTCGAAGTCACTTTTCCAAGTTGAAATGAACATAGAGAATTAAAAAATAGCGGTAAGAATGCTGTATGAAAGTAACTTCATGCAGTTACACAACAAAAATTAGAAAATCAATGTTTGATTTTACTCACGTTTAAAACTTTTTCCTGTAAATCATCTGTACCTGGGAATATACACCTCTCCACTAAGGTCTCAACAACAGTCAGCTAACACGTTCTGTTGCTACTTTCCTGCATATCTTTTCTCCATGGTGGAAATATCCTGGCGGAACCTTTCCCCATGTTCGTCACAGACGTCATAAAATAAATTGGGCCAAATAACACATTTACGAGAAATGGCGAAAACAACTCAACAAAAGTAAACCTGTGTTATTAATGGGTAAAGATAAAGTGATCCCGTTACAGGCCCGATGTGGCCCAGAGGGTGGGCAGAGGCATAGCTCTACTCTTCCATGACCGCGGCACTAGAAGGGGGTGAGTGGTCAACAGCACGCCCCGGCCGCACTTTACCCCCTGGAAAGACCCGGTACCCATTGTACAGGAGACTGGGTGGGCTCCAGGGCTGGGATGGACGGGCGGAAAATCTCGTCCCCACCGGGATTCGATCCCGGACCGTCCAGCCCATGGTCAGTCGCTATACGAACTGAGCTACCCGGCCCACAAACCTGTGTTATTACTTTTCTTAATATTCAAATGAACTACGCGTAACTTAATACTGTCACACTTTGGTTCACAATTTCAGTGATCAAAGCGTAAACAAATCCTCACGATAGAACGCGGTTTACCTGAACACAGAGACGCCTACTACCGCGGACCACCGACCTCCACCAAGAAATAAGGTCTACTGAACTGTCAGAGGTTACTGAAACGTTCGGTGCAATATGCTGTCTTTTGCTCCTTGAAACCCTGAAAGTGTCATAACACTGAAAAATGAATATGCATTTTGTTTCCGGTTGTCTGCCTGGCCGCGCCTATAACCCTGCCGACCCCAACAGCTTGCTACTCTACGGACTTCAGATCTGTAATCAGCGCAAAAAAATACAATAAAACCACTTAATTTTACTTCGGGGCAAAATTCATTGCTCAGAGTTTAATGGTTTTACTTGGTGATAAGTACAAATTTTTACGTTCCTTATTACGTAACTTTCTGCCGGCCCCCCCCCCCCCTTGTTTCATACTTGCCGCAGAGCCCTGTTTTAACACCCTCTGCCCT
>Ga0123354_10015959_pt1 | contig 11765 bp, 10 predicted proteins | sample TergutLab28metaG_2_FD_97872 | JGI IMG/M metagenome (GOLD analysis project Ga0123354, IMG submission 97872) | Labiotermes labralis P4 segment gut microbial communities from Petit-Saut dam, French Guiana - Lab288 P4 | ecosystem: Host-associated > Arthropoda: Insects > Digestive system > Gut ... | reverse complement strand
TTCCTACCCGGTCTTCCAGGCTTCTGGCAGATTCTTTTTTAAAGACACAGAACAAAAATTTTTTAATCCCCCCCTGCCCTTATGTGAAACCCCTCCCCCTCCCCCCCCCCCCCCCCCGAGCCTCCTGTTCAACGAGAACCTTCATTTCGAGGTTAAGAATGAGTGAAGCTATATGTCTGTTTCCCCTATACGCTATGATAGCGTGGACGGGAACAAATTTACTTTTACCTTTATCTGTGTGTGTTCTAATTGGATAATATAAGATTACGTCACATTGGGTTTTAACATAGCTTCAGTGGAATTACTGTGTACATCAGTATGTTAGCGAGAGTTTTGGTGGCACGTGTTATTCCGTATGTAATGACAGAACAGGTACAGTCAGTGAGCCGAATGACTCTGATTTGGAAGGCCCAGGTTCGGCTTCCGAAATCGAAGACATTTTTCATGTGGGAACACTCGTGATTGGTTTTGGTGGTGCCCTATTTTAATATTAAGGGGCACTGATCATTATGACTAAGGCTTTTGTAGTTTCTACTCAGTCAGCTCACGGAACTGCATTTAATTAAGTACGATCCCAATCCGTACCTCTAAAGTTCATCAAGCTATCAACTTTCCATTCATTCATTTCACGTTATGCTATTTACTGTGTCACTGATCGTGTGCGTGGTACATTGTGCTGTGCGTGATTGATCGATTGACTGAGTGAGAGAGTAAAACTAGCTTTATCGATTACGTATATTACTATCAATAGCCACCAATTGGTGTCGTATATTAACCGTTCTACTCCCCAAAATATAGGACCGGGTACCTCAGTCTGTATAGCGACTGACTACGGGCTGGAAGTTCCGGGATCGAATCCCGGTGGGGACGAGAATTTCCGCCCGTCCAGACCGGCCCTGGGGTCCACCCAGCCTCCTGTAAAATGGTACCGGCCCTGTAACGGGAACATTTTACCTTTTTTTAACCCAACAATATTGCTTACTGTGAAGGGAAACAAGGTTTCAGTGGAATACCGCGTGAATAACGAGAGAATATGTACTTTAAATATGCGATAGTAATTACGGATGTAGCTAAAGAGGCATAGGTCGCAGAGTACAGAATTTGAAATAGAAATAGGGATGCATAAATATAGATATTTATTACTTGACATAACCCATTTATATTGCAGGAATACATTACCAGTTCTAAAAACATGAAGAATTTAAGGTCTACAGCGAAATTGCTTTAATGCCGTTGTTATTTCCTTGCTGGTGGCATGTTGACTTGCGACATTTGTTTTGAAGCTTATCTGTGCGTGTTGTTGCCTAAGGCATAATACAGGCCTGTTACTCAATAGATGCTGTAGACAAAACATTACAATAAAAGCGAATTGACGTGACGTGACTTCACTACTAAAGGGACAGGATGGGCTGTTAGTGACCTAGTGTTAAGTCACTGGGTAGAACGTTAAACGCATTCCTCTGTGTAGTAATTTGTAGCTTAATCCAAACGTTTCTCTAAAAAAAAAAAAGAACGCAGTGCCGTAAATAATGATTAATGCGCCTATTAGTTTAGCTGCTTAACGAGAATGCGAGTAAAGTTTCAAAAATGTTGCTTTTAAGAAAACTGTTAAATATGTCTTAGTAACTGACCAACTTAATGCACAAATTATTGTTTTATATTAAGTTTATTATATTCCTCTACATGTTTCGAACACTACGTCCTCATCATCAGGAGGTCAAATCTGTATTACACAGCATCTGGTATCATCACACTCTGTAGGTGGCCGTCCGGTGCACACTCCTCTCTCAACCTGTGAACCGGACAGCCACCTACAGGTGATATGATACCAGATGCTGTATAATACAATTTTGATCTCCTGATGATGAGCACAACAGTGCTTGAAACATGTAGAGGCATATAATAAACTTATTATAAAACAAGAATTTGTGCATTAAGTTGGTCAATTACTAAGATTATACTGAGATGCACGGTCAGCAAAACATCGAAATATTATAGAAGTGTTTAAGAAATGAAAATGCTTTAGAATTCCACTGGTTGGCTGAAACATTAACCCCTTTGTGTCGTATTTTTCAACTTCGTGTTCACATTTCAGCAGTCTAAAAAAATCATCCGTCTTAAATTCACTGCGTTCAGATGTTATCCTTCGTCTCTGTTAACCAACACAACGGAATGCGACTCAACGTTTACTGGTTTCTGTTACTGAATGATTTATTTTTAGGTTGTACAGATAAGTTTACTGTATTTTATTTTGTTACACACTATATTTCCCCGTCGTGGGTTTGTTCTGTATGTGCGAAGTTTGAAACTCATCAAAATAGGACTGTTTCTTTTAAAATAAAATTCTTACCTCACAAAAAAAAAGCAGAATCTTTGTTAGAAATACAGCGTGTCCCACTCGTTACCGAACCCGGCATTTCTTTAATAATTCTAACACCAATGAAGATACTGGAGCGAAATTTGAGCAGGAGTACGTTCGTTGTGTAAGAAATGAAGAGAAATGTGTCTGTAGTCCGCTTCAAATTTCGTTGCAATATCCTCATTAGTGGTAAAATTATTAAAGAAATGCCGGGTTCGGTAGCGAGTGGGACACTCCGTAGTAGTCGGTTAAGGTTCGTTTTAAGAAAATAATTGCTGATTATTGTTAGAATCATAAGAAATTCATAAATGTGGTGTAAGAAGAATTAATGGCCTTCTGATATTAAAATCGTAAGTATGCATATGTACCACTGTATTGTCAAGTTGCAACCAGTGTTGTATTCAGACGAATAATGAGCGGCTAATACTCTAAAAGTACCACGGGCGATACATCTAACGTAGTAAGGTAATCAGGACTAGTAAATAACGCCTTTTGTTATAATATTTTTGATTCTGCTGTAGTTCGATTTATAGTCTGTTATACTTAGGAACTGTTTGAATTTCGAGACAAAATTTATTGTTATCAAATATATGCATCATAACCATTGCCACCGGGTGACAACCCAATTGCAGTTAATAAATATTATTATAATGTGTGGAACTCTAAGCTGAACTGTCTAACGCAGGACAGTTCCGTGTGCCGTTACAACGTGTAAACAGTTCGTGTTTAAAAGCGCAAAGGCAAGTCAATTATATATAAATTTCCACCTTTTTTGCGGGTTTGCATTCATACAAAATACAACATGTGAGAGCTTGCTGGTAATGGCATCAGTAGAAGGTTCGGGTTCCGCCTGTTCAATACTGTATTTTCGTGCCCTTGTTTTGGAAAAAGTTCGAAACATTGACTGAGTGCTGCTTCTGTTCTGAAATTTTGCTATCCTGTCACTGTTCTCAGAATGAATGGCTGGTATACTGTAGCGCAAGGAACAGGAGTTAGTGAAATGGAGTTGCATTGTAGAAGAGCTGTTTGTAGCCAGTATGGACGATCCAAACCAATTATAGGAATAACCTGAATAATGGAAATGTGCTCTACTCGTATACACGGGGAATAATGCCATAACAAACCTGAAATCCAATAGAGTAGACGAAAGCTGTGCAGAAACAAATTCTGACGGTTCATTTACAAAACAGAGCAGCGCGATATTTCGTGCACTTTCGTTAGGCTCCACGGACAAACATTCAGACTGATATCGATATATCGTCCTAATTTCCTACTTGAAAGTTTATTTGCGATGTGCAGGGAACGCCTTATGTATAGGCTACCTTATTCGGTCTAACTTTTTTTTTATTCTCAAGCAGTTCGGCCTAGGAGTTCTTTGTAAAACTTCTTATTGCAAACATGATTTTTAAAAAATCGATGCAATTGCATTCATGCTTTAACTTAACTGAGTAAATGTATTTATGCTCGTAACTTTCACATTTGTAAGTAGATTTGGGTCAAATTCTGTATAGAAGTCTCCTAATGCCGTTTAGCGCTATGTGTTGCCAAAAATCATTGCAATTAAGGACGTATTTTCTTTAGGGCGTAAAAGAATTTTCGCCTGTATTTTGTACATCTTCGTCCAATTTAAACCAAATTCGGTACGGATAATCACAAATGCAAAACGATAGGTTTTGAGTTTCATGAATATCGGAGCAGGAAAGGTCGTAAATTTTTAGAGGTGTCACTAAAATCAGGTTGGGGTGTGTTCCGTGATAACGTCTGTATATTTTCCAAAAATTAAACAACATCGAGCAAAAGCCTGCGTACCTCGTCACAGAATGCGCCATTTGCAATATTATTGCAGCTCTCTGGGAAAGTAATTTCAAGATTAGTTTATAATGTTAAATAAATCAACCTAACAATTTGGGACTATAAACGGAGGTTAACAATTCTGGAAATTTGACTTGATTTTGTTTAATTTTCTCTAGAAGCTTAAGACTTTCGGAAAACATACATTGGTCGGGAACTGCATGATTTATCTTCCTCTACAGCTTTATCGCAGACAAATTTCTGTCCGATAAATATAAATTCTCACACAAATGTATGTGCCCTTCCATCTAGACAGTCTCTCGTTCTTTTAAAATTCTAACCATGATTCTAAATTATCAATAAGGTACCTAGTATAATAAACGGTAAAGGTAAAATGATCCCGTTACCGGCCCGGTGTGGCCCGGAGGGTGGGTAGAGATGTAGCTCTACTCTTCCATGACCGCGGCACTAGAAGGGGGTGAGTAGTCAGCAGCACGCCCCGGCCGCACTTTACCCCGGGGAGAGACCTGTTACCCATTGTACAGGAGGCTTGGTGGGCCCCAGGGCCGGTTTGGACGGGCGGAAAATCTCGTCCCCACCGGGATTCGATCCCGGACCGTCCAGGCTGTAGTCAGTCGGTATATCGACTGAGCTACCCGGCCCACACCTAGTATAATAAAGGTAAAGATTAAGTGATCCGGTTACAGGCCCGGTGTGGCCCAGAGGGTGGGTAGAGGAATAGCTCTACCCTTCCATGACCGCGGCACTAGAAGGGGATGAGTGGTCAGCAGCACGCCCCGGCCGTACTTTACCCCCGGGAGAGACCCGGTACCCATTGTACAGGAGGCTTGGTGGACCCCAGGGCCGGCCTGGACTGGCGGAAAAATCTCGTCCCCACCGGGATTCGATCCCGGAAATTCCAGTCGCTATACCGACAGAGCTACCCGGCCCACACCTAGTAAAATATTACTTTAAAATGCTTACATGATTTTCGAGTTATATTATTCGTTCAGACCGAAATAGAGAGATAAAAGAAGCAAGCGGTATGGCTAGCCGATTTGCGGTATTGGTGTGTCGCCCTATATGCACTGTATGATACATACCCGCCGCCTTGTGAAATGATTAAAATAAGCCAGTATCTGTAACAGGAAACTGCATCACGTAATGCTTCGTTGTAAAGGAAGTATTGCTTCAAATGTTAAACCTATCGCTGTTGACATCCGGTGACTAGACTGAAGGTAAATAATGAATTCGTTCCCAGAGAGATTTAATTCTCGCCCTAAACCAAATTACATACGATAACAAAGTTTCGAGGTTATTGCCACGTTCTCAAAGATAAGGCACTGTTATACTATGGAGAAAAGAGGCAGTGACGTTTATACAAACCTAGGAGTTCAGATCAGAACAGAAAAGAGACTGCGTTGCACAGTCCTACATGTCTCTTAACACAATAACTAACAAACTAGCTATCTGACTACAAGAAGAGAGACCTCCTCGAGAAGCTTACAGTTCCTCAGCCATCGAATAAATTGCTCACATTTCGTAGAGCCTGATTGTTCATTGCCGCGTTCACAATAGCTCGTCCCCTATCCCTATTCTGAGCCAGATTAATCCAGGGCATACGTCAATCCCATTTCCTGAAGATCAGTTTTGATAGCCTCCCATCTACGGTTGGTTCTTCCAATTGGTCTCTTTCCCGCAGGTTTCCCCACCAAAACCCTGTATGCATCTCTCCTCTCTACCATACGCGCCACGTGCCACATTTCCCGCCAGCCTCCTTCCTCTTGACATAATCACCCGAATAATGTTTGGAGTATAGAATGTGAAGCTCCTCATTAGCCACTCACCTCCATTTCCCTGTTACCTCGCTCCATTTAGGCCAAAATATTTTTCCTTTAAGTGTAGATTTTTATGCGTTGAATGTGAAAAGGTAAAGCAGTCCCTGTAGAGGCCACGAGGGTTCCAGGAGTTTGATGCTCCCAGATTTCAAGACAATCGGCATATGAAAATGTTAAGGTTGTCAGCCCAACGCACTAGCTGCCTTAACCCCCAGGAAATAATCCGCGTACTCCTGTTGGGGACTGAGTAGACCCCAGAGTCATAGTGCTGCCGTACGGATTAGCTCAATGAAAAATTATAATGACACCATCGGAAATCGAACCCGCGACTTTCCGGCTTGTAGTGCAGTGTCTCAACCAACTGCGCTACTGCGTGCCCCATACTTTAAGAGTATCGGATATAAAAGTAAAGTTTCCCATAGTGCCAATGTTTGTAAATTTCTAATAATAAAAGAACGAGATGCACTAATTTCTCAAATTTATTTTTGGAATAAGACTCTACATAATTCGGACAGTTTTTTTGTCCATCATCAGGAGTCTAGTGCTGTACACACAGCAATAGGTATATCATACAGTTTATGCTGACTGCTTGCTAGCTGGATCAGGATGGAAATTGAGTTCCATCCTGATCCAGCTAGCAAGCAGTCAGCATAACCTGTATGATATACCTATTGCTGTGTGTACAGCACTAGACTCCTGATGATGGACAGGAAACCTCTCCGAGACATGTAGAGTTCTAGGAAGTGTGTCATCCCCGTTGTGTGTGTGTTTCCATCACAGTCATTAAATATACTTCAATGATTAAGTTGTGTTGACTACATACCTTTCCCTATGTAGAGTTCTGTTCCAAAAATAAATTTGAGAAATTAGTACATCTCGTTGCCTTCATTAAATAATATATCACGATGCACGATCGTCTGAATGCCAAGTTTGTAAATTTATATCTTACCTGCATCTTTTATAACAGGCATTTAGACGCGAGTATTTTTATGGTAAGAGCATCTCCTATCCCCCTTCACGTTCCTAGAGTCAATAATTCATTTTGTAATTGTCAACAAACTGACAACTAATGAAACCGTCGTGTTGCCGTCAGCTTTAATATTTTGTAGTCTACAAAACTATTACTTGAAAAAAGTTGCAAAATTTTTTCACGATTTTCTACCCCACGTCATTTCAGGGCCCATACTCCAGTGATGTTAGTGCCGCCTCAAATTTTCGCGCGTACGACATACTCTTACTACCTATTAGGGAAAACTGAGAGTAAGACATGCTAATATCCTCTTATATCGAAAGGTTCATATAAAATTTCGTGATAATCAGCTATTAATTAGTACGTCTTCCAACATATTCGCTCCATCATACACCATTTATTTCATGTATAAACAGCTACATGTTTCAGCACAGATGTATCATCCTCAGGCAGTCGTTATAACGAACGTATATACACCAACATGCCAATATGTATTCTGCTCCAACTTGTAGGAATCACTCCCATTACAGGCCCAATGTGTCCAGAGGGTTCCATGAAGTTAAGGTTCCCAGATTACGTGACAATGGCCCAGGATGGTGGTAAGGTTGTCAGCCTTACGCACTACTGACCGCCTTTACCCCCACGAAATACTCCTGGTACTCATTTCTGTTAGAGGCTGAGTCGATCCCATGTCCATAGTGCGATCGGAAGGATTATGTCAATGAAAAATTCCAATGACACCAGCTGGGATCGAGCCAGCGACCTTCCGATTTGTAGCACAGCACCTCAACCACTGTGCTGCCGCGGTCTCCTCTGCGTAGGAAACTGCTAAGGTACATAAAATTGTTGACCATAAATTACAGTGTTTTGTTATTAAATTTTAAAATATATGTAAAGGAGTGGATCCGGTAGCTCAGTCGGTATAGCGACTGACTACGGGCTGGACGGTCCGGGGATCGAATCCCGGTTGGGGTGAGATTTTCCGCATCTGTCCAGACCGGCCCTGGGGCCCACCCAACCTCCTGTATTATGGGTACCGGGTCTTTCCAGGGGGTAAAGAGAGGCCAGCGAGTGACGCTGACCCCTCATCCCCCCCTAGTGCCGTGGTCAAGAAAGAGTAGAGCTATACCTCTACTACCTCTATGGTCCGTACGGCCTGTACAGAGCCTCAGCGCCCGTACAAAGGTGTACTTTACCTTTTTTTATATATAAAGGATGCATACAAATATCGGTCGCGATTCCGTATGATCTGAGAAGTTCTCCTTAATAAACGCGGTGCGAAGACTACGACACACAGTAGAATTCCAGTTATCCGGATATTCTCCGTATCCTGGTGGCTCGCCGTCCCAATTAATCCGGATAAGTGGAGTGCTATTGTATATATAAGGACAAGTCTATTATTTGGTATGCATAGCTTTTACTTCCTTTGTAGAAACTCTCAGAATAATGACCGAAATATTATAAGGTAAAAAATTCATTTACTTGAGGGTGTGACTTTCAAATTATGACGAAATTTGTATAATCGCTCTATAATATTCAAATTTTATTATTAATATTTTATGTATTCTCAACATACATAATAGTTCCTTAGCTGTGTCATTGTTTTGCTGTTTTTCCCAAGCCTCTACCTTAAAATTTTCCGTTAGTTCCCGGGTTTCCGGAGGGAAAATTTACCTCCATATTTGTCACGTAGCTTTGTATGAGTGGTGTATAAACAACAGGAGACAGTCGACAATGACAGAACTTCTTGTTTAGAAACTAGATGTTTCACTAAACGCACTTCACATTACGAATATTTACAAAGTCCTTAGAAATGAATGGATTTTTTCGGTACATCCAGGGCGAGATTTGAAGGGTAATTTCGAAGGCAACGGAGCTGTCACGTGACTTATGTCGAAGATATTAAATTCACGTAGAAATTTGGTGTAAAAATCTCTTGGTAACCCAAGGACCTGTAGTATAACCTTAAGTTAGAAATTATAAGGACAGACTGCGAATGTATTATGTCGTCCGAATTGGCTTGGTATCTCGTCCAGTGGCAGACTAGTATGAGTGATGTTCATCGGTCACAAAGCGATTCTGCAGTATCTGTAGGTCGTAAATGACATAGAAAAGAAAACGTAGTTTAAGAGCCTGATTGAATCATTTAAAATATTCTAAATCTGTGTTGTCATAACACGTAACGTCATGCGTAGACATTACTGACACAATAAGTGTTCAACCTTCTGTCTGTAGGAATACACCCTGAGTAAACTTCCTGTAATATTGTGTGCCTACCATGAGTATCAGAGGGACCGGAAAACCGAATTACACAATAATAGGAAATGTTATTACTAAGAAGTCATATTTGATGAAGAAATAAGGGCAATGAGTGAAACTGTACTTGACACTTATTGCCATGTCAGCTTTACGTTTCGATGCAATTTGTTCTGGAAAACAATTATGTTAACTGCTCTGAACGACATTCGTTGAGAGCATTGATAATAACGGCCTGATTTCGTCTTATTAGCTTTAAGTGTTTTGTCCTGAATTCAAATTTCGTATCAGAGGGTTTATTATGAAATATTGTCTACAGTACGTGCAGTAGTACACAAACATGGCAGGAACATAAATCAGCAGCGTTATTTAAAGTAGATAAGAAAGAAATCAACGGTGTAAACTTTTTATCAAATAAAACATAAAAACAGATTTCTAAAATACACAACAATAAATATAAAACTGCCTCAAAAATAAAAATATTTTAGAAATATGTCTTCAAGCAAGACCAGGAGCTGGAATAACAAAAACAAAACTTAACAGAGCATAGAAAACTGATCCTAAGTGAGCCAGTGGATCAGTGTAGACCGAAAACAAAAATGTCGGGATTTTATTTACGTCGTTTCTGGATGTTATGTGACCTGTAACAGGTAAATCAACCCCATTAAAGGCCTTGACTGACCGTGAGGGTTCCAGAAGTTTGAGGTTCCCAGATTGCAAGACAATCGGTGGTAAGTTTGTCAGCAATACGCACCTGCCGCTTTTACCCCTAGGAAATATCCCTGGTACTCATTGCTATTAGAGTTTCAGTCAACCCCAGGACCACAGGGCGATCGTAAGGATTATGTCAATGAAAAATTCCAATGACACCATTTGGGAATAGAACCCGCGACCTTCCGGCTTGTAGTGCAGTGCCTCAACCAACTGCGCCACCGCGTACCCCATTTGACATGAACATGATATATATTTATCAATCTAATAAGTAGCCAAAATTTAGTCAGATCTGACTAACAGAACAATTGCATTCTAAAATGTACGCTTTTTTTTAATTGTTGTGATGCGATGTGCCTGATGATGTTTCGTGCGAACTGCAACATACAGCTCACTAATATGTGACATTAAAGCGTTGTTTGGACAGAATTTTAGTTGTTTATGACTAATTAATATTTTTCTCGGTCTTGCCGGATGAATGCAACAGTAGAGCCTTGCAACAAGCCCACAAGTCCAGAATAATTTCTTTCCACATTTATCCATTTCATTATTCATTGACCATTTCCTTTTTAAACCGTCTACTGTTTCATTAGTAGGTTGAACCTAGATTTCCATAAATCAAAATCCATTAATATATTACGATATTGAAAATTCTATTTGAAATCATACACTTTTTGTGTCTAAATACCCATCTTGCTACAGTTATGAAACACCAAATGAAGTGAAACGCGACAGCTGTTTCGCGCTCATAGTAGTTGCCACTGATATTGTTTTCCTCTGAAACTGTTATATTACACTCCCAGGTGTCACACAGGACACAATCTGCCGTCATAGACAAAGCGTCGTTTATGCATCGTTGGTTGTGTGACAGACCTTGGCTATTCAAGGCATTGCGAATATTTTTATGACTATGGGACATTTTCAGTTGTCAGCCCAGCGAAAGATACTCGACGCATCCAAAAAAACTAATGGATCGATTTTTTTTAATGTTTTGCTGACCGTGCTTCACAGAATAATCTTAATAATTAACCAACTTAATGCACAAATTCTTGTTTTATAATAAGTTTATTATATGCCTATATATGTTTCAAGCACTATGTGCTCATCGTCAGGAGATCACAATTGTATTATACAGCATCTGGTATCATCACACTGAAACAAGTGAGTGGTCTAAAATTACTAAAATACAATTCTATAAATATGAAAACATGGTAGTAAAATTTATGTATGAATATGCGGCACTATCAGAAAGCACAAGAAAACCCGTACAGATACTCAAATGAAATTGTATAAAGTTGTAGCTAGTCCATCACTACTGTATGGCAGCGAAACATGGGTAACCACGAAGAGAGAGACATGACTCGCCTAGAAGCTGCAGAGATGCGCTTTCTAAGAAGTGTTACGGGATACACAAGACCGGATAATATAAGAAGCGAAGTCATAAGGAAAGAACTAGAGATCTCTGGAATACAAGACGTGAGACTCAAATACAAACAAAACTGGATCAACCACCTTGAAAGAATGGACAACACCAAACTCCCGAAACACGCCCTCAACTACAAACCTCGAGAAAGAAGAGATCGTGGACGCCCCAGGAAACGACGGCAATGCGTCGATGCCGGAACAGGTCAAACGACATTATCCATGGAGGAAGATGATGATGATGAATTTTTCGGGTGTGATTACTGTGTATTACTTACTATAAACATGTTTATACTAAGTAATATACAGTAATCACACCCGAAAAATTCACACATAAATTTTACTACTATTTGCTCATATTTATAGAATTGTATTTTAGTAATTTTAGACCACTCACTTGTTTCAGTGTGATGATACC
>Ga0123354_10015958_pt1 | contig 11765 bp, 5 predicted proteins | sample TergutLab28metaG_2_FD_97872 | JGI IMG/M metagenome (GOLD analysis project Ga0123354, IMG submission 97872) | Labiotermes labralis P4 segment gut microbial communities from Petit-Saut dam, French Guiana - Lab288 P4 | ecosystem: Host-associated > Arthropoda: Insects > Digestive system > Gut ... | reverse complement strand
TAACATATCAAGTGGTATTATATAAGTGATATAATGTACCAAGTGGTATAACATATCAAGTGGTATTATATAAGTGATATAATGTACCAAGTGGTATAACATATCAAGTGGTATTATATAAGTGATATAATGTACCAAGTAGTATAACATATCAAGTGGTATTATATAAGTGATATAACGTACCAAGTGGTATAACATATCAAGTGGTATTATATAAGTGATATAACGTACCAAGTGGTATAACATATCAAGTGGTATTATATAAGTGATATAATGTACCAAGAGGTATAATATATCAAGTGGTATTATATAAGTGATATAATGTACCAAGTGGCGCAATATAACAAGTCGTATACCAGAACAAGTTGTGTAACATAACAAGTTTGTCTAATGCAACGAGAAGTACGATACCAGTCTCGCGACAAACGAGATATACGGCAGCAGAATGCAGCCGAGTCATCAGGTTCGTTACACACGGTCACAGTTTTTGAGAGCCCTTGGAGAAGTGCTGGGGTTAGCCGAAGGAACAATTAAATTGAATAAAGAGGAATAACTGTTCTGTCTGTCGCAGTCTTAAATTATTTTGTCTCTTTCAATTACTCTTCGCTGCTGTTCCACTTCCTCCTGAGACTCCCTCCTGCCTCACGAATTCCTTCTCTTCAGGTAATTCTTAGGATTAAACTTAGCGGATAAGGTAAACTGGGTGACGACAAATTTCTCGGCTACAGTCCGAGTGCTATAAATACCGGTGTAGCTCAGCTGACACCAGTCTGTGCAATGCAGCAATGAATACAGGAATTTATGCACCTGAATTAATTGAAACTATAGTCCAGAGTTGCCAACTTTTCTCAAAACCATAACCCCCAATACGTATTTTTTTGCGTGGAGGAACCTTTCCCTACAAGAAAAATAAAATACGACAGATATGCAATTGGTAATTGAGGGGAATTACTCCAGTACTGCCAACTGCCGTACAAAATTTCTCGTGGTATTCCAAGGGATATTCGGAATTTTTCGCGGTAATGTAAAATTATTGTTCATTTATTCTATTTTTTTTTCGCGGAACTCCGTTCGAGAAACATCGCTGTGAACGTACCCTGACGCTACACCCAGTTACGTTTCAGGGTGTCCAGCTTACAGCAGAACCCTCTCAGGTTTTGAAACTCAAAGGACTGTATTATAGAGTGCGATTTCTTTATTGCGGTGCTGCTAGCTGTAGAGCGGACGACAATGTTGCTGCACAGTGACCGATGCAGCCATCCACTGTGCACTTCTCGATGCTGCTCAGTCCACAAATTCAACATGTGTCGGTAATTTTTGTATTAAGAACACCCTTGCGCCCTTTGTTTGAATTTCTTTTCTTTCTCTGCCTTCCCTCCTTAATAACCATTTTTACTTCCTCTCTTCCATTTTCATTGTGTTGTAAAATATGAAGTTCGCGTCTTCGCATTTTCATTGCAACTATTTTTGTGGATAAGAAGTCCGATCTTCTGGAATGTTACTCATCGTAGATTGGCAGTTAGGTATAGTTGTTTCGGTACAACCTATAGCTCTCGTCTTCAAGTGTCTAGCAGTCCAAGTAGTTCTGTAGTTTCCCATTCCAGGAGACTTCCATTTACAATATATTTACAATACATTTTTTACAGTTACAGCAAAGCGGAGCCAATTGGCACTCTCTCTCTTTCATCTCCTACAGGCGCATTTCCGTTTTGCAAGAAACCATCATCAGTGTTAGCAACGTAATGTTGATGAATATTTTGTCATTATTTGTGTTGTCATAGTTACACCGTACAGTTTATTGATATGAACATTTAAAACGTGTCAGTAAAGAAGGTACAGTGCACCCTGTACAGCCACTGAGGCTCTGCACAGGCTGTATGGCCCATAGGGGGAGTAGAGGTAAGGCTCTACTCTTTCTTGACCACGACACCAGAAAGGGTGAGGTGTCAGCGTCACGCCCCGGTCGCTCTTTACCCCCGGGAAAGACCCGGTACCCATTTTACAGGAGGCTGGATGGGCCCCAGAGTTAGTCTGGACAGATGCGGAAAATCTCGCCTCCACCGGAATTCGATCCCCGGACCGCCCAGCCCCCAGCCATTCACATACTGACTGAGCTACCCGGCCAACTTTAAAACGTGTAGAAGTATTTAAATTGATGTGTTTCTCATTAACTTGCTTTGATTCAAGTAGTTGGTAAGGTTATACTACATCCTGAATAATAAGATTTTGTCTTCATGTTTGCACCGTGCATCAATGATAATTAAACACTTTATTATCCAACTAATGCACAATATATAATATGTAGATACAATAAAAATTATAAAATATTTAAAATGTTTCAACATGTTTCGGATCACAGAGGATCCATCATCAGGGAGACTTGTACAGTGCTTGGCTAAAAATTACAAGAATGATTCTATCGTGTCCGTTGACATGAACAAGGTCGGTGTTATGGGAGCATATTCTGACTATGTGTGTGTAGTTCACTGTATATGAAGGTACAGCCTTACGGAATGCTAGGTCATTCCGTAAGGCTGTACCAGGGTTGGAGCACTTTAAATATTTCATAATTTTAATGGTATCTACATATTATATATTGTGCATTAGTTGGATAATAAAGTGTTTAATAAGATTTTGTATTCATGTTATTTTATTTGTGAAGCTATTAACACAACATGTTTTTTGACTGCTGTGACACTTTGTTTGTTGTGCCGGTGCAGTGCGTCATTGCTGTTTGTCTGACGCTATTACCAACAGATCTTTTTGTAGACATTTGATTCACTTTTTTTCACAGCCTACGTCATTTTTTAATTACTCACTACATATTTATGTATATAAATTACCAAAATATCAGTTTGTTGCACATAAATACCAAAATACAGCCCCTTATTATAAACGCACATTATTTCAGTGTTTGCAGCAGATTGACTTACCAATCTATCATAAAAGTAGAAGCAGTCGATGATCCTAAAAGGAGAGAAGTGTGAAATCTGGGAACAAGAAATAGTTCCAGTCAGGCAGAGTTGCAGCCAACACGCTTAGCTTAGCAGTAAATACCGAAGATGCTAAATATAACGACACCTCCATGAACATAGCGTGAATACTGCAACGTGCTGATATACAGTGATCAATCCTTTAGACTTGATATAAAGAAAATAAATAGCATATGGTAATTTAATTGTAACAGTTTTATACAGCGTGCATACAGTAGCGCATAAACATGAAGAAAAATTAAATAAAATTTGTAAAACTAAAAAAATACATATATTGACTACAAACGAAGTTTCAACAATAAAAACAACAATCAACAACAATCGCTTAATGAATGAAATAAAATGACAACAATATGTTATTTTTTAAAAAAAGTGACACTTCAGTTACTTGGATCCAGGTAAGACTCTGTATAGGAATTCACTTAAATAATTAAAATTGTTTGATTTTAAGCGTTTTTATATATCAATATAAATCAGGTTCAGTATTGTTGTGTAACACGATCAATACGAACAGAGTATCAATAAATGCAATACTACTGACACTGATGCTATTTTCTTTAAAAAAAAAACGGAACGGGCCTGAAGTAAATATACAACAGTGGTAACCGGTGTAATTCGGTGTAACTACATACAGTTACATGCTATATAAGTAACGCTGTTTAAGCCCCAGTTGTATGAAACAGTTTCTTATGTCAATAGCGGTACATAACCCGCAGTTATGCCAGTCTCATGACGTACTCTGTTCTTGTGGGACTGTGTGCAAAGCGATCCGATTTATAACTGGAATACTGTTGGGTTATTTCTTATCAATAATACAGTAGAAGCAGGAGGAGGGGATGTCTCGATTTGTGGGATGGAGGCTGGTGTAGCAGGACTGGGAACATTTTGTGATATGTATCTGTTTTAATGTGCACTGTTACAACAATAGTAGGTGTAAATATTACATGCGATGTAGTGTTCGTTCGTAGGTGTAGGATGATAGACTGCTTCGTGTTGAAACTGATTTATCTGCTTAAATTTACAAGCGAGCATGGTGTTTAACCTTTTGGCACCGGAATTATTTTTTTAATTTTAGCACACCTGTATATAAAATGTGAATAATACAGGAACCAAATACGTTAGAATTATGAAACAAACTGCATTTTGAAGAGAAAAAAGCTGAGAGTATACACCATGTTTAAAATATTCAGTACCTACATTTGTTGAATAAATATATAAAATTCAACTTTGGAGGATAGCACTGCGTTACGTCAACTATAGCTGACGTTAGGCGTCTAAAGGTTAATGTGTGGTGCTTTTAAACAGTTCACTACCGTTTAATATTTATACCGTACAGATTGGTGTAGTAATGCTGCTGGGTCTTGGTTTTAGACAATATCAGGTTCCCAATCTCGGCTACAGTTACTTCTTATACACATTTAGAATTGTTGTCATTTTCCTAAACTTGAAGGTTAATTCCGAGACTGTATCAAGTAAGAAGTCACATTTTGCTCCTCCCCCTCCCCCGCCTTACATACAGGCAGCGCTCTCTTACTCACCCCCTTTGGCGCTAAACAAATTTGCAGCTGAAATTCCATCGTCAAAGGAACCAATAATAAAAAAGTTCCTTTCTCTCCATTCCACTGTCTTGTTGTACGTTGTGATCAGCGCCCTGAGTTTGCGTTCGGTACGGCGCGAAGTGAAGTCGTCTCCTGCAAGTATCGTATTGCGGTGGTCTTCAGTGGACTTGCCTTCACGTTTCTTGTGGGTTTCGCCAGAAATGATATCGAGTAATTTTATGCCACGTCTTTGGGCGAGCGGTTCCCCCCTGGGTAGGAACATGTCGCCTTCATCTACAAGGGCAGCATGTCGGTCCCCCGGAATCGTCTGGACAGTCTTTGTTCAAATCCTGCTGCTGAATTCAACGTACGAAAATGATATTTGCATTTTACTGTCTGGCCCTCCAAATAATACCCCATTCATTTTCTTGTACACTAGCTTCATTTGGGAAGATAAAAGAGCATCGTTAAATAAACGAAGAGTTAATGATGGCAGCATGGAAGTTTCTTTTCAAGAGTGTATAAACGCTCCACGTCAGTAGATAAGCCGGTGTGAGTGACCAAAAGGCATTATCGCTACGTTATTACAATGTAGACAGCAGAATTCGCTGGCATAGGAGTTCTGTGGCATGTAGAGTCTTTGAAAGTAGCTTCGTTATCTGTGCGCTCCGCTGCAACTGCCCTCCTATGGACGGTCAGCGTCCCTCTTCGACGCAGTTGGTTCATTCCAGACTACAGTTACGATCACTCCGCCCTGTTTTCTACTCTCACAACTGAGACAGCAGGTTGGTTGGCAATCTGAGTTTTTATTTACCAAATTAGGTGGGGTCTTGTCCTAGAAGGTAGTAATGATAGAGAAAAGTAATTTGCTGGTTGTCACCTTATAACCTACGACACAATGTGGCCTGTCTCATGCACAGAGTCACATGTTGTTAGTCGCCCTGTAAATAATACCCACATAATTAAGCCTGAGAGCCCTCACATGCACATAGTCCCTTGTTGTGGGTCACCCTATAAATACTACCCACATAATTACGCTAGACAACTGTCACGTGCACAGAGCCCGATGTTCTGGGTCACCCTATAAATAATACCCATATAATTACTTTAAACAGCTGTCACATGCACGGAGTCCCATGTTGTGAGTCACCCTAAAAGTAATACCCACATAATTACGCTGGACAACTGTCATGTGCACAGAGTCCCATGTTCTGGGTCACCCTATAAATAATAGCCACATAATTACGCTAGACAGCTGTCACACGCACAGAGTCTCATGTTCTGGGTCACCCTATAAATAATACCCACATAATTACGCTAAACATCTGTCACATGCACAGAGTCCCATGTTCTGGGTCATCCTATAAATAATACCCACATAATTACGCTAGACAGCTTTCACACGCACAGAGTCTCATGTTCTGGGTCACCCTATAAATAATACCCACATAATTACGCTAGACAGCTGTCACACGCACAGAGTCCCATGTTCTGGGTCATCCTATAAATAATACCCACATAATTACGCTAGACAGCTGTCACACGCACAGAGTCTCATGTTCTGGGTCACCCTATAAATAATACCCACATAATTATGCTAGACAGCTGTCACACGCACAGAGTCCCATGTTCTGGGTCACCCTATAAATAATAGCCACATAATTACGCTAGACAGCTGTCACACGCACAGAGTCCCATGTTGTGAGTCACCCTATAAATAATACCCACATAATTACGCTAGACAGCTGTCACACGCACAGAGTCCCATGTTCTGGGTCACCCTATAAATAATAGCCACATAATTACGCTAGACAGCTGTCACACGCACAGAGTCTCATGTTCTGGGTCACCCTATAAATAATACCCACATAATTAAGCTAGACAGCTGTCACACGCACAGAGTCTCATGTTCTGGGTCATCCTATAAATAATACCCACATAATTACGCTAGACAGCTGTCACACGCACACAGTCCCATGTTGTGATATCTTGAAGTCTTCCTTCAATGCACACTGCAAGCAGTAGGCCAAATGCTGAACACCCCCTTCCCCACAAAGCTGTCATATTTAATAAACCGTTTCAACTTCTCTGTTTCCTGCAGACGGAGACAACCGGATTTGTTTCGCCTTGACACCAAAATGTTATTTACCGTGTTGTGTGCCTCACATTTACATTTCTGCAGACGTCACCTGGATTCGCATTTGAAAAGCTGTTGCTGGGATTTGCTGCGTTCTAAAGAAGTGGGAACGAGCGCAACCCAACACCAGCAAAACGGATTCAACTCCGATATTAGAGCAGGCAGGCAGGCAGGCACAGCCGTGACTTCTCTGTGCTACTTTGTACCGGCCAGACAGGGAATCAAGTCTACCGTAATTATATTCTTCCCGGCACAGCGTCTCCCTCGAGTCGTCTTTTTCCCTGTTATTTCCCGCCCGTTATATCTCCGGACATCTCTCTCTCCCTCTCTCTCTCTCTCTCTCCATGTCACTCTCATCTTGCACTGACAAGTGTGCTGTAACAGTAAACCAAGTCCCGGTGTTCCGTCTCCCCGGCTGCAGGCTTTAAATTCATATCCAGGTCCTCTTTGGGGTTTCTGCACCTCTTAGTCGTTTGATATTTCGACGTTTTCAACACATTACCGCCACGTTCAGGGTGGTACAGTGTAGAATCCCAGGATCAGCCAGTTCAGATAGTGGTTACACCAACACAGTGGCAACTCAGGAATTTTGTTCGGGGAAGGGGGGGGGGTGTTCAACAAATTCAGTTGAGGACAGAGTACAGAGAGAATGGGGATCTGGGGGCGGTACCCCCCCTAGTCAGGGGCTCTGGAGGCAGCTGTAATTTGGTACAAGAAATTTCATTTCGTATAGTAAAATTTTCTTAATTTTTGGTACTTTAAGACTATTTATGATGACAATCAATTTATTTGTCATCGCTAATGTAAAACAATTGCGAACCGGCGGTAGTTTTAGAATTTTACTGCCTTTTTTCCGAACATCTTGGGGTGTTGGCTTCCTAAATTCAGCAATTTTTAACAGTTTTCACAATCGGATTGAGTTTGGCACGATTTTGGACGACCTTCCGAATTTCGGGGGGTTTAAACCCCCCCCCCAAACCCACCCTCGGTACGCCACTGCACCAACAGCTCTACAGACGTACTGTCCGGCCTCTTTACCAAAAATTATTCACGTCACTGAAGTGCGTGAAACTGCAGGTTCAATATCAACGTTATTTTTGTCTTAAGAGCAAGTTAGAAGGTAAAGTTGTTCATAGACATGCCATAATGGCGTATATGGGGAGTGGAGGTGTAACTCCTCTTTCTTTTAATCACGGCACTAGATGGAGAGGCCACCGTCACTTTGCCCTCTGGGACAAAGGCCCCCGGTAATTTTTGATTGTGATTTACAGTCCTATGACATCTGCTCTCTTACTCTGTATTTAGGCCTATAGTTTATTTAAAGAATCTGTCTGTATTTCGCAGTATAGAATGACGTAACAGAATTAATAATTAACACACAATTTAAGAAAATGTGGAAGGGCGTGAGTGTGGCTTAATATTATATTTCAGCACCCGAATTGGTCTGGAGATACCGAAAGAAAAACTAAAATCCTGTACCCAGTATAGACAGATTTTGGCCCCATATTTCATCCCTGGGTCTCCTTACCATGAAGCAGGGCTGCTACTTATTCTGCAGACTCGCTATATTAGAAATGGATCCAGTTAAGTGATATTAACCCCTAAAATAGCCCACTGGTTACTTTATGTAGTACCTGGTACTTTCAAAAAGACAGGCAGTGCCCGTGTAACGTGATATTGAGGCGCGTTCGCGTAACCGTTCTTGCCGTGGAAAAGCAGCAAGTATTTAATATTCTGAGTGTGCCTCTGTAGCCTTAGGTTATACAGTGTGCAATGCGAATGCGTCATATTGTCATCTGTGGCCTGTCCGGCTCTTCTGTGTCTTTCCTCACTATCTCATAAACGGCACGATTTTCTAAAAATCGTCGCTGAAATAAAATGTGTGCTTTGATTTTCTCTACAAATTTTGGCTGAAACATTCTTCATGTAAGAAGAACTCAGCGAGATGTGTCATAAATATGCATAGGCGTTCATGTAATTGTCCATTATTGTTCGCAGATATTTACGAAACTAGAATTTTCTCGACAGATTTTGGAAAAAATATCCAAATATCAAATTTTAACATTGTCCAAAAAGATGCGACTGTATTCTGTTTATTACATTTCTGTAGGCAGCTCTACATGTTTCGGATGTTGACACCCATCATCAGGAGCTGGTACAGCTGTAATTACAGCTTCTGGTATTGATTAACCGGATCTACTGCCATCCGCTCTCGTTGTTGAGTTCCAACTCAACAACGAGAGCGGACGGTAGCAGACCCGGCTGACCAGTGCCAGTAGCTGTAATTACAGTTGTGCGAGCTCCTGATGATGGGTGTCAACACCCGAAACATGTAGAGCTGCCTACAGAAATGTAATAAACTGAATACAGTCGCATCTTGTTTGGACATTCGATTCACAATGCTCGGACCAATGAATATCAAATATCATGAAAATCCGTCTGGTGGTAGCCGAGCTGTTCCATGCGCACGGGTATACAGACGGGCATACATCACATAGGTTATTGTCGTTTTTCGCAGTTTTGTGGGGGCGCGTAAAAATTCTACGTTCTGCCCACAAAGTGTATTTATGTACTTTGTGTGGTTCTGAGAACAAACAGCGATTATTTCCCTATACAACATTAACTGACTGATTTTTATAACCGAGACGGAGTGTGTTTACTGCGCGGTAAGGGCTGGTTATTTATGTATAATTCGTGTCAATTTTAGTCCTTCAAAAAAAAAAAAAATTTTGCCTTCCACAAGTCTGTGAATTGTTCTTAGATTCCCCTGCTTGCTTCGTGTCCCTCATTGCTTATGCAGTAACTATCAGCCAGAAATAAGAAATGTCTGTACTGCGTAGTTGGTGACTGTCGACTAACTAATTGTTGGAGGGTGGAGTTTCGATCCCTGAGATCCGTTCATCTCTTCTTATTATCTAGGGCAGTTGTGGGCCCACACAACCCCAACTATTAAGAAGTAAACTGTGTGGGCCGCAGAGCTGCTTCAGCGGAGAAATAACGGCCGAAGCCTGAAGCCGAATACATATTTACATATAGTGTCGAATTCTGAATAGGCAAAAAGTTACTTCCACTTCCTTACATTTCATCATAATTGATGGTTCATTAAGAGGAAGCTATAAATTTGCGTTTTTATCAGTTTTACACTAATTTAAGAGTATTAATTAATACGGTGTGCCGGTCCCAGTGACCGCGCGGTCTAAGGCGTAGGTCTGCCGCCTCTCGCCTGCTGAGATTGTGGGTTCGAATCCCAGCGGGGGCATGGACGTCTGTTGTGAGTGTTGTGTGTTGTCAGGTAGAGATCACTGCGACGAGCTGATCACTCGTCCAGGGGAGTCCTACCGACTGTTGCGCGTCGTTGTGTGTGCTCTAGAAACCTCGTGAATGAGGAGGCCCTGGCACACGGGGGTGCTGTCTCGCCAGAAACGAACAATACGGTTTAATTAAGTAAATGATTCAGCAGGTAATTAAACGGTACAACAATAATACACACACATATTTATTAACATCGACCGCGTTAGCTCTGTCAGTATAGTTACTAGACTACGGGCCGGATATCCAGGGTATTGTTATTCGATTTCCAGCAGGAAAGAAAGACTTGTTTTTTTTCACTAAACCGTGAAAAACCGAACGTAGGTCTTCCCTAGCCTTATACTTGATGGGCGACTGGGTGGGGTTGTCCCAATGGGGTTAGAGCGGCCGGGGCATGAAGCTGGTGTTAATTATATGTAGAGCTATATTCGAGTTCCCCTGCTCGCCTTCGTGCTGTGCTCATCATCGTTCTGCCTTTTTTTACCTTTACATTTACCTTCACCTGTAGAGATGTTGGAAAGGCGTATAAGCGTCATATATCGTGTTAAAAACATGTAGCATTTTTGAAGCAAGAGTAGTGTAGCCCCGCTGCATGAACCTGAGCCTTAACAAATAAGCATCTAGATGCTGTAGCTCTGCTGCATCCATTGTGAAGGATCTCAGAGGCGAGCTCTTGTGTGTGTGTGTGTGTGTGTGTGTTTGTGTGTGTGTGTGTGTGTTGGGTTACGTACCTTAGCGCCTTGCGACGCCTTGTTAGAGCTTTGCTTCACGAAGCTACATCAGCTTTGGCATCTCCAATTTCTTTTTCCTCGCGAACGCAAACTCGAAACACCCCCCCCCCCCCCACCGCCCTGTTGCCAAAGAATAAATTAGCAAAACGTGTAAAATAGAGGGGTAACGTGAGGAGTTTATAAGCTCACCTTTTCATTAAAGGATTCATTTGACCTGCTCTACCAGTACACATAACTCCTGTTTTCCTCTTTCCCTACTAGTGTAGAGGGGAAGTCCTAAGCTATCACAGTAATTAGACAAATGAAGCTAACTCAGCAAAGCAAGAACTGTAGATCAGTTGCTCCCCAAAATTTCTCGTCTACTCGGAACAAGCGGTTTTGCTGAAGGCGTATTTCGTACCACAATTTGAAGACGTTTGTGAAGTAGAGTTAAAACTCCAAACCCTAACCTCAGATGGAAAAAACACTTTATTTTCACACACTCATCAACTATAATTTCCAAAAATAGTTCCGTTACCATTTTGATTGGAGTTTGGCTGTGTTCCGTAACCGGCTATGTATGAGGCACAAACGAAATTCTGACTTGTCTTGTTATCCTACACGCATTCTACAGTCCAAGAACTCTTGGCATAATCACGACACTAACTGTGTTACCCTGTTGATGCTGGATTTACGGGAGACATCGAGCCCTAAGGCCAAATCATTTTGGCTATTCTCCTGTTTGTATCGGAACAGATCTAAGCTTAAGACCAACTCTCAATCAATTATCTGCCTGTTTCGTGGCTCAGGCGGTTGATCGGCGGCCACTCACGAAGAAGGACCGGGTTCAAATCCAGGCTAATCGTTGTGTGATTTGTCATAGACCAAGTGGCACTGGGTTGTATTTTTCTCCCAGTACTTCAGTTTCCCCTGTCAGTATTATTCCACCAATGCTCCATACTCATTCATTCATCTACCACCAACGCTGTATAATGTTTTTCTCCCAGCACTTCAGTTTCCCCTGTCAGTATCATTCCACCAATACTCCATACTCATTCATTCACCTACCACCAACGCT
>Ga0123354_10015957_pt1 | contig 11765 bp, 10 predicted proteins | sample TergutLab28metaG_2_FD_97872 | JGI IMG/M metagenome (GOLD analysis project Ga0123354, IMG submission 97872) | Labiotermes labralis P4 segment gut microbial communities from Petit-Saut dam, French Guiana - Lab288 P4 | ecosystem: Host-associated > Arthropoda: Insects > Digestive system > Gut ... | reverse complement strand
TTATTATTATTATTATTATTATTATTGCTTGTATTGTCATCATTGTTGTTTTATAATATCTGGTCAAGGTTTAGACCAGGGCTTGCCAACATGCAAATCTTGTGGATAAGTATTTATGGCCCTCCGTCACCTGAATATATTCAGTAATGCAATGTAACAAACATAACATAACAGATCAATGGACATATTGAAATCAATCCCCCCTTGCCTTCAATATATGTATACACAAGTGCGGCCATCAGGCAAGTCCTTAACGATTTATGTGGTCCTCCTGTGGGTTGAAGTTCATGTGACCCTTGAGGAAATTATTTGCAGCCCTTTGTCACCCAGATAGTTTCAAAAACACAATTTAGCAAACATAATATAACAGGTCTACAGAACAGAACATGGCAACGTTATCAGCACAAAAAACACGTTTGCATTTAATATCAAGTAATAAGAAAAAAAACATAGTTTGAAAAAATGGTGTTTTACTTAATTCAATCCCCCCAGCTGGATATTTGAACAGAAGTGAGAGCCTTATACGAGTCCTTACAAATTACGTTGCTCTCCTGTGCATCCAGACAGACTCCTGAGGTAGCTCAATGGCCTTTCACTGTGCCAAGAAGTCAGGCAGTTGGTGCACAGTGAGTTCATAAAGGTGGAGTTCATGCATGTGCATGATAATCTATCAACCAAATAAAGTTCTGACATGGGAATAACATAAGCGCCACTAAATGTGTGAAATGGAAATTTCATATTGCAACTGGTTTGAAGAATGGACTGCTATATTTACTGTCACATTTGTGCACACCAGTAATGCAGTACCCACATACAAACTAGATTCAATGGAAGCAGAACACAAGAACTGTTGCTGGGTGACAGATCACCAATATAAATACAAATTTTGTTCTTTATTGTTTTGTGGGTTACAGTTTATGAATATCATAGCACCACAAAATTTTGAGGTTGTGTGGTATAACACTAATATTCACTGATATAAATAAATCACACAGTTGTACAATCACTAATTTTCAAATTATAGTATCCTCTCTACAGAAATACAAGTTTGTGATAAAAGTAGTGACCATAAGTTGTTCCTACAGAATGCAGCAAAGTACAACAGAAGTCTGAGACATTGTTTACTGTTTATGGTAAAGATCAGGAACTGTACCTGGGTTTGGAGCAATAATGGTCCACGAGCAGTTGTGGCTATTGTGTGATATAAGCGAGCTGTGAGTTGTTATTATTCCAGTATCTTCTGCCATAATGCGTGCCCCACATGCCTGAACAAAATGATTATAATAAATGAAACAAAAAAATTAGCTCCCATATGGCTGCAGAATATACGCTAATTCTCAGTATTACTACAGATAGAGAATAATATTTATATTGTTCATTCCATGTATTATCGATTACTAATTCATGACACTGTATACGTTAATATATTTTTTTAAACTTTTTTCCATGTTTCTGCTTCAATTATTTTAATGTTTATTACATAAATTTCCAGAACATCCAGATCCAGCACATTTACACATTACTCTATAAAGAAATATCTACATTTAACCGTTTGACTCTTTGACACCACATCAGCTGCATACAAAATTGTGTAATTTGGTTTCACGTGCTACTACTTTCATTTGATTCCCTGATGATGGTCCCTGCAGATCGAAAAATGTAGGAATATTCAGTGTGATATTATAAATATGTCAGGAACAAGTTGGTGCATTTTGTTATTTACAGTCATAAATGGAATAATTTCACTGTTACACATACCCCATCATATCAGTAGAACACCCTTGCATAGTGCATGTTAACATTCACATCAGTGTCTTTATCTTTACATCTCCTCTCCATACATCTAAAATATCATGTTACAATAATATCACTACAGTTCTACCAGATGTCTCGTACAGAGAGGAAGTGAATATCTTACTCTGACAGAACAATGAACATTGAGGGTGTTGAGAACAAAGTGCTGACAAGGTTTGGACTTAGGTCAGAAAGAAAGAAATTAGAACAGGAATGAAGTAAATTTCACAACCAGTAGCTTCAAAATTTGTACTTTTCATATAGTACTGGAAAGATGACTAAATCAATTAGGATGCCATTGGATAGGCAGAATATGAGGGAACCAGAAATGCAAGGAAAAAAACATTTCAAAGTCCATGGCATAGCTGATGGTATGACATCAAAAATAATCTTATTTGAATGCTGTAAAGGTATAAAATGGAAGGAGCTAGATTGGAGTAATGTCTTATTGAATATCTGGTAACATAGTAATGAACTTCAGGTTCTGTCAGAGGGAATATCACTATCAGCTGAAAAAAAAAAAAAAAGACAGCAGGCAGTTGGTTAGTTTTGGGGACTGGTGGTCTTCGAATAAGGTACATAATACATTCCATTGATTCTTAGGTGTTTGTTTGTTCTCTGTCATAAATTCTCATTTGAAATTTTATGCAGCCATCTGATGTTTAAAATGCATCATAGTTATCAGTTTGCAAATACAATTGAATTACAAATCCATTCAGCTGTTTTCCACATTTCACATCCCTACAACAGGCCTGACTTAGAAGTTGTATTAAACAACCAACTTTTAGTTCTAACTAAGATATTTTTATTCCTCCAAAGTGGATACAACAGCACTAAGGCCCATGATTTTTGACATCCTCTAAGGCTCCACCATCTACAGTAACTATGCTGCCAAGATTCATAAAAGATTTAACCTGTTCCACCTCCCTATTATTTATTGTCACTACCAGATCTGTACTAGAATTGACTCTTATTTCCTCAGTTGTAAGTTCATTTATTTTAGGCCCCATTTTTGCTGCTTCCTTTTCTAATTTCTCCAACTTAGCTCTCGTATCACTCTATCTTTGTGCAAGTAAACAAATGTCACTGGCAAAATCGGGATCTTCTAACCTTTCTATCATTATCCACTGTATTCCTCTCTTTCTATGTTTTACAATTTTTGTTAATGACATTGTCCAACAAAAAAAGAAAGAGGGTTGGAGATAATATACAACCCTGTCTGACTCCTGCTGCTTCTTCTAACGTGTCAATCAGCTTTCCTTCATGGACCACATGACATTTGAATCCTTCATTCTTCCAGAACTCTCTGACACCCCTAACTAACAAATCAAAGGCCTTTTCAAAGTCCACAAATGCAAGTCACAGTGTTCCTTTCCATTCATTATTTCGTTCTCAAATAATTATTAATGTATTAATAAGATCAATGCAGCCTTGTCTGTCCTTAGATTGGGTTCAAATACCAATTCTATTCTACTTAAAATAACTCCTGCCATTATTTTACTTGGTATAGAGAGTAATGTTATGCCTCTACAATGACGATATTTTGAGGTGCCAACTTTCTTTGGCAGTTTTACTAATTAAACATTCCTTCCAATCATCTGGTATCTCCACCATATCCCAGATATCTGCAAATAATGGGTATAGCAATTTCACTGATGTCTCAATGTACCTTTTTTAGTGTTTCAACAGGGATATTATCCGCTCCTTGTGCTTTTCTAGTTGTTATCTGCCTCACAGCCTTTCTTATTTCTGCTTTTGTTGGTGCCTCTATACTAATACCTCAGTTTTCCACATTCATTACACTTAGTTCTTCATCTGCTTCTTCCCTACTTATCTCAGGATTCGACATTTCAGAAAAGTGCTCACGCCATCTTCATGCTTGTTTCTCCCATCTTGTATTTGATAATACAGTAGTAATTTTATATAACTCTTTGTTTTCAATATTCTGTGTAGCTCTGCATTCATCGCAAGATCATTTACCCACCTAATCTAATCTAATATTTTTAACTTTTTTTATCAGCTTCGTAAAATGTATAAACAACCAACAAATACACTTTAATTTTATGAAGTATTTTTATTTATAAAATGTTCACCAAAGTGTTTCAGCCAGCAATCTGGCCATTTTCAGGGTGATGATACAAGAAAACAATTGTAGTTAAATGTGTCACTATCAGTCCATAATACTAAAAATATATGCAATTTCTGTGTGGCACTCCCCCTCAGAATTCCAAGCACTGCACAACACAGATAATATATCACCTTTACTCCAGGTTAGAACTCAACATATAACAGCCGTATAAATAATAAATATTAAAGTATTTTAACTTCCACTATTTTATAGTTAACCATTTTAAACCTATATTATTTTACATTTACACCTAGACCTCTCCTGATGGGAAGACTCTCAGCCAGACTGATCACATATTGACAAACAGGAGATGGCATTCAACTATACTTGAAGTACGATCTTTCAGGGGGCCTGCACATGACACAGATCACTATCTGGTGGTTCCAAACGTTAGGAAAAGATTGGCAGTAAGTAAATAAGCAGCACAGAAGGCTGATGTGGAAAGATTCAATCTCAGGAATCTCAATGAGCTGGAGGTTAGGAAACAATATCACATTAAGATCTCAAACAGGTTTGCAGCTTTGAAGAACATAAGTTATAGCAAGGAAACAAATAGGGCGTGGGACAACATTAAAGAGAATATAAAAATCTCAGTTAAATGCAGTCTAGATCTGTATGAACTGAAGCAGCATAAACAATGATTTGAAGAACAACATGTGGGTTTTTTAGATCCCAGAAAGGAGGCTACAATGCAGTGGTTACATGATCCAAACCAAAGCAATGTAGACAATTTAAACAATCTAAGACGTGAAGCTAGTAGACATTTCAGGAAAAAAAGGAAGGAATATCTAAAAGCCAAAATTGATTAACTTGAAACTAACAGTAAGTTAATAAATATCAGAGACTTGTACAGGGGCATCTATAACTTCAAGAAGGGTTACCAGCCTAGAACTAACACAGTACAGGAACAGAAGGGTGATTTGATTACAGACTCTCATAGTATGTTGGCTAGGTGGAGGAACCATTTCTCTAAGCTGTTCAATATACATGGGATTAGTGATGTTAGGCAGACAAACACATAGGGGAACCACTAGTGCCTGATCCAAGTACCTTTGAGGTTGAGAGAACTATTGAAAAGCTAAAAAGATGCAAAACACCAGGAAATGATTAAATACCAGCAGAACTGATTATAGCAGGGGGTAGAACAATTCGCTCTGAGATCCATAAACTTATTAATTCGATTTGGAATGAGAAAGAATTGCCTGAGGAGTGGAAGCAGTAAGTCATTTTACCTTATTATAAGAAGGGTGATAAAACAGATTGCAGTAATTATACAGGCATATCAGTTTTACAACTACATACAAAATGTTATCCAACATCCTACTCTCAAGGTTACCTCCATATGCACAGGAAATTATTGGGAATCATCAATGTGGAATTTGACGAAACTGACTAAATACTGATCACATATTCTGCATTCGTCAAATACTTAAGAAAAAATGGGAATACAATGAAGCAGTGCATCAGGTATTTATAGACTTTAAGAAAGTTTATGATTCAGGTCTTGCATAATATTCTCATTGAGTTTGGTATCCTCATGAAACTGATAAGGCTAATAAAAATGTGTCTGAATGAAACGTATAGCAGAGTCCGAGTAGGCAAGAATTTGTCTGACATTCTACCTATTAAGACGGGTTTGAAAAGAGGAGATGCTTTATCTCCAATTGCTTTTCAACTCTACTTTAGAGTATGCTGTTAGGAGAGTTCAGGTAAACTAGGAGGCTTGAAATTAATTGGTACATATCAGCTTTTGGTTTATGCTGATGATATTAACATATTAGACAGAAGCGTAAAAAAGGTAGATAGGTAAATTGATCCCGTTACAGGCCCAGTGTGGCTCAGAGGGTGGGTAGAGATATAGTTCTATTCTTTCACGACCATGGCACTAGAAGGGGGTGAGTGGTCAGCAGCACGCCCCAGCTGCACTTTACTTGCAAATATATGTAAAGTTTTTAATACAAGAGGACAACAGACCCACATAAACTGTTGAATACTTACTACAGGAACAGAATTCCTTTTAGACCCAATAAGGTTAAATTGCAGCTTCATCTACTGCAACTTCAACTTACCAAGGAGTAATTGGCAAGGAAACCTTTTGCCGTCAGAATGCTGTCAGTGCGCATGTGGATAAGTAGCTGGTTGCCTGTGGATGTAAAGTTGTTCAAATCTGGAAGACTACTGCTGCAGTCAGAGAACAGCTCTGTGCTGTTGGTGCTGTTCCCATCATATACCTGCCAAAACAAAAATATATAATACACAGCTAAAATACAGTTGCTGATGTATTCACCTATCAAACATCTGTGAACAAATAAGAGAAAATTATTTACATGACAAAATCTTTGTCATGAATCACCAAACCTGTCCTACCAATACCAGTGGTTTTCCATTTGTATTCAATTATGACACCCAGGGTGTTTAGTATTATGATTTTTGTGTTCACATAAAGAACTAATTTTATAATTTCCAAACTACCAGTGTGGTGCATATTTTTGCAACCATTTATGTTTTGTATACAACTTCATTTTATGTACACCTTCATTTACCAAAGTAACAACCTTCCATAATGACAAGAGCCAAAATGTGTACCCAAATCTCATGCCTTTAGATTTTGATGGAATATGACATGAAGCCACAGAACTTATTCCTGCAGCTCATATTAAATTTCTAAGAGAATTTCTTTAACACTGAAACCACGACTGTGCAATACTAAGTAGAATAACGGTTGTTCACCTAGTAGAGACAAATTCCATCTATACAAAAATGTACTCAAAATTTTTGACAGAAACAGGAAAGAAGGAAACAAACTGGAACCTACAAGATGGATGTAACAGCATAAGTCACACTTATTGGGCTTTAGGTCCTGCCACTGTTTATGCCATTCTAGGCAATTAAATCAGTGACATGTTGCCCAATTTGTAATATATTTGGCTCGTATTTTATTACCATCTACTGAACTATTAATATTATAATAAAGAATCATTATGTGACACTTTCAAAGAAACGGCCCTGTATCATACTGAAGGAAGCAACAGGAGAAAATGATTTGAAAAAGATATGAAATCATATATACGGAGTGGATCGGTTTGACTTTGGTGTAAAGTAGTGTGTCAGACTAAGTGAAGGGCAGTTTAGCAGACAACAAACAACATTAATAACGGCTAGGCCAGTTTAACAGTGACAGATCTGACGGCAGTGCTATAGCATATTATCAAGTGGTTACATACAAACTGACTGAATACAAATTTTAATTCCTTACAATAGCTATTTTTGGTAGGATATTCTTTATATTCATTTGCAGCATATATGTTTACTATAAAACTCTTACACCAACACCTTGAAGAATTTAAAGTGTAATTATATACACCAAAAAAAGAAAAGCAGTGTGTATATACAATGTAACACTAAAGTGTATTCACGTGCTGTTTATACCTGCTACATTACCCCAACAGTCTGATAACATTTCACTTGAAAAGAACTTTTATGGTGATGTAATGTTATTGGAAACAATATGAAATAATTAGGTCTTCATGTAATGTGTCTGCTCTTTTTGCTCAATTATAACCAAATTTGGTTTTCCTCAGCAGATTTTCATAGAAGTCCCAATATCAAATTTCAACTAAATCCACCTGGTGGGAGCCATGCTGATATACATGTGGAAGAATGAACAGACAGATGAATGGACAGATGGGCAGAAGCACTTTTCATGACTAGGCAAATGTGCTTAAAACGTCTGACAGGGTGTACCTCATGAGGTACAAAAACATCCCAAGGGTATCCTTAGTAGTTGATTGAGCTTACTTGGATTCTTCTTTAAAATCTGGCCAACTATTTACAATAAATACAAAAAAGTGGATTTATTGTGTTCAGTTGGAGGGAATTTATTACAAGTGCATGCAGGTAAAAACCAAAATAAATAAACAACTTTTATTGTAGGTCTCTGTCCAATAGAATCATATCAATACTATGTAGATCACAGCAGGATGTCCAACAAAACTGTTACCAAAAGCAGTTCAACAGTTCTTCAATTATAAGATGACACAAAAACAATTTCCTTTGGTTTAATTACTATCTCAAAAACCATCACCAGATTTAAGGAAACAAAGTACTGGGCAAAAGATGCACAGTTCATTTCCCACAACAAATAACGCTTGAAACATTTTTGCTCTCATAAATATGTAAAATCATGTGTAAGTTACAGTCAAGATGCATGCAGAAACATGTGTAGGTCCCCATGTTCACTGCCAATTATTTTTGTTCAGTTTTAACCAACAGCAGCATTGTGCAAGTATTCTGTTCTTCTGGAACATGATGCTGCATCACGGAGTAAGTGGTCTCTGATGTTTCAAAGATACATAATGCCTTACCTTCAAGGGTCTAATATTTCTCAGAACTCAGTGACGAAGAATCATACACCAAACGAAAAGAATTTTCAACAATGGCCTTGTTTGAGAACATTTAGTGAGTGTGGTATATTCCCAGACAGGCTGAATACAGCTAAAGTGAAACCTCTTTATGAAGGAGAGGCTATACATGATGTACAGAAGTACAAACCAATATCATTTCTGTTGTCTTTATAATAAAAATACAAAAATTAATGTATAATAGGTTAGTATATCCTGTAATTAAAAAACACTATATTAACAGAGGCCAAAACAGTTTCAGCAAAAAGACATCAACTGAAACAGCAACTCCAGCTTTCCTTGAAAGTACATAGGAGTCTATTGATACAGGCATATATGCAATTGGAATTGTTGAATAAAGAGAGAGACCAACTTGATGCTACTTGCTTTTTTATTTCATTATTTAATGCTCAACATGTTTCAGATGTTAATACATCCATCCTCAGGAGCTTGCGATTTATTTGATGAGTTATTTCATGGGTTGTATTCTTTTGGTTCGATGTGTGTTGGTGTTACATTGTGGTTTGGTTGAGGTGGTGTGGTATCCAGATACCACACCACCTCAGCCAAACCACAACGTAACACCAACACACATCGAACCAGAGCAATACAACCCATGAAATAACTCAACAAATAAGTCACAAACTCCTGAGGATGGATGTATTAACATCCGAAACATGTTGAGCAGTAAATAATGAAATAATAAAGCAAGTGACATCAAGTTGGTCTCTCTTTATTAAACTATCAAGATGATGCACGGTCCAATAAACATAAGATGCAATTGGAATGTTCATTGGATTAACAAAACCACATGATTTCATAAACTATAACATGTTTACCGGATACACTAATTTCAGTGTTATAAGAGGTACAACAAACTTGTGATCTAAGTTGTACTAAGCATAACAAAAACCATTTGATGAACTAAACCATAGTGACAGTATAAATTATGTTCAGAAAAAATATATTTTTTCTTGCAAGGATATGAAATATTGAGTAACGCAAGGTTCAATTTTTGGACCAATTCCATTTTTACATGTATGTAAATATTCTTCCACTAAATATTCAATGCGCAAAGTTGGCTTCATTTCCAGATGATACCAACTTGTGGGTTACTGGAGGAGATAAAGGCACCCTTCAACATAAATTAAAAAAGACAAGCAATATACTTATAACATAACATTGAGGCACATTCTTGTAGCCATTGTTGCAGTGGAAAAGCACTCAGTATTACACATTCTTACTGTGTGTGTGTGTGTGTGTGTGTGTGTAGCCTTAGTTATCCAGCATGCAATGCACATGCGTCATACTGTCATATGTGGCTTGCCTCACTCTAAAATATTTTTCCACATTGTCTCATAAATGGCAGGATTTAAAAAAAAAAAGTTATTGAACACAAAATGTGTGTTGTTACTTCCTCTACAACTTTTATCTGAGGTATTTGTCATTCTGACAAGAATTGAGTGAGATATGATAAAAAATGTCCATGGTCTTCACATAAAGTACCTGTTATTAATGTCCGATTTTAATGAAACTTGAATTTTCTTGACAGATTTTAGAAAAATACACAAATATCAAATTTCATGGTAATACATCCAGTAGGAGCAGAGTTATTCCATGTGCACAGAGAGACAGACAGACAGACAGACATGACGAAGCTAACAGTCGCTTTTTGCAATTTCTGCAAACACACTTAAAAATGTTACAGAGTTACAGGCATGGTTTCACAAAAACAACCCTATGATAAACACAGACAAAACAACAGAAATGTGCCGTCATATCAGACAGAACAAAAATCCATTAAAACCACAAGTCACATTTCATAAAATGGATACTGCAAAATTACAACTTTTAGGCACATATATCACAGAAAACCTGAAAGAGAATGTTCAGGTGAGGTCACTGAGCCCAAAATTGAGTTAACTATGCTACATTATCAAATTTTTTAAAAGAAGTAAGGAACCCTCACATGATAAGAAGTATTTATTACGTAAATTTTCATACACTTCTAAGGTACACTTTTTTGGGTGTTATTCCACAATTTCACTATATTACCAGCAGCTTCTACACACATATTTGAAATAGTGTGTTGCATTAGAAAGTACAAATAAATTCTGGTGCAAAATGTACAAATTCTCAAATAAAATGCACAGAAAACATTTTATCTTTTACATTAATTTCTGTAATAAAATCTTTCCAAGAAAAGTCTAGTAAAAATGGGACTTAGACTGCATTACAAGGTGCCTGATAACTTTAAAAAATTTGACATGAACAAACCCTTTTTAAAAGGGAGTTGCGATCATTTCTTTTACAAAACGCATTTTATTCAGTGGATGAATAATGCTATATATTATATTATATTATATTATATTGGTTTGATGTTAATGTATTCATAAGTTGTTTCAAACAACTTGCAAATTAAAAAGTGTTCTGTCCAGTGTCACAAGTGATGCTACGTGGATGAAAGAATAAACCAAAACATACAGAGTTTTAAAAAATGTGTGTAATGCTTTAGGCACTAGTGCCAGGTAACAGCCACAAGGACAGGCACGTCCCCCATACAAAGCATGCCTTTTTACTATGTCAAGAGAACCTAAAAATTTATTCAAATATTTGTATGAATAAGGGCTGTACATAACATGCATAATGATTAAATTTGCCAAATGATAAAGTTTTATGTCACATTTCAAGAATGTTCTGGAACTGACACATGCAGATGGATGGGGATGCCATTCTTATGAGAACCTTTTCCTCTTACTCACTATGTATAATATTCCAAAAAAATAATATCTAATACACAGCCAAACATACTTTTTTCCTCTAAAGTACCAGTGTTTCCTTGCAATTAGGTACTTACCTTCACAAAATTGTTCTCACAGTCTGTAAAGAAGTTCATATCAAAGTCAGTGAACACAAACCAGATGACAAAGTTCTTATCGACCTCTATCAGCCAACGACAATCCAAGTTCTTATCATAGTTGTTGGGGTAATTGGGGGAATGGATACTGCCCACAGAGGCAGTAAATTTTCCTCCACATCCTGTAATAATAATAATAGTAATAATAATAACAACAACAACAACAACAACAATAATTTCCACACATTTGGAAGAGCAGAGCTTACTACCAGCAGAGCAAAAAGGATGTCACCCTGGAAGTAAAGGTTGCAAGGATCAATTAATGATATCAAAGATGAGGACTGCAGGAGAAGAAACAAGAACTTAAGTATAGCCTGGATTGATTACCAGAAAGAATCTGATAGCGTTCCACATAGCTGGGTGGAAAAGTCAATAGAATTGGTAGGAGTGAACAGTAAAATTCTTAGATTTTGTAAACTGTCTATGGAGAAATGGAACACAAGGCTTATTTTAAAAACAAAACAGGAAGTAATGCAGTCACAACCCATTCAGATACGAAGAGGAATATTCCAGGGGGACTCTCTTT
>Ga0123354_10015955_pt1 | contig 11766 bp, 8 predicted proteins | sample TergutLab28metaG_2_FD_97872 | JGI IMG/M metagenome (GOLD analysis project Ga0123354, IMG submission 97872) | Labiotermes labralis P4 segment gut microbial communities from Petit-Saut dam, French Guiana - Lab288 P4 | ecosystem: Host-associated > Arthropoda: Insects > Digestive system > Gut ... | reverse complement strand
GAGGCTGGGTGGGCCCCAGGGCCGGTCTGGACGGGCGGAAAATCTCGTCCCCCCCCCGAGATTCGATCCCGGACCATCCAGCCCGTAGTCAGTCGCTATACCGACTGAGCTACCCGGCCCATCTAAACATAGTACTTCAGGAAAATACGAGTTAGACGTGTAGGGAAAAAATGAATTTTGCTACTCCTGTTGAAGTCCGTGATTAATGAATATGGAAACAGAGTTGGCATAAATTTGGCTTCAAGTGACGCAGCTGACATTCTAGGGACACGCTTCAATCCCACAGTTAAAACGCAAAGAAATGCGTCTTAACGAAATAATGTTAATGAAAGAGTGTATTTAAATATTTTGAGAGGAACTGGCGTTTATTTAATGACAATGAATTTGTTTTATTGCGTTAAATGAAGGAGCGTTGACGTGTTCAGCCGCAGTGGTGGTGGAGTTTAGAGGTGCATTCTGGCCATCAACCTTTAAGAAATCAAGAAAACCGTGAAATATCAGACAAAATATTCACTGCGTGATCGAACGTGATGTGTGGTTTGGGAGTCACGACAATTATCATTGACGTCCGAAGTGACAGAGTATGTCACGAAAGTGCAATGTGCAATTGTTTTGGAATTGTGCGTGATTTCAGGCTTCTACCGCGAAGTACATGAGAACTGCCATCATGTGGACTGTTAGGCAGCGAGTAGTTCCTTGTCGACGTTTCAGGGCAACCTATCGGTCCAAGCTGCAAGAGTCAAGAATCCAATAAATTATTTGCTTACCTTTTTTCAAACTGTCAAATTAATACATATTCCAGTATGTAGGCGTAAATTTTAAAAAATTCACATTTCTGTCCTTTACCCTTCCACCCGCGTGTCTAATATAGAACTCCGAAATATATTACAAAATTTCTTTCCACCTCTTCTTACCGATATGTTAAAGCGATGTTCAAATATTAACACTTTGCAGTCCAAATTATTAACGTGAAATCCAACAGTCTGGTCGGAATTAATTTTACAGGAAGTTACTAATCTTCGAATTTCAAAAGCAGCCATTTTTATATCAGGAGCTTAGCGAAAATCAATATAAAACACTGTAAAATAATTTGTCCATTTGAGTTCGACAATGGAACTGGTACAGGAGAAAGCGCTGTCGAGTGCAACTCGACATTGGACCGATACGGATTAAGATAGAGATTTCGAGGTAATTCACACTTTCATTCCCAATTTCATTTTACAAAACTTCTTAGTTTTGGCTAATACATATTGCGACCCTGAAAAGGATATCGTATAATACAGGTTCAGTAAGTGAGACATGACACTTCTGCACCATATTCCATACTTCCATATCGGCACCTTGTCAGTGTTCGAACCATTACCACATCTTAGATCATCAAATGACTGTCAGTGATATGTCCCTAATTTTAAGATTATAAACTTGTAAATTTTCCTATTTCATTCAGCATAAACCCACAATTATAAGTCGCTGTAGAATGCTGTGTGGTCGGGAGGCCCTGGCTTCTTATCTCGGACCGGAGGCATGCTATTCTACCAAGAGTACTTTCGTATTTCCCTCAGTTCTTCCAGACGGGCGATGAAATAAAATAGACGTAACTTGAACCATAGAACGATCACTTCGTGCTGCGTGCTGCCTATTGGAGATTCACAGACAGGTCTTCCTTGTCAAGTAAACAAGCGTCGATGTTAAACGAGTCTTCTTGAACAAGAGCTGTTTCTACGTGAATACAGAATGACGCGAAAGTCATTTCACACTAGAGGCAGCCTTTGTAAACATTGTGTGTCAGGGGAATCTTGCCCCATGCTGTCTACAGGCTTCTATGTCATTGCGCTTGGGGTGGGCTCTAGTTTTCAGGTGCGCTCGCAAAATTGCCACGAGCAGCAAATCTTTTCGTCACGTTTCTGTCCTTCCTTCCCTCCGTCCTTCCGTCCGGATCGAAAACTTGGCTGACCCAAGAGGATTTTAATTAAATTTAGTATTTGAGGATTTTTTCGAAAATCTTTACACAAAATTCACATTTCATTAAACTCTGACAAATATAACGAGTACTTTACATGAAGACTTGACCAGCCTCGTGATCTAGTGGTCAGAGTATCTGACTACTAATCATGAGGTCCCGGGTTCGATTTCCGGCTCTACCGTGGTAATTTTCCCTGAAGAGGAGGATTCCCACGGTGACCATGGTCTGGGTAGGTTGGTAGAATTTAGGTTTAAGGGCCCTCCTAGCACTACAACCTCCTATATCACTACTCACATCATCGGGACAACGTAACTGCGCCTCATGGGCTTCCCAAACTCAGAAGTCGGTTACACTCCTGCCATGCCCAAAAAATGAAGACATATGCACAAATATGATCACATCTCGCTGAATTCGTCTTAGAATGAGAAAAGTTTAGACATAGGTTGTAGAGAAAATCAAAACATACTTTGTGCTCAGTAAATTATGTGAAAATCCTGTTGTTTGTGAGATAATTTGGAAAAATACGATAGAGCCAGACAGACCACAGATGACAAACTAATACGGTGCATGTGCTTTGCATCCTAAGGCTACAGACATGCACTCACAATATGTAACACGTATTGCTTTCCTACGGCAAAAATGGTTACGCGAACGCACCTCACTCTTACGTTTATACGTGCATTACCTGTCTGATTGAATAATGTATATAACCACTTCTTGACTTAGGTGTTTCAGAAGTTTGTCTAATATGTTGTGGAGGAATACTGTCTTCTGGGATGTGACTGTATGCCGTCACGCTACAGAAGACATTAATAGTTACTTTAGAGTCGATCTTATGAGGTAATGTCTCTGTACGGTTTATGAAGGCGTGGGAAGGAGCAGAGGTAAACATTCTGTTATTCTTAACCTCGGCACTAGATTGGATTGAGTGATTGGTTTCACGCTCAGGCTGCATTGCTGCCTTAAAAATGGCCATTGGTACCTATTGGATAAGAGGGTAGTTGGGCCCCAAAACTGCCTCCACTACGCTTTTCGGATGGGGAACCTTCAAATCTTACACGAACTAAACTAGAGTGCAGTGTATGTACTTGTCTAACACAACTTTATTTGATGGTAGATATATGTATAGAATTTATTACATGAATAACAACTACATGTTTCGGCACTTGACATTAGCCATCTTCAGGTTGAGAAAAGAAAAAACTAGTAAGCAGCTATACTCGACTTATGTGGGTTGTATACTGTGGGGAGGTAAGAGGTGAGGTGGGCCCGAGATCTCGCATGTGTTATGTAGGATGGGCGGTGTGGGTACATGAGGGGACTCTGCTATTTTATGTTGTGTCTAGGTTAATGTAGTTAGATTTACGGTATCATCTTATGTTTGTAGAAATTATATGTACATATACACTTAACTCGTATACATACAGTGTGCAATCTTACATAAACGTAGTTTCTATAGTTATAGTGGGTTCATTGATCAAATCACTTTGTTATTATATTTACTATTACAATATATCACGTTTACAACCTTATGCTTACACGAACCATTTATATCGGTTAGTAAGATTATACGCACTAATCGCCCCCGTGCCGATAATGCGCACGTAGAAACAGCAAAATATGTAATCAACAAAACTTCCATCATTAATGCCAGTAGACATTAATAATTGTACTTACTAATGCTTGACGGTGGGTAATTTCTTTCGGAGATCAACGGATCCTAAGCAACGTGTAAATGTAAAACAAAATTTTGAAATAGATCTCTGCTTCAAGCGGAGGCAAGAGGAAGTACATGAAATGTTTTAGCTTCCCTTGGCCTCCGCTTGAGGCAGCACTAAATTTTTAACGTTAGTATTTTTTGTGTTAAAACAATTTTTTTTGAAGGAATTAATAAAAACAAAAGAGACTGTCATCCATGACGAATTACAAGCCTTCAAAAAATGTCTGTCTTGAAGAGATCCGTTAGGTAGTTCAGTTAATTATGATGTGGCAAACAAACCTCACCTTATTAATATATATATATATATATATATGATAGATCGATTAAAAATAATTGATTAATTAAGAACATAAATCATCATATGTCACAAAGTTTCAAATAGGATGCACTGACCTAGTGCATTGAATTTACGTATGTGCTACCTTCAGCCGGCTAACTCAGTTCGTACAGTGATTGGGTTACGAGCTCGATGACCAAGGAATCGTGGTTTGACTCGAGGCTCGGGCAAGATATTTTCTCTTCTTTGCATGTCCAGACCGGCTTTGGACTTCACCAGATCTACTATTTAAACGGATATGGACGGTTTTTTCCCACACGATAATATCTTCAGTGCCGGCATAAGATTAAGAATGCGTGGAGGTATGACTCCACCCCTGAATATGTCTTCATGTTTTGTACAGGGGAAAACTTTACTCTTTTATGTGCTGCATCTTCGACAGGTGCCATTCTTCCATACAGACGGATAGTGTAACCCCGGTTGACCCACGATCTCAGCCTCTCTCTTTCTGGATGCTTGGTGCAGGAGAGGGAGTAGAACTTGTAAGAATCAGTGCAGCGAGGCCCCCCTGCTGATCAAATAAGTGGCTTATTATTTAGCTAACTCAGGGTCCAGAGTACAGCAGTTTCCAAATAAGTTGGCCTCTCCGAAAGGTGGACGGGAGTCACAAAAACTATTTGAACTCGTGCCACAAACTATGACTAAGTTTGCATACAAAATATATGGACGTGCATCCCACAGCAACAACTTTAAACGTTTCAAGTAGAGGGTTAACAAGCTTATAAAATCGAAAAGTACAATTTGCTTTCACTAGGTTAAAAAACTTCGACGTACTTTCAAATCTTTGATTTTCTTCTGGGTTGGAAACCTCAAAATCTTGTATTTGAATATAAACATTTCGGACAAACGTGTTGCTTCCGTGTTCAGAGTATTTATTATGCGTATCGCTATCCCTATACAAAATAAACAGCTGTTCTTCAAAACAGGGTCAGAATTTCTACTCCGTGAGGACATAAATTTAACATTTTTTTTTGCATAGAATTCCTTGAAATTCTTCGGAGGCCCGTGTTCAATCCCAGACCTGTCCATGTGCCATCTGGCATTTTGACAGGTTTCTCTCCAAGTACTTCAGGTCTCCTCAGTCAGTAACATTCCACTAATTCTGCACACTTCTGTTCATATTAATACTAATTATAACAGCAGTACAAGCGGACGAAACATGGAATGCATTAAATAGGCAAAGACCTTTCGGATATTAGGGCTCATTGGACAGAAGAAAAGAGCTGTCATTTTGTATTTTTTCACCTGCAATATGACGTTCCTTGTGTCGTCATTTCTCCCACGCTTTTTCCTCTCACCTAAACTTCTACTATCGATTCTGCCTGTCTCTCTCTTTCTCTTTCTCTATTCTAAAATTCATATTTCAAAGGTTTATGAGAAAAAAAACAGTGTTGCAGACAGTGTATAAACACAAGAAAGACGAAGCAGTAGGAGGTTGACAGAAGTACACAACAGTGTGATTCCCAGTTTTAAAACTTTCCAAAATCTTAGGTCTAAAATGTTGTTGTTTTGAAAAAGGGTTTTGTGGATAGGGCGTGTAGCAGAGATGGCGGAGATGACAAAATTCAATCGAAAAAATAAAGTGGAAAAAGAGACTTAGAAGACGCAATGTAGACGGTAGATAATATTAAACTTGATCTTGAAGAAACATGGCGTTAACAACCCACCCCATCTAGCATCGAGGTTAAAGAAAGAGTGGAACTCTATATCTACGCCCGCTCTGGGCCATTGTGGCCTGTTCTAGGGTCAAATTTTAGCTTTAATTATTCTAGGTCAAGGATTGTGTTACAAAATATCTACAGTGGTTTGATGTCTTGCATCCTCCATCTTCAGTGTATAAAATGGAAGCAACCTATTCTCTCTAAGTTCTGGCATTACAGCCCCTAAGAACTCAATCTATAGTCAACGCCCAAAGGAATTAGACTTTCACCTCACATGGTTGAAATTTATACAGGGTGTGTCTAAAATGCTTGGACAAACTTCAAGAGTGAGTTCTTCGTACTAAACCAACGAAAAATGGCAATTTAAAGTCCTTATTTACAAACGAATACTAAAACTATGTAATATTTTATTTGCAATTCACATCATACATTTAACAACTGTCTAGTTCCTATATTTTCATCAAGTCACAGTTCAAAACAAATGCTCAGTCTGAATCAATGCACGCATTCGCACGTCTGATCACTGGGTGTCGCGTCCTTTCAAAGGTCCTGGGGTGCTTGCGCATGTTTTGACAGCCATTAGCATGCTTTATTCTGGGCAATTTCTTTTTCAAGATCAGTGTATCATAAACAGCTCGTAAATAAGAAACAAACGTTGAAATCCACAGTCCTGCCTCAAGCGGGGGCAAAGGGAAGTACATTAAATATATTAGCTCCCCTTGGCCTCCGCTTGAGGCAGCACTGTCAATTCTTAAATTTAACCTACTTTATTAAAAAGCGTTTTTTGAAAGGAACTAATAAAACATGGGGGATTGTCATTGATTCCAAATCATACGCTCTCTAAAACTGTCTTTCTTTCGTTAGTTCAGTAGATCATGTGACAATCAAACCCACCGTATAACATATATGATGATGCTGATGCTGATGCTGACGATGGTGTATGGTCAGACCCGCGATTAAAGTTTGGAACAATATATATCTTCTCAGGGCAAAAAACGTTAACTTTTGTAAGTTGTACCTGCTGCCGTGTTCATGCGCAGCGACGAAAGATGGAACCCTGCTAGTCCCATATCCGTTAATACTCCCTCTCAGAACCTGACGGATCAAGTGTATACTCTTATCTCGTATTTCTTTAAGATATGAAAACCTCCAGCTCAGCTCTGGGACCTTCTCAGCTTCATATTAAATGGATGCTAGGAGCTGTTCCTCTGGGGACGCGAAAATGACCACTCATTGCCGACCTGAAGAATGAGTGGAGCTACACTTTTCTTCCCCTACTCTGCGTCTGTATGGCATGTACAGGAGCAACTGTCTAACTAACTAATTAACTAACTGCATGGAGAAGGGTCCTTCTTGAGAAGCAAACAGGTGTTCAACTAACCAAGAAATTCCCCGCATTTTACAGAACCCAAAATTTTAGTATCAAATTCACAACATCCAGCCATCTGTTCCTATTATGAGCCAGATCAATCCAGTCCATACCTCCCATCTCACTTTAAGTTCCATTTTAATATTATCTGCCCCTCTAAACCTGGGTCTTCGAAGTGTCTCTTTCCCTCAGGTTTCCCAGTCTAAACCCTGCATGCATCTCTTCTCTCCCCCATAAGTTCTAAATGTCCCCGCTCTTTTCATACAAGAACTTTTAACAATATCTGCAGCTAGGCATTCCAAAAGGCCTCTTTTTTCAGATTTTGTGATAAACATAAGTATTTCTCATATCACCCCGTTTAATTCAATCATGCTTATGGTGTCAGCTACATAACAGATGAACGTTGTGGGCCTTTTAGCCAATACGATGAACCATATTATATCAGTCACGATATATGAAAGCAGCTCATTTCCACATCATTTCACTTTCCTCCAACTTCACCGTTCAGAAATAATCCTACGTCTTAACAACTACGGTTATAACATAAAGGTACTCTTTGTGAAGCAATGTGTAAGGTTAATGTTTTTGAGAAGGCTGTACCTTACCCGTGGCCTGCTGATAATGACTCTCTATTAACACCAAGCCAGACATTGAAAATGGCCGACAAATTGAGCGTAACAAAACAGCATCATCTCCTTTTCATTATGCTGCACTGTTGGTGCATAAAGATTATAAATGGGGTTAGGAGACCCACATTAGGCTCTTTCTTTTATTACATCCCAGTTCGTTTTAATTGCGTCGACTTGTTCATTGATGGGATGGATGTGTGGGCTTGTGCCACTCACTTGTGCCCCCGGGGGGGGGGGGTGCAATCTGGTTACCAAGCAAGTCATTTCAGGTATGTTTACCCTACCCGCTTACCTTTAGCGTTTGTTGGTATCATGAAATCTTAGCAATTATTGCTCAAAATATGTCAGTAGATCATTAAATAGACCTAAACAAACAAATAAACACTTTCGTAACAGAATCCTTCTTTAGAATCTCACTAGCTGATCATTAAATCTCCACCTGACCCTTCCCCCTCCTATTTCTGAAATCCAACATTCCTTTACCATATTCATACCAGCTGATACTGGTGGTTCTCGTCCTGAATCAGATACATTGAATATACAAATTCATACCGTGTTTAAGGTTTATATTAATATTATCCTCCGATCTATAACTATATTATTCTAGCAGACTTTTCTTCAAGTTTTCAAACAAACAATTATATATGCCTTGCTCATATCTTCGATGCCTGCTATATGTCCCGTCCATCTCATCCCCTCTAATGCTATTCGATGGGCAGTACAAATTGTGAAGCTTGTCATAACGCAACTTTCTCCAGCCTGTGTGATTTCCCAGCTCGTATGACGAAATATCCTCCGTAATATCCTGTTCTCGGTTTCCCCCACCATAAAGCAAGAAGAATGTGATAGAGAAGCTTCAAGGCATTCATCTTCTTCTGTTCGCAGGTGAACCGACCACTAACCATGAAGAAGGAAGGAATCCAGACGCGTAATCGGAAACTTTCCTCCAAGTCAAAGAAGAAGAAAGGTGGTGTTCCGGGCTCATGTCTTTCTCTGGGAGGCGTCATGTCAGATATGATCAAACCTCTGGATCCCACCGGGAAGTCAGGCGGGTTCGGAACCGGAGCTGGAGGTTTCGGCTCACCGATGGGAGGTGGTGCTAACGTGCACCCTCACCTGCACCCGCATCACGCTGCCATGTCACACTATATGTATCACAACACACACCACCAAGGGTTCATGAACCCGGGACCTCCGGGTCCTGTGCCCCCACCAGGACCGCCTCCTCATCACAGTATGCACCACCATCACATGACGTCGTTATCTGCCCTCGGATCGGGCGGCCTGGGACTCGCAGCGACCTCAAACGGAATGGTAAGTGACTAAGTGCATCTCAAACCTCACAACCCCGCAAAGCCATGTGGTACACCGGGTGTAATATTACAAGTTGCACTTGGTTAACACAATTTATGCAATCCGTATGATTCTCCCAATAAACAACCATCATTTTCCTATACAGCGTTACGTGATTGGCTTTCGTAACGGAATTACACGGTGTTCTCTGTGAGGTGCGAACGGAATATTTAACGTGCAAGAGTCTCAAGCGAAGTCAGGTCAAGCCATGGGTCACGTGGTTACTCTCCGGTCCCACACCCGGGAGTCTCAGGTCCGATTTCTGTTCGGTTCATATAAGATTTTAGTTAAAACGTGCCACTGGGACAGGTTTTTCTCCGAGTGCTTCGGTTTTTCCCTGTCAGTATCATTTCTCCAAAGTTCCACACTCATCTTCGTCTGTATATTGCCCTTGTCAGAAGGACAAACGGGCGAGGCGTGAAAACCTTCCACACAACAACGCTCTTTCAGAAATCGAAGAGGAATGGATAGGAACGAAGTACTTTACTTTCTTCTTAATCGCCGGCATTCTAGCGTGGAGGCCCAGGTTCAATTCTGAGCCAGCCTGTAAGGGCCTTACAGTAAACTATGGGCATTAGAACAGGCTTTTCTTCGAGTACATCGATTTTCCCCTGCCAGTATCATTCCACCAGTGTTCCATACTCATCATTTTTGTGCTACTCTTATTTCTAATAAGACAAACGGGCGAAGCCTGGGAACTTTCAAAAAGCAATGCATTTTTCTGCAATCAGGTAACAATGGGTAGAAAAACACTTGTTTTGGGGCCCTCAGAGTATTAATATGGTTGCTTCATTCAGTGTTCTGTGCGTAAGACTCTACACACCTACGAGTATTTGCTGCTATTAGTATGGCTTTCAAGACGCCCGAGGACCCGATCCCCATTGTAGCTACAGAGACCTGCTACATACGTATCGCTATGGGTGTATTCTGGCCCTGTCCTGCTCTACAGACCTTTCTCCCCATCCCCTAACAGCACCGGCATTTCGTCTGTACAAATGTTCATTATCGGTCTCTCAGAAGACTCATTTTCCACGAGCTGCACTGCCGTCCCCACTCCCCCACACAATCAGTCAGTAGATGCAATGGACTTGGAAGAGGAAATTCTTATGCTTGCATTTTTACACAAGATAATTTATTTTAAAAAATTTCCAATGCATTTATTGCATAAGTTTTTATTGTTTATTGCTGTAAGAAGACGATCTGGAGTCCCAAATTGCCGGCAGCTGCTCTATTTCAGTAGTAAACAATTAATTGTTAGAAGAATCAAGCGTTGATTGCATCGACATTTTTAGAAAAGTCCGAACTAGATGACACAACACAGCAACCTCCCGCTCAGAGCAGCGCGTGATACAGCCGCTCGTGTCAACGGCACGACAGTTCACAATGCCTCTTACCTAGCAGCGCAGCTTAAAACAGCCGCTGCCAGCCGCGGGCAAACGCTGGTCCGCGTGGCTGGCAGCCTTAACAGCGCCATGACCTTGACAGCAGCGCTGCAGATGTAGCAGCGCACGCTGGTGGAATTACGTCCATTTGAACCATTGCATCTCTAGCAGCGCTGCCCAGCTCTGACAGCGCTGCTAAAAACCGCTTGTGGAAAAGTAACCTAAGACTACCGAGATGCACTTCTACGATCCTTTCCGTGTAACTACGTAGATGACACTCCACATTCATATCAACACGCATCTGTCTGTATATAGTGACAACACGGACTCCATTACATAGACACTCTTATATCGGTCTCTTATTACGAAACATACTGACGCCACTCTTTCACTGTACGTACCGGATTTCATTCACCATTATGGGTTTATCGAAGCATCTCTATTCAGATTTCCATATGGCAAGGTAACCGATCCCAGTGGCCACGTGATCGAAGGCGTGGGTCTGCGACCGCTCGCTTGTTGGTATTGTATGTTCGATTCCTGCCGAGGGCGTTGATGTCTGTCTCTTGTGACTGTTGTGTGTTGTCAAGTAGAGGTTTCTGCGTCGAGCCGATCACTTGTCCAGAGGAGTCCTACAGAGTGTGGTGTGTCTGAGTGTGATCGCGAAGCCTCGATGATGAGGAGGCCCTGGCCTACTAGGGGCTGTTGCGCCACAGGGGAAAGAAACTGACAAGATAGTTCATTACTATTACAGTAGTTACCTTTCTTACGTTATGACCAAACGGAAGCTCTGTTACCATATGAATAAGAAACTAACCAAAATACACCTTAAGTTGGGAGAAACCCCCAAACATATGTAACAACTCTGGGCCACTGTCAACGTTTCAGAAAACACAAATATTTCTGCCTCCTATGATAAAAATTTCAAGTTGCAAATTCTAGTTCCTTTTTATTCGGTAGAACAACTAGGTGCGGGCTAAACAGTCCGGGGCTCAAATCCATGCAGAACGTCCACAACATTTGCCACCCAAAGGACATCGGGTTTCTTTCCCTTGCGTGGGGAGAGAAGCTGACTACTGTCCTCATTCTAAAGCCCAGATTAGGAATGAATGAGCAGGCTCAGTTGTACCTTTTGCATTTGTTAACAACGTCGTTGTTTTTGGTAAGATTATTTCAATAAAATGCATTTACTTGATGTTCTGTCACTGCCATGCTGTCTCTCGCTACGTCCACGTTACACGCCTATCACTTCGGACGTATTACCCCCGCACATACTGATATATTTATGACTATATACACACCCCACTATGTGTCTATTAGTAATGCGGTGCGTAGAATGCTCCAACCGCCTC
>Ga0123354_10015952_pt1 | contig 11768 bp, 2 predicted proteins | sample TergutLab28metaG_2_FD_97872 | JGI IMG/M metagenome (GOLD analysis project Ga0123354, IMG submission 97872) | Labiotermes labralis P4 segment gut microbial communities from Petit-Saut dam, French Guiana - Lab288 P4 | ecosystem: Host-associated > Arthropoda: Insects > Digestive system > Gut ... | reverse complement strand
TAAACCTTAGCCACCGAATGACATATATATATATATATATATATGTCGCGCAGTGAGCCCTTTAAATAGCTGAACGGCCATTGTGGGGATTTAATTCTGGTGGCAAAGATTTAATTCCGGCATCAAAGGGTTAATAATGGGAAGGAATGGTGAGTTTGTGGACACTTCAGTACACATTCAGCAAAAAATGAGGTCATATGAACAAGACATCTAGCAAAATGATACAGAATGAAGGGCACTTTCAATACAAACATTTTGTATACCATCAGGATACGTAACAAACAGCAAGCAGAACCTTTCCTGACACAATGACAGTCACACACCTGTTCAGGGAAATCCCCAACTTCTGTGTACAGGCTGGACTTGCTGCACATTGTCCCCAATGTTTTGATTCAACACCGACACATTTTAGTGAGCAAAGATATGACGGACATTGCCAGCCATGGTTTATCGCCGTTCTGGCCATCGGCTGGTTGGGGTCCTGAACAGCCAGAACGTTGGTTAATTAAACTAAAACTTATGGGACATTATGCTTCACTATATGTTGTCTCAACCAATGTTGAGATTTCCAAAGAACTTAACCCCAATGTTCCAAACAACTGCCACCAGTTCCCACAATGGGTCACATAAATACAACCCACACATTCACACACTGCTTTAAAATCATCTTCCCACCCACAATAAGACCACAAGTTTACAGCGCAATGGATATAGCAGCCAGCAGCTAGCAGGTGTATGCTGGGCTGCTGAAGACAGTGTGCAGGTGAGAGCGAAGTGTGCAGCAAATGTTACAAGCAAAACATAAAGCTGTCCCTGTGCATGCCATGAAGGCACCTGGGGAAGCGGAGGCAAAGTTCCATCATTCTTCACCATCACACTAGATGTGGATGACTGGTCGGTATCTCATCCCAGCCACTTTAAGCCCCAAGAAAAAAGCCGACAGTCCAAACTCAATTGAAGGTTGCTTGCAAATAGGCAACAGTCATTATCAAACCTGAAGGCAGAAGCTGAACACCTTGCCTAGCTCATGGCAGTAACTGACAGGAAATTCTGAACACCTTGCCTAGCTCATGGCAGTAACTGACAGGAAATTCTGAACACCTTGCTTAGCTCAAGGCAGTAACTGACAGGAAAACCTGAAAACCCTGCTTAGCTCATGGTAGCAACTGACAGGAAAACCTCAACACCCCACTTAGCTCATGGTAGTAACAGACAGGGAAACCTGAACACCTTGCCTAGCTCATGGCAGTAACTGACAGGAAATTCTAAACACCTTGCTTAGCTCATAGCAGTAACTGACAGGAAAACCTAAAAACCCTGCTTAGCTCATAGCAGTAACTGACAGGAAAACCTGAAAACCTTGCTTAGCTCATAGCAGTAACTGACAGGAAAACCTGAAAACCTTGCTTAGCTCATGGCAGTATTTAGCTTATCTGAAGGTAATGCAGCAAAGGTCAGATTTTCACTGACTACTGCTGGAGGAACACTGCAGATGCAGTGCGTAACCAATCATCAGCAATAATGCAACAACTCACTGCCACAGGAGAAGCTGTACAACACCAACAACAGTCCATTTTTTTTTGATAGGGGCCATCCCGATGTGCAGTAGCAAACATATGTACATTACCATCTAAAACACAACATATGTACATGAACACAGTGATGAAATATCCATTACATCAGGGCTTAGCTCTTATATTTTTGTATTGATAGATGGAACAAGCTTGACTAGCTACAAATTTGATAGGGGCCATCCCATTGTGTAGTAGCAAACGTATGTATATTACCGTCTAAAACACAACATATGCACATCAACAAAGTGATCGAAATATCAATTACATCAGCGCATTAATGTAATTGATATTTAATCACTGTGTTGAAGTACATATGTTGTGTTTTAGATGGTAATATACATATATAAACAGTGCGTTTGCTAAGGGCATTCACCAACAGCGTTTTATGACCGGTTTGCATTAAAATATGGACATAGAGTGTAGCCAGAAATTAGCAGACAGTGTACAGATGTCAATACACAATGAATGTTCCTTTACTCCACAGTGGTACCCCAATGCTAAGTGTTATTCCTACACAACTGTAAGTTCATAATTCATCCTACACCCCACAGCGGAAATCGATGACAGGATCGGGAATGCTGTAATGACAGCAGGCTTCAATAAGGTATGAGTGTGGGGGGAGGCACTGCAGACAGAACAGCGACCACCCTGACCACACTAGACACTATAAGGCTGTCTTGTAAAAAACTATTTATATATATTATTTTCTGTCTCACTGTCACACCACCTGTGGAAACACCATGAACTGTACACATGTGGAGACTAGAACTCGAACACTGGGAAACTGCTTGGTAATGAAATATCTTTCCATGTGCAAGTGTCGGTAAGAAGTTATATGCCATCTACCCTGTAGCCAACCAGCCTGTTTACCTCAGATCAGTACTGGTCCGTGACAAACTTACCCTTTCAATGGCCTCCTTGTCCTGGGGAGTTACCTGGATGATGCCGGACGCAAACATGCTTCCTCCACCACCAGCCCCTGTTCCTTCCTCTAGAGACCCCGCGTGTCCGGTTGAAACAGCACTGGCAGGGGTTCCACCACCTCCTGCACAACAACGAAAAACTCACTAATTAGACTTTCACCATCCACGTATCAGTTCCAATGAAGACGGTAGAAAAAGCACGTTGTAATGGACCATGTTTTGGGAAAGAGTATGAGTTCACACACGCCACAAGCTTATACCGTATTAACTCACATAATCCTGGCCACCAGACAAACCTGCAGGATTACAAAAATATGCTTTGGAATAAATATTTATGGGACACAAATATTCAGACAATGTGACACTGCATTCAGCTAGTCACAAAGTCTTCGATCGTATAAAACTACGTTTAACTAGTCCTGGCTGTAACGCGCATTAAAATTTCTAAGCACTGTTATTTGCTGTTTAATTTTGACTCTACGCTACTGCTACAGCAGCCATGATGATGATGATGATGATGACATTGATGATGATGACAGAAGTAAAATTTTAACATCTGTGTACAGTCATGCGCTGCATAACAATGTTGTTCGACGATGGACCGCATTTATGACAGTTGGCCCATAATATTATAATATTATAATACTCACCATTGTGTTACAATTGCCTACAGTATTCAGTACAGTAACATGCTGTACAGGTTTGTGGCCTAGAAGCAATAGGCTATACCATACAGACTAGGTGTGCAGTAGGCTATACTATCTAGGTTTGTGTAAGTACACTCTATGATGTTCGCACAATGACGAAATCGCCTAACGACACATTTCTCAGAATGTATCACCGTCGTTAAGCGAAACATGACTGTACTGTGCTTAAGCATTACAAAAAAAAACAGGTTTACAATTGTTCTTAAAACAAACAATGCATGTAATTTTTATGGGACAATGAGTAAAATCACATCCTGTGGTCAGATACCAACACAAGCAAATCTCGGCTGTAACAAACATCAGTACATGTGATCAGTTTACTTAACACAACTGGTTCTTATATGGAATGCTTGAAACTTATTTCATATCAGCTTGCAACACAGATGTGTGTTTATACATTTATCGGCACAACCGCTGAGCTTCATTAAATCTGAAAACCAATGGCATTCAGATCTGATGATACATGTATTCTGGGCTGTCACACTGGGAAAATGGGTTACTGATACCCAAGATTTTAAAGGAATGTACTTCTTGCAACTTCAAAGGGTGACAAGATGCAAAAACTACAAATGAATTAATGTGTCAGATTGCTACACGCACACGCACATAACACATACACAGCACAGAGCATATGCTCACATGGTACTCTGAACCACCACGCTCTCCCAACGGTAAACCTGGTACATCCCTTCAAAATTCCGGACATCAACAGCTCCTGCCACTCAGCACAGCAACACAGAACACTGAATCCTCAATGTCAATACTCCAGAAAATTAATCAGGCTCCTACAACAAGGTGATCCCTTCTTCACTACATACGTATAGGGAATGGGGGAGGGAGTGAATGAGAGATATTGACACACTGCCTATTGCAAGACGAGACTTTACCAGACTGCCGCACCTCCCATGTCAACATGCAGTACACTGTCTACACCACTACTTCACACAACGATACACAGTAACAGCTTATCTTAACACTTCTTTTTACAATATTTTTACAATTACAAATTTCCTGCAAAGCAGCCAAACACATTACAGGCCTTACAATTACGTATCGGTTGTATTCAGCTACCTGGTGCGGCGGGTTCGTTCAGCATGCGTACGAATGCCTCCTGGTTCTGTGATATGAGCTGAAGAAGGGCAGGGTTGGTCTGTCCAATCTGCTGTAGAACGGCATTCAAAAGCTGTGGGTTTTGTTGAATCACCTGTCGCATCTGCTGGAACTGTGGCTGAGAACGCAGGAACGCCAACGGGTCTTCTGAAACAACGTTACCTCAAGGATCCTGTGCCCCTTCAATGGAGATGAGTTATGTAACCCACTTGCAGCACTTCTACACACGTTACTTGCTCTATATTCAAGGCACAACAAACATAAATACTAAACAACTTTATATCAGAGCAAACACAAGCCCGCTGCAGTGAGGGTGTCCCTGTACTGGCAGCTGAAGACAGAAAACTTAGCGATGCAGCTCACTACAGCTCAACAAGAACTGCCCTGATGTCATGTGGCATATCAAACTGAAGGAGTGCTGTACCAGCTCTTATGTAAGTAGCAGCATCAGAATTACTACTGACAACACTGCTACTAGTGGAGGTTGTGGTACTAGTACCAGTGGCAGTAGTAGGAGCAGGAGGAGGAGTAGTAGTAGTAGTACCATAGTACCAGCAGTAGCAGAAATACTATTGATACTACTACTACTGCTACTACTATACGTGGTGGTACTACTAGTAGTAGTAACAGCACCAGCAGGAGCAGTAGTAGTAGTAGTAGTAGCAGAAATACTACTGATAATAATACTATTACTACTACTACTACTACTACAGAAGGTGCTGGTACTACTACTAGCAGTAGTAGTAATAACAGCACCAGCAGTAGTAGTAATAGTAGTAGTAGCAGAAATACTACTGATAATACTACTACTACTACAGGAGGTGGTGGTACTACTAGTAGTAGTGACAGCACCAGCAGGAATAGTCGTAGTAGTAGTAGTAGCAGCAGCAGCAGCAGAAATATTATTCATAATACTACTACTGCTACTACTACAGAAGGTGGTACTACTACTACTAGTAGTAGTAGTAGTAGTAACAGCACCAGTAGTAGTAGTAGTAGCAGTGGTGGTGGTGGTGGTGGTGGTGGTGGTAGTAGTAGTAGTAGTAGTAGTAGTAGTAGTAGCAGTAGCAGAAATACTACTGATAATACTATTACCACTACTACTACAGGAGTTGGTGGTACTACTAGTAGTAGTAACAGCACCAGTAGTAGTAGTAGTATCAAAGTAGTAGCAGTAACAGAATCACAATGCGTTTCACACCCAAAGAGCACCGATGGGAGGCATAACACAATCAAGCTGTGCAGAAACAAAGACACTAACCAGATGATTGCACCAATGTCCTACAACACCCACACCTTCTTGCCCCAGTCCATTTGTCATTTAGCCATAACACAGTAACGGTGGGTCATCTAGACAACCTAATTTAAAATGCCAGACACACACAGACCAGCCAGAGACTCGCCCTGCCAGCGACACCAGCTGTCTCAATGCCAGTGATACAAACACGGCCTGGTATCCCAGATATAGGATCACGAACACCCTGCTAAGAAGTCAGTGATATTTCATGTACAGACAGAGTATAATGGGTGGACAAGATTTCAGGCCTGTTTTGAATACACTTGGGCAGTCAGTACACAGCAGCAACTGTTCTGGTGTGGCAAAGTCACCTCACGTGTCTCACAGAGTGCATGTAGCAAAACCAAACCAAACTGACCAAATCAAATATATTAAGACATGCTCATTTACAATACATGTAAATGGCACTGATCAGTACTGTGCCCTGGTTACTGTGACAGCAGTTCCAAACACTAACATAGGCTAGAACAAATGACTGCGTGCTCTGGGTAGTCTGAGAGAAGTTCTGAACACTAACACACACTTGTATGAATGTCTGTGTGCTCTGGGTACTGTGACAACAGTTCCGAACACTAACATAGGCTAGAACAAATGACTGCGTGCACTGGGTACTGTGACGGCAGTTCTGAACACTAGCACACACTTGTATGAATGTCTGTGTGCTCTGGGTACTGTGACAGCAGTTCTGAACACTAACACACACTTGTACAAATGACTGTGTGCCCTAGTCAGTGTGACGACAGTTCTGAACACTAACACACACTTGTATGAATGTCTGTGTGCCCTGGGTACTGTGACAACAGTTCCGAACACTAACATAAGCTAGAACAAATGACTGCATGCTCTGGGTACTGTGACGGCAGTTCTGAACACTAACACACACTTGTATGAATGTCTGTGTCTTCTGGGTACTGTGACAGCAGTTCTGAACACTAACACACACTTGTACAAATGACTGTGTGTCCTAGTCAGTGTGACAACAGTTCTGAACACTAACACACACTTGTATGAATGTCTGTGTGCTCTGGGTACTGTGACAGCAGTTCCGAACACAAACGCACACTTGTACAGATGTACGTGTGCTCTGGTTACCGTGACAGCAGCTATGAACACTAACGCACAATCATACAAGTGTGTCTGTGTGCCCTGGGTAGTGTGAGAGCAGCTCAAAACACTAACACACCCATACGAATGACCATGCTACGAACAGCACGGAACGCATTTCCATCTTTGAGAAAAACACATCAGCCAACGCACTTCGACTGGGAAACAAATTACAAAACAGCGAACACGCACCTGTCCCAGTAGTGATCAAATTTTCTCGTATCATGAAGAGTGATCAACATAAACTTCAACTTGACACAAAAACATTATTCCACAGCTTTCAATCTCAACCCACAAATCCCACGTTCCACCCCATACAGGCATTCAGATGGCTGCATTTTACACTGAAACAAGTTTTGAAACAAGAGCCCTGAAAAACCAAGATTTTTAAAATAGAGGGGGGGGGGGTGGAGATTAAAAATCTGACTCTCTCAAAACAGGGCTTACACAAAGTCAAGCTGCTCCAGTGACAGCCCGTGGCCACGACACACAGACCCTATAATGCCGATACAGCAATAAACAGTTATGTAAATGAACAACTGCTTTACATATGTGTATTTCTGGAAACAGCCTGCACAACATGTCCCGTGTAATGCATTGTGAAGTTCACCCCCCGAGGTGATGTAGCTTCTCTACATCAAGGGCTGTAGCATAATGAATTGAACACAAGAGCTGCTCCTCTCAGCATGGTACAGAACAGAATGGCCAAAGCAGTGAAATAACAATCCTCAATTTCAGCAAGCTGTCAAGCCAAGTCCCTGTCATGCTGTTATGATTACACACTTAACCAGAAGTAGCTAACAATACACAAAAACCAAACTGGAAGATGAGACGGATGCCACACTACATGCAGTAAGCTAGCAGGACCACAATCGTCAAGGTCATGAGACAAGTGCATACAAGACCAAAACATCATGTTGATTGCATTTCGCACGACATTAAATCTGGTTATAAATACCTGTAGGCTGAAGCCTCACAAAAACAGCGTGACACTTTACCCCACAAGTAAAGGTAATCCAGCTAGTGTCATGGTTAGAAATGACCAGAGCTACAGATGCACTAAACAGACACTCTGATGTGTCTATCCCCAAGAGCTCATTAGATTATTGTGTGTTAGAGAGAGGATCATCCATTTTCACTCTCTGAGAAGCCAGGAGGAATATAAAAATCTGTCGCTGCTTAATGAAGGGACTGTGCTTTAATTTTTGGCAGCTATCAAAAATTTGGGAGCACTTTCAGTACACAAAATCTTAAAAGCAGAGTGTTCTTTGTGTTAAAGGCATTTTCTGTTAGGTGTGTTAAACACATTTTCTGTTAGGCATATGTTTTGGAAGGAGAAGCCGTTCTGCAGAGATGTACTTTACGCACGTCTCCTCCAATGGCAAACACCGACCTTCCGTATTACTTGTCTGTAGGAATATGAGACCATCTAGTCGGCTGCAACCCTTTCCAATCAAACTAGACCGCACTGCTATTCACAAACTTCCTTACTTACATTTGGCCATGTCCTTCATACACATTATTAACGGACAGACTGAAACAGAACTAGACAGACTGATTTGTTTTTCTAGTTATCAACATACGGCAACACCTACCACAAACGTGACTGTGGTGTCAGCTCTGATACGCAAGCTACGTAACATGAAAAGTACATTTCGTTGGTGGGGGCTGCCCACACTTGCCCATATTCAAAATGCCAGGGCTCCTGTCCCGACAGCCAAGAAAAAAAGGAATATACATGGGTTCCAGCAGAGATGATACATCAGATGGTAACAACGATCCCTCATTCTGCATTTCACAAAGATATGTAACATGCATCTGGTCCATAAATGCCCAAACACATGCTCCCAAACTTCCGAACATTTAACCACCAAACACTGCAGAACCCCAAAGGAAGACCATCAGATGATGTGGAACTACCTTGGAAACCTGAAAACTTACATTACAGTAAGAAGTAATATTCTGGCACAAAAGGTGATCAAGTGACAAAAGATATCACCAATAAACATCCAACATACGCTACATCCGAACCAACACAAACACAAGGTGTGGCTATTTAACAGCAAAACTGCCCCTGGACCAATGATCAAGAAATTAAATATGTATCAGTTATAAAACATCCACATCTTCTGTAATGTGCCCCTAGGTCACTGAGCAAAGTAATTCACAATTTTTCAAATGGTCATAGTTCCAATGACTTCAGGGTCAATCAGTCCAGCGATCTTGGACTGCCTGACCCTGAAAATGAAGGAACTAGGATCCTTTGAAATGATGCAGACTACTTGCCAACGTAGCGCCGCATCACCTGGAGACTCGTACCGTTGCCGTGAGAATTTTCGACTAGTTGACACCGAATCTCCCCCCTGTCATATACCAAACCATGCCCCATTACAACAAATGTAGTGTTGAGAAATAATGTTTATATCAATACGTTGTTTAACATACCATACTCACACCTGATAATAAAAGTTACAAGTTAGTATACATTAAAATTTTTACTGAAAATGCAGAACAGTGCCACTGACACCCTGTGTTTGTCACGTGAAGCGTGTGGGAAGGAAGGCGCAGTTAAATTAAGCACTCCCACAACACAACTTCAGGTGATATTTTAGGCCTGGAATGTCTGTTAGGAGCAGTCGCGTATCTTCAGACAGACACTATTTTGAGTAAGACGACATGTACGTAGAGTAATTTCATTAACCCTTTGACGCCTAACTACCCATACAGGGTTCGTACCGCACCGCTAACCTCTCAACGATGCATTTTATATATTTATTCAACAAATATAGGTACTGAATATTTTAAACATGGTACATACTCATATTTTTTTTCTCTTCAAAATGCAGTTTGTTTCATAATTCTAACGTATTTGGTTCCTGTATTATTCACATTTTATATACAGGTGTGCTAAAATTTAAAAAAAAATAATTCTGGCGCCAAAAGGTTAATAAGATATTTTTTTGGGAACTAGTCTTATTTAATAGTGACACCTCATGAAAGACCTACCTTTGTAAGCAGGTCTAATGATATTTTTGTGAAGTGAAACAAATATGCTAGCACACATTACCAAAACATAGGAATTTGTAAGTTATCTTTAAGAGTTCTAACAGCGATCAAACCAGTACAGTTATTGCATACCCGATACACCAGCACACAGCACTAAGTTAAAACAGGCAGACAGATTTTAGAACTTGTTTCATATCAGCAGTCAGGTCATAAAAATTCAAGGTGGCATGTATTACTTGAGAAAATACGGTATAATGCAAAAACTGGGGACAAAAAAAAATGAATGTATTTACATACAGTTCCCACACTCTCACCTTCCGAGCCTCCACCCGATGTTGGAAGTGTCGGGTCATTTTCTGCTCCGGGGCCGGGCGGATCATCAAACAACTGTGCCGGGATGCCCGTGAGAAGGTACTCCACAGCTCGGTCAGGGTTGTTAAAACTTGCTCGTAAGGCTTGCTCCACCTACGAGGCAACAACTAACTAAATTACAAGAACTCTGCAAGTACTAACAGGCAGAAAAAACACTCAAGGCTTCTGAGATGTGATGCTTTGTCATTCAGCAAGTGGCTCCCGCGTTATAAGAGACAAAGGCGTTGACCGATAAAACTGGTTGTTAGTGTGAGTTACGGTAACGGTACAAGGTCAACACAAAGGTGACACCGCCCAATTTTTCCCCTCAGAAACCGCAATTACGATTACAATGATATTCACACACACAATGGCCATGTCCTTTTACACAGTTGACATTTTATCCACAAAGTCTCCTGCAACATCAACACACCTTTCCCACCCCTGCATGCGAGGCCACATTACTCTCGACCATACTAACTCAACACCCTCACCTGCTCTCTGTCATATCCCATATCCATTATATTCTGCAGTATCTTGTTGTAATCTTCCCCCATGAGAAGGGCTGACTCTGCATCCACAATATTCGCTGCGGCCGGCTGCGATGCCGACGGAGGATCCGTGACGGGCGGAACCGTAGACTCAGAACTGCAAAGACACAGTCAGCATATCAATAGTCAGATCATTCAGCAGTATGGTGATGGCAACGCCATATATAGAGACTGTCAGATCATCATTTTCCTAGAAGAATGCTGCCCACAAAAGGGAAATCTGCAACACAAAGACAGTATGTGAAACACAACAAGCATGGTGCAAGAGAAAAGATAAGTATTTTACTGTCAGGACTGTGGTATTGCTCTGTGTGTGTGTGTAAGGGTGTTTTGAGGTCCGCCAAACCATTATTTCTGAGGTCACGCAAGGTGCATATTTGTTAACAACATCTATAAGCAAATACCATTCGAAGTGCGCTTCATATAGCACAAAAAAATGTGGAAGTTATTTCAGACACAACGCACACAATCTGTAACGTGCTGCAGTAAAATTTCAGTGCCCTTAAAAACACAGCTGCACTACGGTAAATGATAAGAAAAAACACAATATATTTAACGCTGGGTGTACATGACAGTAAACTACTGCCAGTACTGAGCAACGATGTTTTACGTAACAGTAATTCTTGGCTAGCCGGCTCTTTGCTGGTGTTCTCCAACCAGCATACACGAGAGAAGTCTCACAATACAAAGTTTCTTTATACACCAAAGTAAAATTCTGCTAGTTGTGACAGCAATGTACTGGAGGTGATAACAGCGATGGCAAAATCAGCTGTCTGTGAACACAAAGAGTGAACTGAGGATGAGAGTCCGGTACCAACTGGTCACTGACCGGACATGGCTTGCCAGCACAAAACTCACTGTTGCCATGTTATGTAAAAAGGTAAAGCAGTCCCGTTAGAGGCCTGGACAGGTCTAGAGGGTTCCAGGAAGTTAAGGCTCCCAGATTTCGTGACAACCGCACAGGATGGTGGTAGGTTGTCAGCCTTACGCACCAGCCACCTTTACCCCCAGGAAATACTCCTGGTACTCATTTATGTTAGAGGCTGAGTCGACCCCAGGGCCATAGTGCGATCGGAAGGATTTTATGTCAATGAAAAATCCACTGACACCAGATGGGATCGAACCAATGACCTTCTGATTTGTAG
>Ga0123354_10015951_pt1 | contig 11768 bp, 7 predicted proteins | sample TergutLab28metaG_2_FD_97872 | JGI IMG/M metagenome (GOLD analysis project Ga0123354, IMG submission 97872) | Labiotermes labralis P4 segment gut microbial communities from Petit-Saut dam, French Guiana - Lab288 P4 | ecosystem: Host-associated > Arthropoda: Insects > Digestive system > Gut ... | reverse complement strand
TTGGTGTTTCTGTTGTTGGTTGTTTTGGTGGGTGGGTGGTCGGTGGGGCGTAGAGGTGGGGGTGTGGGGGGGGGGCTGGTGCTTCTGCTTCTTGTAGGGAAACAGAAATAAAGAAGCTAAAACTACAGCAACAGAGAACATTTACTTTTATTTCTGCACCGCGGTTCGTGTCCCCATGTTGCTTCTTGCTGATACAACTTCTGAATGTCTACCAAAAGCATTTGTAGGTCTAATGTACTTCTTGTTCATACGCCGTTCTCCCTCTACCTACTTCCATCTAGCCTTCTTGTACTTCTTTTCTAGATCCCTTTCCTCAAATGCTGTCCCATTTCTTTCCCCAAACACCCCTGCAACTACATTCACACTGCACACTTCCATTCCATTTGTATCAATCGTCAGTATTACCAAGTACTTCTTGTTCTTCTTCTAGGCAGTGTTATTATTTCGAGCAAAAATATTTTGCCTTTTCTGCCAGGGCGTGAAACCGTGTACCCCACATTCCGAGTGACTGCTGTACTCAGTCTAAGGACGCACTGCAAGTGTAGTGCTTGGAGGTTAGCGGTGTAGCAGGTCCACGGAAGGAATGCCATTTTGACCAACATGAAGGAACTTACCCAGGCGGCCTCAGTGACTCCTGCTTCTCAGCTAGGAGACGGATTAGGGCAAGGGGTGGTCAGGGGTGTGTCCTTACCCTCAGAGAACAGCCGCTGTGAGCCTCAGCCTCTTCTGACTAATAGACCCATAAAGCAGCATTTGTGTTAGCTAAGGATCAGAAACCTACCTCACGTTTACATTATCGCTCCCTGACCTGGTACGCACTTTCATTAACTACCGCTTGACCTCTTCAATATTTCACCTTCTCATTACCTAATTATACAGTATATATAAATTATACTACGGGATTATAATTCACTACAAGTAACTTATCTTCTATGCACATCAGCCACAACACTAAATTCCATGCACAATAAATGTTTATCTTCTAATATTTTATACTTATCCACACGATACACTTTTAACCGTGAATTTAACCAAAATTCTACGATTTTTTTTAACTATGTACTGATTTCGACAAATTATAATTACAGTTGTGTTCTTGCTCTCACCACCCTGAAGATGGCCCCACGAATGGCCAAAACATGCCGGCGGTTAATATATAATAAATTTAAGTGCATCTGTTGGTCTTTTTTCAACGTTCGTACCCACCTGACATCTTTAATGAAGTGTCAAAGAACAGAAATCCGTAAAGTCATAAAACCACTGAGCACACAGCAATGAACACTTGATGTCTATCAACAGTGGTTTGATATGACCTGCCTTAAATGTCCTCCAGATGTTCCGCCGCCAGCCCCTGTCCAGACAGGAACCACAGCTCCAGTAACCTACACGTAGTTACTACCGAATGCATTCTAACGGTCCTTGGAATTTAACTGGTTAGATGTCGGTACAGTGCATTATATTCCAACGCTAATTACTGACCCACAAGCTGAATGCACTCTAAAATGTTACAGAATAATTCTGTGGCGGTGGAACAGCTCATTTGGTACAGTGATTAGACTAGGGACTAGACGACCGACGAATAGAGGTCAAATTCCCCTCAGGGGCAAGAGATGTCTCTCTTCTTCAAAGCGGCCAGACCACCTCTAAAGCCTATCCAGCCTCCTAGTCAATGGATTAGGAGACTCTTTCTCCGAGGATATAGCGGCCAGAACGTGAAACTAACAGACCTCCCCATTGTCCCACAGTGGAGAATGAGTGGAGCTACCGCCTACCGCCACCCCCCCCCCCCAATTCCTGAACAGCATGCACAGGGGCAACTTTGTCTTTACAGAACATTTCTACGTTTCAGCTGGCAGGCAAGAGTCAAAATCAAAGTCACTTTTTTTTATAACCCCCCTTCATGGGATGACCTGATCTCTATCCCGCGTAACAACCTGTGCTATTTGTGGTGTGCTGATATAGCAACGGGACCTCCGGCAAGTCCCACTGCTACGACACATTACCTCTACTATGCATCTAACAAAAGCCACAAACAAGCCTAATGGTAACAACAGCGTGACAGAGAGTTGCCAGTTGCAGTTATAGCACCCACTGCCTTCAACCTCTCCTACTTTTATTTTCTTCCGTATTGCATGTAAGCATCAGATCAACGAAGTGCGAGATTGTTTCTAAAGTTTTTGTGACTACTCACTTCGAAGTCAAAGCACGTATTTCTAATACAGACAGTGTCTATGAGAAGTAACGCTCAATTGCCGAGTGGCATGTGCCTCCGAGGTCTGAGCACGTCGGTCGATGGACGAGGGAGAAGGAGCGTCCTGGACTACGGGCAAGGCTATATCCCACCCCCTTGTGTTCTTCAATTGCTAACCGCTTCCTTGGATTTGATGGCGGTGCAGTAGTTTGAAAGGGGTGAGGACGGCAGATGAGGGAGATAGTGGGGTACACGACAATTGTTTCTCCTTCTACTGCAACTCTCTTTCACAAAAATGCACTAATACCGAGATGCCGTGAGGCAGGTGTAACAATACATGACATTCACCAGGCTCGCCAGCATTTTAATTACGCTGCAATGGTGCAAGACTGAGATTTCAGAACGAACATAACTAAATTAACCCACAGACCGACTGAGGTGTACGTACTGTTACGAATTTACTGTGAAGTTATATCTGTTTGCTCAGCCGATAAAGAAATTTCATGCTTTGAAGAAACCTGCGGTTCATTAACGTCTTTATAAACTCCTCCAATAACCTATCCCGAACCAGCGCAAACTAATTCAGATGTTCGCCCTCTTTAATATTATTATTATATGGCAGGGGTAAATTTATCCCTTTCCAAACCATGAAGCAATACAGCAGGAATAATCAGGCTTGAGAAAAAAAACCAAATAATAAAACAGGTAACATGACGACAGCCGCACAATGATGGGAAAATGGAGGCTAAATAGGAGCCTAACTGCTGTAATTACTGCTGTCACATTTTGTGAGCCATTGCAAAAACACGCGCAGGGGCAAATGAATTCAAATATCGCGGCATACACAGCTCAAATCCTGTTCGCATTGGACTGCCCATGTCACGCTTCAAGTATGGTACCACTAGTGCCAAAAAAATCACGCGACTACCGCATGCATCGGCTGCACCGTCAGACGAATCACTGCTACAGCAGCACCTCAATTTGCCTGTGTTGTGTTACTGCGGCCGCTGCACGATGTCTCATGTCTCCACTGCAACTAATGCGGTTGGAAGCAGTCGTCTGCACGTTGCACTGTGATAGGCACGTCTGGCGATCGACGTATAAACAGACGGACGTGTTTACTGTGATGACGGAATAAAAATATTGCTTCTAGATCACATATGAACTATGGTCAGTCTTCCAGCTGTGTTTACACTACACAGCGCTGTACACTTGTAGTGTGTTTTTAGAGGACAATATGAAAACGAAATCAGACAAAATAGTAATGAAATAATAGAAACGTTTAATATATTTTTCATTAATAGCTATGTTTCTTCGCCAGAAAAAACTAGGTAATATTATCACTATGTTTATTCTATCATGCTGCCTTTACTTCCGAATTAGCGAAACTACTACTACCTTTGGGTGGACCGCAGAAGCACAATGGTTAAGGTGCTGCGCTACAAATCGGAAGGTCGCTGGTTCGATTTCAAATGGTGTCACTGGAATTTTTCATTTATATAATCCTTCCGATCGCACTATGGCCCTGGGGTCGACTCAGCCTCTAACAGAAATGAGTACCAGGAGTATTTCCTGGGGTTAAAAACGGCCGGTACGTAAGGCTGACAACCTTACCACCATTCTGGGCCATTGTCACGTAATCTGGGAACCTTAATTTCCTGGAACCCTCTGGGCACCTTGGGACTGTAATAGGACTGATTTACCTTTTACCAACTACTTTTGTCATATCCCGTCGCAACTCCACCAAACGTGTAGACGATAGGTTTAGTGGGTTACGTTAACGGAACAAAGTTGCCCACAGCACTGAAACTGACACTTGTTTAATAAAATAATGAATCTGTAAAATGACAGGAACAAGTGCAGGCAGAGATCGAATTTTTCAACTGTCCTTTGGAATTTTTAAAGTTAATCCAGGAGCTTAAACATTATGCCAATTTGACTATACATGGCGATAAAATTCGAACGTCTTTACTAGCAAGACGGGCACTGTACGTACAACGCAGTACTGACACGCGTGCGTGCAAACGTTGTTGCAGCGAAAAAGCAATAAGTATTAAATATTATGAGTGTGTGTTTGTAGCCTTAGGTATACAGTATGCAATGAGCATGTGCCATATTGTCATCTGCAGCCTGTCCGGCTGTACAATATCTTTCCACATTATCTCATAATTGGCAACATTAAAAAAAAAGCTGTGAAAATAAAATGTGTGTTTTGATTTTCTGTACAGACTTTTCTGAAACATTTCTCATTCTAAGAAGAATTTTGCGAGGTATGATCATAAATGTACATTGGTCTTCATGTAAAGTGCCCGTTATTCTTGTCAGACTTAAACGAAACTTCAATTTTCTAGAAAGATTTTCGTGAAACACTCAAGTATCAAATTTCATGAAAATCCATCCAGTGAGAGTCGATTTGTTCCATGCGGGCTGGCGGACGGACGGAAGAAGACACACAGACAGACATGACTAAGCTAATTGTCGCTTTTCGCAGTTTTGCGAATGCGTCTAAAAACTACGCACATTCTGATCGCACATAAAGCAAAAAAATACAACAATTACCAGATTCGCTCAGTCTAGTTACGTCAACCGTGATCTATCTTCTAACGCTGATAGTTGCTCAGCTAATTACACTTTAATAGAAATCTATGGTTCATTACAGTCTATGTAAGGTCTCAAGACGACAGTATCTTGACCCAGTTCACTCTAGCTCACAAGAAAGATTCACCCTATAGTCGTATTCCGTCCATGGAATAATTTCCCATTTCCCAGTTTGTCTCTTTCCTTCAGGTAGCAATTTCAGTCACGCATTGCTGTCGCTTACTCTCACCTCTGTGTCATCTAAACATTTCCTCTCTCCCAAACCTCCGTAATTCACTCACGAATTATGAACTTCATTAGGCAATTTTCTCCCACTTACTCTTCCATACGTTGAAAATATTCCCCCCGCTCAGTTCTGAAACAGAAAGCGATGGACCTAAACAACTACAATCAACTCGAAATATAATTCAACTTTATCGCAACAAATTCATTTTTCATAGAACAGATGAAGGCTAACAACACAGAAGATTCGGAATATAACAAACACAGCTAATTTAAATTAATATTTTAAACGTAATTAACTAATTTTGGTAGTGGTACATTCGAGATTCGAATGACAATGCCTGATTGTACGAAACCCAAACACGTACAGTCCAATTACATCACATTTAAGGAAAATATACAATTATTTCAATCAATGAGAACGAGGCTTCGGCTGGGGATCAGGGGTGGGTTTCGGATCCGGATTTGTTTGTTACCTTCTGTGCGGTCCATATAAATGTGCAGCTGTCAATTGAAGCAAAATGGCTTCCATAATCATGCTAAATTCATTCGTAGCGTCAGCAGATGATGATGAAAGTGATTAGTAAATTATTATGGATGCATTTCTACGTTTCCAGCATTGGGAGATTATCCCACCATTTAATTACTTCCAATTACCAAACGTACATATGTATATTTTTTAATTTCAAATTATTTTAACTGGCTTCAGAACCGTTGCTGGAGGGGATGAGTGAAAGGTTGGAGGGGGGAATGTTTTAGCGGTGATGATAGTATCAATGATTATTTATGATTTAAACTATTCACGTATTGGGGAGAGACGAATACATACATGCAGTTGAATGGGGAATGGGAGCCAGAGACAGAAAAGGGGTGTTTTCATTGCACGTAACAGGGACATACTGCATACAGAATAATAATTCAAAATAAACAAACACCGAACCAACTCAATGAGTCACTCTCCATACGAACCCACACCAGCTTCCACTTTAAAAACACCCACAAACGAATACAGCAACATGGCGGTATGGCGCATCACCATATGGGTTTCCATTACCAAGTATCAAACCTCGGGTATGGCAGCAATAGAAAGTGTTTGTAACCAATTCAAAGAAAAACGACTTAAAGAACGTTAATTTGAAAAGTGCTATCATGCGCAATGTTCCTTCATGCACTGTGATTTTCTTACAATTCAGATATAGGGCTTAAGTATCAGTGCAGCATTGGATCTAAATTAAATATGCCACTTGTGTTGGACGGTCATAACTTGACAAGATTAATTTTTGGTCAAGAACTGCATAAGAAGTGCACCTACTGTACGCTCCTGCAAGTAAGCCTCAGTGGAATTCCAAAGTTACGTTATCCTGCTTGCTATCTTGGCGTGTGATATGAGACTAAGCCCATACTCCGGCCCTGTTAATACGTTTAACGTTTAACACGCACCATCCTACAGTACCGCGATCAAGCAACGGGCAATTTACTGCAGCGACACGGCGCAAGGCCCGCTTTCCGAAGGAGCATGGCTGCACTTGAAACAGCGTTCAAGAAAAATCTTACGACTGCTACCACACAGGATCCTTGACGATGGTATATAACATTTCGAATCATTCAAAACTGACATATTAATACCGTCCAACATTTAAAATAAAAATTCAAGCATGGGACGATAGCAATGGCAAAACACAGCACGATTCCAAAAATGATGACTGAACCCTCGGCACCTAAGCCTACATAGCTTAACCTTTTGGCGCCGGAATTATTTTTTTTTATTTTAGCACATCCTGTATATAAAACGTGAATATTACAGGAACCAAATACGTTAGAATTATGAAACAAACTGCATTTTGAAGAGAAAAAGACGGAGAGTGTGTACCATGTTTAAAATATTCAGTACCTCTATTTTTTAAAATAAATATACAAAATGCAACTTTAGAGGTTACCGGTGCGGTACGACCACTATACTTGACATTAGGCGTCAAAAGGTTAAGACTTTGAATATCAGGTGTGTGTATCGTGAACTGTATACATTGCACTATAATGGGCCAACACATGGTACGACTGGGTGCATTGAATCAGCAGGTGTGTGTATCGCGTGCTGCATACTGCAGGCCCACACTATCAGTCAAATTAACGAAGACCATCCTCAGAACGCTCTGCCAAATGAGCCGCGCCAAACCCAGAGGAAAGGGAAAAAAAAGTAAAGGCGTTTATTATCAAATAAACAGAGAGTTAAAGCGGAAAGAATTAAAAAAAAAAGGTGCGCAGTAATTTATTCTTCCAAACTGATTATCCGAGAACCGAACCTGGATTCGTAAAACTGGAAAACCAGTTTTCCTCGCATAAAACCAAAAATCCATAAGCTTTAAAAATCATTTTGCCAACAAAATTAGCAGATATAATACAGTCCATTTTGCCCTGAAGGGCCACGCAATCTAATGAATAATAACCCAAATGATTAAGGAAATTCAAACTGCAATCATTATTCAACCAACTTGCGGTAAGCCTTGGTGTTCATTGCTGATCCGGAAAGCGTCCGAAATTTCTTAGAACGTGTAAGAAATATGCATCCGAAACAAAATGAACACTGTGCCTATGTTCATTCATCTATTTTCTTATTTAACAACAGTCACGAACCCACAGTATATGAAGACCAGTGGCTGGGTGATCAGCAACCAATGAGCTGCAAAGGACGGAAAAGAAATAGGTTCTTTCCTCATCGGATGTACTGTCCCGGTATTTGCCCGGAGACAGAAAAGAAATCCCACAAAACCTTCAGCCACGGTAGTTGGTGTCCCGACCAAGAGATGCAGCAGGGGATCTCTTGAATGCAAGTCAGAAGCGTCATTCGCTTCAGTCAAATTTCCCGGTACTTCGAATTGGTTATGTCCAGGGTTTGAACCCAGACTCTCATTTGTTCATTTTACTTTATACGAAATGTTCACAACCCGGGTAAATGTAATTGGACGAAAAATATACACATTTCCCTGTCTACAATAATTGAGACTGATCTGGCCAGTCACACAGCCAACCACCAAATTTAAATAAATAAACTTTATCACTGCTGAGTGACCCGCAATATTTGTTTGACACTAGTTCTACTTGTCGCACGCAAGTTATGCAGAATTTAGTTTACAATGCCGGTAACTTTAATAATTAAGACATGTTTAATATATCAATATTAATTATCGGTGATCATATATTAATATAACTTTTCAAAACGTTACCACAAATATCGGCGGTAATCACAAGTTAATTGTGGGGGAGAGATTTTCCGCACATGTCCAGACCGGCCCTGGGGCCCACCCAGCCCCCTGCACAATGGCTACCGGGTCTTTCCCGGGGGTAAAGAGCGGCCAGGCCGTGACGCTGACCCCTCACCACCTTCTAGTGCCGTGGTCAAGAAAGAGTAGAGCTATACCTCTACTCTGGTACGGCCTGTACAGAGCCTCAGTGCCTGTAAAAGGGTGCACTTTACTTTTATTACCTGAAGGACAGTCACTAACAATACATAATAGGAAATAAAATAACAGAGCGACCGCTGCGCTAAAGGGGGCATCACAGAAGATGGACTAGTGGGAGCACATGCCAGTCGAAAGCCTTTCCTTTCACTTTGCTCCCTATGTGACGTCACTCACAAACGAAGCTCTACAGTAACCATGCCAACCAGGTTGTGACTCATGCGTTACTCAGAAGCCAAGTGTATTATAGTTGCAAACTTGGAACATTCGGCATTATTTCTCAGTCCCAATTTATTTGGCTTCGGTATGAATTAAAACCGGTCAGTCAGGTTTAGATTAAAACACCCGAATTTATGCCAATAACACTGAAATGCCTTTGCTGAAATACTTCACTATTTAACATTACAAAGGCAGTAGCATAGGAAGTTTACTAAGAGCCTTCCAGTTCCCTTTAACTTCCTTGGACCTATATAAAAATTCCTTAGCTTGAGTTCTGGTCCCATACGAGACTATAAATGTTTACAAGGACAGTTAACTTCCATTTTCCAGCTACGTCTACATCAGACTTCATATTAAAATTGCCTTATAAAATTTGTGAAACGGAACAGCGAAACAGCAAACGTTCGTGTCTTTTCTGTGTCAATACATTCACCGCTTTCGCAAATGCCTACGACAACCAGCAAGCTTCTGCTCTCGGAAAATCCACTTACTGAGTTTACCTGAGAAGTTTGCAAAGGTTCGAACATTTTCGAAGCCTCTCGAAAATATTCGAGGTGAGACTTTCTTAGATATGCCCCGCTGCAGTCCCACTGCCACTGTGCTTGCTAGCACACCGACCTTATACGAGAAGCAGTGCACAGTGCAGTGGTTATAGTCGCATTCCGAAGTGTCCAGGTCACTGCTGCTCCAGAATGACCAGGGTGGGCAATTTGTGACTGTGCAGTGTACAGGCTCAGGATACAAAAGCATCATCAAAACACACAAATGCCTATATATATATATATATATATATATATATATATGTGTGTGTGTGTGTGTGTATATATATATATATATACACACACACACACACACATACATACACACAGACACACACATACAAATATACAGTACATACACACATACATAATATAGAATATATACACATAGACACACACATACAAACATACATACAAATATACAGTACATACATACATACATAATATACAATACACAGGCACGCACATACAGTACATACATACATACATACATATATACATACACGTATTCATACGTACATAATATGTAATACATACACATACGTACATGCATGCATACATACATACATAAATATACACACACATATACACATATATACATACAAACCTGGAAACAAAATTTAGTTAGAATGCAAGGTGTGAAAACAAGTCCACGAAAGTACAAAAAGCACAAAATTATTGCAATTAAAACAATACAATTGCTTCGTCTAAAACATTCAAGTGTTAAATAAATGCCTTAAATACAGCAGGTAATAAGATTGTGAGTCATTTTCAAACAGTACAAATTCTTCAACAGGATAAAAGGACTGTGCCCGTAACTATGTCTTTAACGCTGCTTTACACTGAGTTTTTTCGTTCATAAGATTTGAAATTCTACAGTGATTCACTACTGAATGTTTTGATGCCGGTATAAGTACACACCTCTCTGAAAACATGAAACGTTGGTGCTAGGCTATGAAGATGCAACATACTGCTTGTACTAGCACAGTGAAGAGCTTGATTTCTTTGAAATTGTTCTTGGTTATCAGTAAACAGGTACCGTTGCTGATACTGACGGGGAGACAGCCTCATTAATCAAGCGGGGCGGAATGGAGGGCATACTTCGAAAGCATAACGATGGGAAACGGGGAAAGACCATTAGAGAAACGACAATGAGCCAACAAGTTAGTTACCTTGTGGTAAACCACAAAATTGCTTTACACAATAAAATTCTTCAATTTTCATACATCAGATCCCTTGTTTCATGAATTCTAACAACACTCCCCATCAATCCGACACTTGCCTTAACAAACACAACCAAATAAGGGGCTTTATAATATTTCCTCAGCTCTGATTTTCAAAACTCATACAATTAATTACTGATGTACAACTTCTGCAAAATGTTCCTGTCGCACGCACACATTTCACGTGACTTTATCCTTCTCCATGAGTGACCATGTTTTATATTCAAGTTATAACTGGCTTGAAGCCAGTTGTACTACTTTTCTCGAAACCTACGATTTTCGGTAAAACACCCTGGGGGTGGGGGGGGGGGTGGCCTAGGAGAGTGACACAATGTGTTACGTACGCAGTACCTTCGTTATTTACAAAACAACGCACTTATAAAGTTTAGATTGGTAGATTAAAGGAGGTCAAGAGGAGCTGGGAAAGCAGATGGAATAAAATTTATTTAAAATCCACACAGAATTGGCGGGCAGTGGGGAGGTGGTGCTGGACAAACGGCAACTTTTAATACTAGTAAGGAAATGGGATGACAATACTATTAGGATCCTTAAGAAGGAAATGAGCTGCGGCGAATCATGTTGTATGTGATGTATTCGGTGACTTAGCAGTGATTAACATTCGGGATCTGTAACCCAACAGCATGTTAGATTCAGGTCGCACGATACCGCCGCGAGAGCCACTGAATTAACGACATCATTCGGCCAGATGCGCGGAAGATAAACTACAACAATTACAGAGGTTAACAATTTTGAATACGTTGCTGCTGGAGTTCCCCGTAAAGTAACTAACATTATCTTGCTCAAATTTTAGTTTGGAAACCTACGAGATTGAAGACATGAAACATGGCAACCAGCAGCTTATATTATTTCCGTCCTATTTATAAATAACATGTAAAAAGAGACGAAGTCCATAATATAAAGAAAAATGTATAAAACAACTGTAAATTATTTTTATATCTAGGGAGGAGTGCTGGTTGTTTATATGGATGGTGGGGGGTTGAACTCCAGGGATGACAGAAAAACCACACGGCATGAAACCGCACCAATTTCATTGCTATCAATGGCAATCATTTTAACGACCAGGGCGTGGATGACATGCATTTGAATTCGTTCGAATGAAACGTGACGATCGGTAGCCGCTGAGTGATGAGGTGCGGTGGGGCAATATTCATATTAGCAGTCAGTGCCAAAAACTACATCGCAGATTGTTTCATGGACTCGGCGCAAAAAAAAAAAAAAGCTGTTTCGTGAGAGGTGAGGTGAGGACCGCGAAGATTACTGTCTTTTGGAATTTGTCCCCCTGTAGTCTGGCACAAATTTT
>Ga0123354_10015950_pt1 | contig 11769 bp, 8 predicted proteins | sample TergutLab28metaG_2_FD_97872 | JGI IMG/M metagenome (GOLD analysis project Ga0123354, IMG submission 97872) | Labiotermes labralis P4 segment gut microbial communities from Petit-Saut dam, French Guiana - Lab288 P4 | ecosystem: Host-associated > Arthropoda: Insects > Digestive system > Gut ... | reverse complement strand
GCACACTGTACAGAATTACCAAGCACACTGTACAGAATTACCAAGCACACTGTACAGAATTACCAAGCACACTGTACAGAATTACCACGCACACTGTACAGAATTACCAAGCACACTGTACAGAATTACCAAGCACACTGTGCAGAATTACCACGCACACTGTACAGAATTACCACGCACACTGTACGTTCGCATTAGATAAGCTTTCAACAGAATGTATATAACCAGCCGCCGAAAGCCGAAATGACAGATATGTCGTTAGGTTACCTAGCCCACGATATTACAGACTGTAGAACTGTACACAGACCTAAAAGTTATTCAGATTCAATTACGTTCTTGACACCTGGATCTGTAAGAATCTGTAAGGATCTGTAAGGAAGTGCGAACGGCCGACCTCTAGAGGTTATCTCGGAATTCGGCCGAACACTGAGCAAAACGAACTTAAGAGCCCAGTGTAGCGGATAACCTGGCTGAGACTGACTGGACTAGTTCCGAATTATGGGGTCCTTGGTTTTTATATTTATATAAATCCTGATAATGGCCTTTTGGGGCCGAAAAATGTAGCATGTTGTAATCATATCACTGTTTTAAAATAAATCTGTACTTTTGTTTTCATTTCATTTGTTCGTTAATTTATTTGGCAAATATAGTTTGTCACTTCCCGTCGGCTCGCTCATAACAAAGGACTTCGCATACCTTAAACTAAAACTTTCCAACGTCTTCTTCAATTAAGTAAAACAATTCAAAACTTAATATTGAATGCAATGCATTGAAGTAAAACAATTCAAAACTTAATACTGAATGCAATGCATTGAAGTAAAACAATTCAAAACTTAATATTGAATGCAATGCATTGAGGTAAAACAATTCGAAACTTAATATCGAATGCAATGCGTTGAAGTAAAACAATTCAAACCTTAATATTTAATGCAATGCATCGAAGTAAAACGTGTGGACCGCGCCTCACAGCAGAGTGCAATGTCGACGGGGAATGACCATTCGTATTTGTCAGATAAAATAATGACACTATACAGGTGCAGTGTAACGTCGCTACGCTACCGTACGCTGTGTCCACCGTATCAGTCCGACACCGCTACAGCTGCACACCGACACATTCCGTGGAGGCGTCGTCATCTTGCTAATCTTAAGCACACATGATCCATTTATACAGAGAAGGTCACGCACGGCTTGCAACACAATTTAATTCGGAACAGTGATGTGGGGGGGGGGGGTGTCTAGCGTTATGTGGAATGTATGCGAAATGTGGGCAGGCGCTTGTTTGAACTGTGACAAATCCAGAGCGATCTGAAAGAGGTGATAGGCTGCACTGCTGTTTTATCCTTTGGGGCTTGAAGCACAACTGTGGATAAATAGGTGGGTAAATGGAAGAATACAATAAAGAGTAGGGAGTAGAATGAGGGGCAGGAAGAGATAAGCTTTAAAGGTGGAGGGAACAGAACGCGAAAAGTGAGTGAGGAGAAGTGGGAACAAAAACAGAATCATGGGACAGGAGAAGAATGAAGATAATAAAGAATGAAAACAAAAGTACATGATAATGTTAATGAGGCGGATGAGGAGAATGTAACAAGGTTTAATAATAATAATAATAATAATAATACAGCGCATGTGGAATGTAAAACAAAGGCGATACCAGCAATAATAGAGGCGACTGGGACTATTTCAGTGTCATTCAGAAAATACGTGAGCAACATACCGGGAAAACATGAAGTTAAGGAACTACAGAAAACAGCCATATTGGGCACTGCACACATACTGCGGAAAGTACTAATGTAATAATACAATAGATTCAATACTGAAACTAACGATATAAGTACCATGAATAGTAACAACAGGATAGCTGTAACACTGTATTCCCTAGGGACATAGTTTGTCTCAGGAATATAAGTATAAATACCCTGCATAAAGGAGATGATGATGATGATGATAATAATAATAATAATAATAATGTTACAAATAAGTAACAAAGTGTTGAATGAAAAGTTTGGAAGCCATAACAGGAAAAGTTCAACAGATTCACTACAAAAGATAGCATATGTCCGTCGAACATCACACATTATACAAAACGTACTGCTGTCTGAAAACTGAAAGCTGAGCCGTAGGGATCACCGTCGGTTCCAGAGAAGTGCCGGGGAGAAAAGACTTGTGACAGGAGACATGATGATGACGATGATGGTGATGGTGTTGAAGATGAAGATGGTGATAACATAATACAAAACAAAATGTTTTATTTTAGTCTCCCCAAGTCATTTTTCAGAAAATCACCGTACTGCAAACCTAACTTCTTCGTAGGAATGCGGACGGGTGGGTCAAACTCTTAACGCATTATAGAATAGACTAAAGGAGATTTCATACGGAGTGGCCTGAATAATGTTATAATTCTGTACGTAAGAACTCTAGTCGATGAAGTTACAAACACAGAGACAGATATGCCTGTATGAGCATTGCCTTTAATCTATCCGAATGAAATCTTCAAAATTCAGAACAGAGGAAGCTGATACTGCCTGTGTTTTCCATTACGTCATTCAGAAAGAGGATGCATGAAATAAAAGCACGTGTAATGGGAAGGTCATGCCTTTCCATCCGTCCGTCCGTCCGTATACTTCACATCGGATATTACTAAATATAATAATGTGAAATGCCAACTTGATGCAACAAGGTAATTTTATTGATGTATTCTTAGCTCTACATGTTTCGGGTACATACGCCCATCATCAGGAACATTAGATGTTGAGTTGCAGCATATTATTTTCTGCACCGAGTTTGTGGATGGGTGGTGGTCTTGACAGCCTCTGCGTGGGTCGCGTGTACGGTGCGGATGGTGCACAGCACCATCCGCACCGTACACAGCGGCTCTCAAGACCACCACCCATCCAAAACCTCGGTGCAGAAAGCCATATGCTGCAACTCAACATCTAATGCTCCTGATGATAGGCGTACGCGCCCGGAACATGTAGAGCTAAGAATACATCAATAAAATTACCTTGTTGCATCAAGTTGGCATTTCACTTTATTTCATGAGGAAGATGCACGGTCAAACAACCCTCAAATTACTACATGTATTTCTATTACATTTTATATTGGTGGTGCAGGAATACGTAAAGCAACTTGGCCCGGTCCGGGCAAACATGATCCCTACTGCCATTTCAGTTCAACTACAAGTTCGTAGCCATTTTTCGTCAGAAACTTCTCGATGAACAACATTTTGAAGGCACTCCAGTCATATAATATATCGATATGATTATGACACAGCTTTAATTCTAAGCATTCTCCAATATGGTGAATTCTTGACGAATACGTGGAAACAACAGCGCCTTATTGTATTACAGTCCAAAAGTATTTTTATTATGAGGCGCATACGAGGAACATTAACGCGCTCTGTACGCAAAATGGAGGTGTTTAGTGCTACTGTGAGTGGTAAATATAGTTACCACTGTGCTTTAATAGGGTTTTAAAAAGCATACAAAATCCTCTGTTTATATATCCATAATTTTACAATAAAAACCAAAAGCAGTAATCAATAGGTCTCCGACAACACCTAGCAGTTTCGGTCTTACTACATGTTTCGTCCTGGCTGTGTCATCAGCCGGATGGGACACGTAGGGTAGAAGAGGCCATTAAGGTCTAGTGTGGGAGTAGAGGTATAACTACTCTTTCTTTAACCTCGGCGCTAGATGTGGGTGCGTGGTCGCCACGCCTCAGCAGCTTTAACCCCGAGAATGACCCGGTAACCACTGTACGGGAGGCTGGGTGATCCCTAGGGCCGGTCTGGATGTGTGCGAAAAATCTTACCGCCACCGGGTTTCGATCTCCGGACCGTCCAGCCCGTAGCGGGTGTTATACCTACTGAGCTATCCCGGTCCACAATTACTTGATTATTCCATTCAAAACTACCTTGAATTAGCTGATATATTATAGATTACGATTATGCACAAGTGTATATTGTCAAAATCTACAGCAGTCGACTGTATAAAGCATCCCAAAAACCCCCGTCCCTCATGTCATTCTATGCCGCTTCGCTTCTTTCAGTTTTCTACAAAAACCACCCTGATTATTGAACGTTTCAATGGATTCAGTGCTTAAATTTCTGGCCCACACTAAACTTAATAATCTAAAGTTTCTACTTTCTATTCACTTTGCTGTCCTTCAGACATCCCCCTTAATATAACTGCTCTACTAGCGGTACCTTGCCAATCAACTGCACCCATTAGATTCAATATGGTGGCAGCCTACTCCTATAACTATACAGCTTTCTGCCATGTCCCATAAATACAACTTCCAGGGGTTGTGACACAGAAAGTTGGGGCACCAAGAGAAAATGAAGTAAATTTCTTACAAAGATACGAATCAGGGATACCAACTGCACGAGAAATCGTCGCTTAGATAACGTATACAATACGTTTCATGTAAACAAAAGAACCTAGCTGGCTTATTTTTTCCTCCTAAAAAGGAAAATTAGTTTTTGATATCCGACGTGGCCAAATCTGGCCATGTCGGAGGGAAGTAGCTGTACTGATATTATGACCTGTACCGGAGGCTGCGGTTACAGTTTTTAGTACTCCTGATGATGGGTGCTGTGACACCCGAAACATGTAGAGTGATTTTGCAGTAAATAAATATCTGCATACTGTTGATTCTGGTAGGATTTTTATTAAAATTGACAAACACTGTGCGTCGAGATTTATAAACATGGCAATCACGCGAAACTTTGAGGTTGTGTCCGATAACTTTAACCTGTATAGAATCTGTATTCACGTGATGAGCTCTCCACAGAAGTAAAAGAGAAAGGGTCACAGTACTAGCTGACAAGTACGCCTACCGAACTGTGGGACGGGGAAGCGTGTTTTAAGAGTTCTGCTCTACAGCGGTTTGTTGTTAACCTGCTTCGCTGCAACGTTTTTTTAAGTAAGTTTATAACTTTGTAGTAAATATCTACTTTTAATTAAATTTCAATGATGTATATTCATGTTACTGTGAAATATGAAGGGCGCTGCATTTGTCAGGATTCGATATTCGTCTCCTTATCCTAACAATGGTCTACATTTTCTTAGGACACTTGCAATAAATATGCCAGATACGAGGAGACACAAAGCGGTGTACTGACGTCACGGTGTGTCGCAAGGTAATCACAAACCTCGACAAACAAACAGTCTTCAAACTATATTAAAAAGTTCAAAAATCTCGTAGGCCAAATGATATTCGATACGTTTAATTCCCTTCATTAGCGCCTAGCGATAACTTTACGTACGACCAGGTTCAACAGTCAAAAATTCTACATGGTGTTCACTTTGCGTTTATATGTTGCGACGGATCTCAGAACAAACAGCCAATTTTGTCTTAATACAGCACTGACAGACTGCCTTTGCATAATCGAGTTGGAGTGTTTACTGCGCGGCACGCACTGAGTCCTTATATGAAGCGCACCTTTCTCATTTAAAGAGTTAAATACATGTATATGTGTCGTGAGTGCGAGATCAAAGGCAACCCCTCTCTTGTCTAATCTCACGAATGATATAGTTCCTTACGGTTTACTGCAAGAAGACGCAGATCTCTCCACGCACTCCTCTACACTGCCCCTCACACACAGTGTAATACTGCACATCATTTTATATTCCGTTCAAATACGAGTATAACAACATTGAACTCCGCGTGTTAACAGATCTCGGATGTTCTTCCATTTTAATTCGCAGATTCCATGACTTGTTCATGAAGCAAATACATACCAGAATATTCGCCGAACAATGTCTTCTTCTTCTTCTTCTTCTCCTCCTCCTCCTCCTTCTTCTTCTCCTTCTTCTTCTCCTTCTCCTCCTCCTCCTTTTTCTCCTTCTTCTTCTTCTTCTTCTTCTCCTTCTACTTCTACTTCTTCTCCTTCTTCTCCTCCTCCTCCTTCTCCTCCTCCTCATTCTTCTTCTTCTTCTTCTTATAAAGCGCTACAACCTATATAAGGTTCTGGCTTGCTCAACCACTTTCTTCCAACTATCTTTATTCCGTGCTACTTTCTTCCAATTGCGTATGTTTATGCTCTTTATATCTTCCAAAATGTCATCTTCCCAACGTGTTTTAGATCAGAACAATGGCTAACCAATAGAATACTTTCCGGTGTCTTATTCCCTCTGAACTTCCTACACGTTACGCCCATCGTAACCTTGCCGTCATCACTACAGACAACCACGGAGAGGTCTTAAACCCCTAGTTATGTAAATCAATCACGAACAGTATTGCCATAAAGGGATGTAATCGTGATTCAATCCACGGACCTGTCGTAAGCATGAATGCGATTTCCGGAGGGTGGGAATCTGAATATGTGTGGCATCGTAGACACTAATTGGTCTTAACAGTAATCCAGCGCTTCTGGTTGGTACATAATGTCAACAGTGATATTCAACAGTCCCACAACCGCGTTGCAGATTCCGGAAGTGACTTACGAAGATTAAGTGTTACACAGAGGACTTGAGCGGATTAGTTACAAGTTAAGCACGAAGCTCAACAGCGGTAACAGCAAACCCTACCACTGGACACGACTCTCTGCCAGTGCTATGCACCTCCCGTTGTCACCAACCTATTTACTACTCATGATTCTCCAACACAGGCTGATGTTTGATTCGTTAATTAATTACACTGTCTATTAATTAGGATATATGTTAGCTAACTGGTAGATTATTTATCACATTGTTGCTTCGGTACTAGCTAGCTGGTTCATGTGTCAGTTTTTCACGTGTCAAGTTAGCTGGACTGCAAGTTAGCTGGCCAATTAGATAGTCAATTACTTAGTTCGTCAGTAATTAATTTAGCTCTTTCGTAAGTTGATTTCTAAGCGAGTTTGTTAATCAGCCACCTAACGGATCTTTCCGAAATAGGGTGGGATGTACTGAATATGGACAGATGGCGGGCGCTTGTGAACGTACAATGAACTATCGGGTTCCATTAAGTACGAAGGATTTCTTAACTGGCTGAGGAAAATATCCACTAGTCAAAAAGGATTTATTGAAATTATTTAGCGAGCCATCCAGTGACAAGTATTCTGGAATGGAAATGAATGGAAATTGTCGAGGTAAAGCAATCCCTGTACATGCCTGGACAGCCCCTTTGGGCTCCAGGAATCTGAGGGTCCCAGAATTTCTAGACAATCGGCAAATGAAGGTGTTATGTTTGTCAGCCCTATGCACCGACTGTCTTTACACCCAAGGAGATACCCCTGGTAATCATTTCTGTGTAAAGGCTGAGTCGAACCCTATGCCATACTGCGGCCGGACGGAACAGGTCAATGACCCCAACGGGAATCGAATCCACGACGTTCCGGCTTGTAGCGCAGTACCTCGACCAAATTCGCCATCGCGTATCCCATTGTCAAGCTATATCTGTGTTAATATGACTGAACCAGTGCCAGAACATGACCATTCTTTGCGCCTTTCATGCTGAGCTCAGTAAGGCCAGATAGCGCCGCATCTATTCGTGGTGTTAATTCATCCTTATGCCCACCAGATATCGCCACAAGATAAGAGCGAGAATAATATGGAGCAGTAAACATAACAATCGCTGGGCGAGAGATTAGCCGCGTGAAATGTGTTACGGAGGTTACAATACGCAGAGCAGGGGTGCACAAAATAAAATGACGATTGTACTGTACAACTCTTACCACGAGTGGCACTGAATTAATAGAGACAAAAACACTATAATCCATTTTAATAATAGCATCTCACATACGTGGCCCATCTAAATGGCTGCACCACATGTCTTTTGTTCGAGCTCAACGTCTGTGTTCCGCCCAATGTAACCTCATTCGTTTCAGCACTTTTTAAGCGCTGGAACAAAAATATGTAAGTCACAAATCTCTTCGTTGTGTAATATTTTTTATCCCACTTTACTTAATCCCCTTACATTTCACTCACGAAACAGCAATTAGTGATAACCCAGCGATAAACAGCAATTTGTGACAACCCAGCGATAAACAATTTCACAGGAGACGGAAAAAACCTGAAAGATCCTTAACAGACCGACACTTAAATGCGTTAATGTAAAATAGGTAAAGTTTTCCCGTTACAGGCCAGGTGTGGCCCAGAGGTTGGGTAGAGGTATAGCTCTACTCTTCCATGACAGCGGCACTAGAGGGAGTAAGTGGTCAGCAGCACGTCCCGGCCGCAATTTACCCCCGGGAAAGACCCAGTACCCATTTTACAGGAGGCTGGGTGGGCCTCAGGGCCGGTCTGGAATGGCGGAAAATCTCGTCCCCACCGGGATTCGATCCCGGACTGCCCAGCCCGGTAGCTCAGTCGCTATACCGACTGAGCTACCGGGCCCACACACCCTTTAAACGCCGAGTTAAATCCCATCTGCCCTTTGCTAGCATTATTCGAAGCTCACCAAATTCTCCACTTTAGCAGGTAAAGCGTTAATCAAATGCGTGTAACAGAGAGAGCGCTGTTAGCGGCAGAACTGGACTGTGTCAACGGAAATGAGCAACACTCGGTCCAACAGTGGCTCATATTCCTGTTTCGACAGCCGTCTGTTCATGGACAGGCTTCTTATTTACGCGAGTCTTAGCTCGAGCGGATGTTCTAAAAACCCTAAGTTTTATCACCATGAATTGAGCGAACTAACAATAAATAGCGTGATTCATTAAGCAGAGCATTCGGTCACCCAGAATATCACGCGCTCATCAGTTCAGCAACCTCCTGACCCATTGAATCAGCAACTACTTAGCCTTGAATTAACTTGTTAGATCAGTCGGCCAACATTTATAATTTAATGTGGGCAATCTGTTGGTGTTTTATGAAAACAATGTTGCTTAAACCCCATCAATACAATCATTATTAAAATCAAACATCACAACTGCAACACGTTTCGGCCTGACAAACCACTTTCATCCTGTATTTACGAAGTACATAAGTATTTGATGTTTGTTGGACCGTGCATCATTGTGATAACTGAAGAATAAAAAACCTAATAGATGCCACCTAATATTTTATTGTACTTCTTATAGGCTCAACATGTTTCGGGCACTACTATGCCCATCGTCAGGAGCTCGTTACTATAATGTTGGTTACCACATTGGTCGTCTCGTTATTGGTTTGCTGTAGGTTGGAGGTTAGGTGCAGTTAGGCTGGAGTAGTGTCTGGGCTGCAAGCTAAACCAAGAACGAAACGACCAATGTGGTAATCAACATTATAGTCGCGAGCTCCTAATGATGGGCATAGTAGTGCCCGAAACATGTTGAGCCTATAAGAAGTACAATAAAATAATAAGTGGCATCTAGTTGGTTTTTTATTCTTCAGTTACATAAATATTCTTAATGCACGGTTATGGAAAACGTAAAGTTTAAACAAAAACGAGGCGTATATATTCATTAAAGTATCCGACAAACTGAGATCTCGGCTTTTACAATTTCCAGTGTATATGTCGTGTTCATTAGCTGCGTATTAAAATAGGTTTAAAGTATTTTCGAATGATTGTGTAATTCTAATAAAGCATACAGTCTACAAAGGCAGTGAAATATTTCAGATCTTACCCAAAGCAGCTGCTACTCCATGTGATAAATCATTCTTCATAAATCCAAGTAGTACTCTGAAGTAGAAACCTAAGTCCCAAATCTGGGAACCCCAACACCAAAACCTACCATCAGACAGGGTGCCAAGCCACTTCCATCCACGTGACACCTCACAATATATGTCCTTAATGTCCACCTTATAATTATATCCATCTCCTTCAAGGGCTTCCAAGTGACCGTTTTCCAAAATATTTCACTAGTAAATCCGTTATGTATTTCCTGTTACTTCCATTCTAGCTACATGCCCAACCCTTCGCGACATCTCACGTTGCAATACGTTAATAACTTAATTCCCATAAGCTTTTATACCTTATTGGAAAATGATTAATTATTGGAGCTCCAAGCCAATTACCAGGCGATATAAGATCTACAGGACAGCAATGTTCACGCATTGGGCTCCCCTGTGCGCTGCTGCATAGTTGTGTGTGGGCACTACTAGGGGGTAGTCACCCCCAACTCAACAGTCGTTCCCCCAACGTGTGGTTGTCTTTGTTTGCCTCATATCGGTTTTTTTTTTTTTTGGCCGGTGTATTGTTCGAGGTAACCATTGCTGTTTTTCAAGGAATCTAAACACAGCCAGATGAAACCGTCTTCCGTTAGAATATTCGCAAATAATAAAATGTTGTTAGGTCCCATGTTGTTTCCCAGATAACTAATGACATCAGCCGGAGCAAGTATTACAGACATTACTAGAAAAGTCACGTTGACATGGAGAATTTTGAAGTTCCGAAGGATTACAACTTGCTGCCATCTGCAAACTATTACGTACGTCACATTTTTAAACAACAACTGATCGCCATGGCGCAGGGTCCTTCTTCACAAGCTGGTAGTTTCTCAGCTGTTTATCATTCAAGCAACACGAAAGTTAATTACCAAGCCCTCCGTACTCGATCCAGTCACATTAATCAAATCCACTCTCTCCTTACCCTATTTCTTTCAGATCCATTTTAATATTATACTCCTGCCAACACCTACAAACCTAAGTTTTCTCTCCCCTTTACTTCTCTCTAACAATTATTGGTAAGCATTAACCTTATCACCGTTCGTGCTACATGCCCCTTCCATCTAATACTCATTAATTTTATGATAGTAAGGAGAGTTTTGGTGAAAAGCACGTACTATGACGCTCCTCGCTTGCAAAATTCTACGTTCCTTTGTTATTTCTTACGACTTAAATACTTTTCTCTGCATTTTGTATTGAATAACACTGGTATTTTTCCCCTTATAGAAGAAAAAGCCACATAGGAAAATCAAAGACATTTATGGCATCCGAACATATGAATTTCACACGATTCTGATTTGCTGGTCACGCCCAAGCACGCTGTTATTTTTCACTTCCTTCGCAAATTCCTAAATAAGAGATTCATAAGTCTCGAGTCATATATAAATACAAGACCCAACGAGTCAGTGAAAATGAGGGCAATGTGGCTAATTCTGAAGTTCCAGGCCGCAGTATAGGTAAGGTAAACTTGTCTCTGTGCAAGTCATGAAGGCGTATGTGGGAAAAGAGGTATAGCTCCACTCATTTTTAACCTCGACACAAGATTAAGGCGAGTGGTTAGTTTCTCGCCTCAGCCACTTTGTCCTCTACGAAACAGCCTCACGTAATGGCTGAATATCGGTCTCGACTGGCCCCTGAGCCAGTCTGAAAATTTGGAACAGACGAAATTCTCCTATCCCTGCAGGAAATCGCAACATGCTCTGTCAGGAGTTGAGTCTGTAGTCCAGTCACTATTCCAGCTCGGCTACCCCGGCTTACACTCCGGAATACATCTCATCCACTTTATACCAGAAGTGGTAAAAATTATGAAATTTACAAGAGAAGTTCCTGTCTATTCTCAGAGTACAACCAACAAGATGCGACTTTTCTCAATTTATTTATATCTGTAAGACGCTCTACATGTTTCAGATGGTTTTTCCGTCCATCATCAGGAGCTCAAAACTGCACATACAGCGTCAGGTATTTGTCAGATCGTTACTGCTACCTGCTGCTAGCAGCAGGTAGCAGTAACGGTCTCACAAATTTAACGTTTCCCATCCCGAAGTGTTTAACGCATATATAAATATACAATGATGTATCGGTCAAACACAACAAAACCTCATTATGTTTATTATTGTATTAGGGCAACATGTTTCGATTCTTGCAGAGACATCTTCAGGCCCTTCTAAGATATCTTAGAAGGGCCTGAAGATGTCTCTGCAAG
>Ga0123354_10015949_pt1 | contig 11769 bp, 2 predicted proteins | sample TergutLab28metaG_2_FD_97872 | JGI IMG/M metagenome (GOLD analysis project Ga0123354, IMG submission 97872) | Labiotermes labralis P4 segment gut microbial communities from Petit-Saut dam, French Guiana - Lab288 P4 | ecosystem: Host-associated > Arthropoda: Insects > Digestive system > Gut ... | reverse complement strand
GTGTATGTGTGTGTTTTGTGTGTGTGTGTGTGTGTGTATGTGTGTGTGGTTTGTGTGTGTGTGTGTGTGCATGTGTGTGTATATGTGTGTGTGGCGTGTGTGTATGTTTGTGTGGTGTATGTGTGTACGTGTGTATGGTTTCTTTGTGTGTGTGTGTGTGTGTGTGAGTGCATGTGTGTGTGTGTTTGTGTGTATGTTTGTGTGTGGTGTGTGTGTGTTTTGTGTGTGTGTGTGTGTGCATGTGTGTGTATGTGTGTGTGGCATGTGTGTGTGTATGTTTGTGTTCTACATTTCGACTCGTAGTTCATTTGTTTAAATTTTTCGAACTTGCTACGAATATTACAACATTGACACAACTGAAAGACGCTCCATATTTACAATTCAGAATTTCTAACGTAAAATAATAAAAACGTGGATAATGGCTGAAATTTTTTTGGAATAGCAACGCTGTCGCTGTTAGGTTTAGGTCTTGAAATAATTCAGGGTAGCAACAAACAAAAAGCATGCAAATTTATTAAGATATTGCTTTGCAGACTGAAGTGATCCAGGCGATTGCCGTGATATTTTTTTTTTTTATTTCTTGCCACGGCTTTAATTAACAAGCCGTTCGATTTAGATATAACACGTTTGTTGTAAGATTAGATCATCTACATATCTATAGGCCTATAGTACAAACTAATGATGAGTATGTGTGAATAATTGCAAACATAGCGCCGACAGTAAACTACATCCAAGTAAAAGTTCTTTTAATTAAAGAAGATAATAGTATCAGTAATAATAATATTAATAATAATAATAATAATAACCCTATATATAACTGAGAATATCTTCAACACCAATGTAGGATTTTAGTACTTCTTGTATGTCTTTGTTTAATTTTGACTGAAGTACATATAGTTCCTTGGGATAATTCATTGCAAAACACAAATTATAGCACCGACTCTTTCCTTAGAAATTCTTTACTGCAATTATAAACACATGGAGGTTTTCGGTCTGTGTTTTGGAGCACCATCGTGTTAGTTAAACGAACTTTTAAAGTTTCATTTTTCAAGTTCCAGAGAAGCCTGCAAGTGTAAATAGGAAATTGTTTAATAAAACGTAATTAAGAAGCCTTTTATTATAAATAACCTGATTTTTATAAAGGTCTTCTGGAGTTTTAAAATTCTTCCAGATAATTAAATATCTTCATACATTATTTTGAGACGCAAGCTGTTAAATTAATCGAGATTAAACAACAGGTAAATTAAAAATCGCGAACAAGATTTCAAACCATGTTTGGGTTTATTACGCTATGAGGATAGATAAAACATATGTGTTCCTTCTATTTTGTTATTACGTACGTTGAAAGGGATTGTTTTTTCAAATTCTCCAATTTTCAGAGAAAATATCAAGCTTTATTTCAGTTTTCCTTAAACTTTCTGTCAATGGCATTCCGTAGATGATAGAGCCCTTTCAACCCTCAAGTTTAGTTTTCGAGTATTAATGATACTTTTATGTCGCAATCAATAGACACGATGTTGACTGCACTTCATATTTGCGGCGTTGAAGTTCTTTCACTAAAGTCGGCATAATAAACCACGAATATGCTTCTTAGCTCTTTGCTTACAAAAAACATTTACTTAAAATAAGGAATGTATTCCACGAAAGCAGAACTAAATGCTCCCTTTTAGTTTTTTTCCAGTGAAATATTCTTCCCTGATTAATGCATAAGTTATGATTTCCCATGCATATTAACTACATAATCTTAATTTTATCTCCTTTTCCAGTGGAAGGTAGATGAATGTTCTGTTTCAGAGGTTAGGATCTACTATGAATAATGACTAGTCGAAAAAAAAGTGTATAATTTTCTTCTCAGCTACACGTGCAGAATGCGGGAAATCTAGTGTGTCGTCACAGAGTTGAATTTATAACGTAGGAGGAATTTACCGCGAAATTAATCATTCAGCCAAATCTACTCCTAGAACAACTTCGTTCTCTAAGAAGCATTATCTCTGGACTCCTAAGCTGTAACTGATACAAAAAGTCTTCTTACTTATGTTCCGCTAATGTGTTCCCGCATCTCGCAAGTTTCAGGATTAACTAATGCGTTCTGATTAGGAGTTTTGGGTTGCTCGTACTAGCGGAGGATCTGTTTGATCTATCACTGTTCAACGGTGCCAGAGCAGTCACCTTTGCCATATCAGAAAATGAGTGAGTGCTGTATCAAGCTTACGTACCCACTGCAGTTGCATTTAAATCCCCACAGCGCATGAACTTTGCGGCCACGTGCTTCTGCTGTGGCACTTATTTCAGTAAGAACTTGACACTTTCTTCAGCAGTTTGTGTGCTTTGAAAATATTTTGAATTGTGTAAAACAGCTATTTGATAATGAGAGAATATTACGATTTTAGTAATTACACAACACAACCTGTCCCTTCTTGTAAAAATCAAGTTCAAATGATATTTTATGTATTTAAGTCACAAGACTTAATCGCTTAAATCTTGTAAAATGAGAAGACGGGAAAATAGAATTAATTTAAATAACAACGCCACTGTGTCGAAAAGAACAACAAGACTATCGAGGTGATTAAATCAAGAAGGTGGACTGGTCATGTGGAAGGAATGGAGAAAAGAACATTTCTGACTAAATCGTAGTGTAAATACCAAAGAAAGGAACCTACATATCGTAGGAAGCATTAAAGTAGGCAGCAGAAACATATTAAAAAAGAACTTAAGAAAGGATAGCGAGATAAAAGTGACTCTAAACAGAGACGGATATTCAATTTTCACGTGAATGAAGATAAGTCCTTGAACTCTCTAAAAGCAGCTATATTAATGCGGGTATCCAGGGTGTCAGACAGGTCACTAAAAGTTCAGGCTGTATTTTATATTTTTTGCACCGCGCATTGTAATGTAATTACACAATATAAAGCAACAAAATATAATTTTTCTAAATTAATATTTTAGTTTCTAATTTTTCGTTGTCTTCTACATGCTTTGAACCCGAAGGTTCATCTTCAGGCAGACTGTTGTATATACAGGAATAAAGTGTGTCTTACATAAAGTTACAATAAAAGATTGTAGTCTTGGCAAAAAGAAAGTGTTTTAGTCCAGCGGCCGGTTTGCCTTCTTGACACTCAGTAGTCACCCCTATGAAGAATTACTAATGCAGCAAGGTTTCACTCGCAAACAACGTATGAGTTTAGTAAACTAATGTCTACAAATAATTACCAGACATGTTTTGGTAAGTACACTTCATATTTCTTTTCTATCTTGTTTGTAAAGCACGCTGTCTTTTCGTATCTTCATGGTGATGATATAAGATTTTCAGTAAAGCAATCACACAGCACTGTGAAGGCTTCCAAACGTTACTAATAACACGGAATATAAAGTTTTGCAACAAAACATGCTTTACATTCTGCAGGTATGGCTTTGTCGACATTTTATTTTGAGATTACAATTACTGCTTTGAACTTGTACACGCATGGCTCAAAACGGATGCAAGTACATTAAGTTCTTCCCGAGCTGGAAAGCAATTAAAATGTAATTAATGTAGCTTGGATTTAAGCAGATAAGTTAGTATTTAGCGTAAACGAAAGTGTCGTTTCGAGTAGATTTCATCAAAATTGTACGAGAGGAATAGTTTTAAAACACAGCGCAATAATTACCTAGACAGAACCACACATCCACTGGAACATAATATTGTGATAGGTAATGTATAATTTAACTTTCTGAGAAAACAGTGATCAACAACAGGAAATACTTTTGAAATGCTGCAGAAGAAGAATACTAAGAGATTCGAAGGGTTATTAGGTAATGTAGAGTGGTCCTGGAAATGTGTCATCCCCGTTGTGTGTGTGTGAAAATTGGAAATAGTATATAGTCGAACACAGCTATGTCAATTAAGATGTATTTAATGGCTATACTAGACAACTACATGTTTCGGCCTTTACTGGCCATCTTCAGGTTGTCTTCAAGAGATCTTTAGGTCACACTGTATACATTGTGCGCGCACGTGGTGCAGAGATCTCTACATACGGGCCTTATTGCCTAATGTAATTTCTATATGTGGTGGTATGCTCTGACTAGAGACACGATAGGGTCTGGTGGCTAGTGTCGAGTTTGAAGGTTCTAACCACCAGACCCTATCGTGCCTCTAGTCTGAGCATAACACCACATATAGAAATTACATTACGCAATAAGGCCCTATGTAGAGATGTCTGCACCACGTGCGCGCACAGTGTATATAGTAGGATCTTAAATTCTCTTGAGGACAACCTGAAGATGGCCAGTAAAGGCCGAAACATGTGGTTGTCTAGTATAGCCATTAAATACATCTTAATTGACATAGTTGTATTTGACTACGTACTCTTTCCAAAAGAAGTGGTGCTACATCTTCTAACCTACCAGCGTCTCACATCCACCAAACAGTACACAGAAGGTTCCTGATGTTTCTTTTGTTTTCTAAATGGGTGCTTATTTATTTATTTATTTATTTGGCTGATTACTCTTCTAAGTCCCTCTGCATTCAGGCTATTGGCTTCCATTGCAAGAGTTGACTCAGTTACACTTGATAACTGAAAGTGCTGTGTTGCCGTTAATTTAAAACAACTAAGCATCAGGACCCACACTGTCAGTCGCCGCTGCCTCGCCACCCACAATATCACAATGTCCACCGCACGTCATATTCTTTCCACGCGCTGTGTTATAACTTTGCAATTCTCGCTGCTCATTAATTCCTGCATACAGTAATGATGACGACGTAGACAGCATCAAAGAGCAACTTAACATTTCGTTTTCACAGTTTTTTTATTACCAACTGATGCACAAGAGAATTGTTTTTAATGGAGTATTAAAATTTACATTAAAATTAATAAATTAGATGAATTCAAAAACAATATTGTTAACATTTCAAACTGTGAGGTAAGCACCACTAAAGAAATGACGTAGCCGCCGTATCCAATAAAGAAGAGCAAAATTGATTATAGCGCAGGTAACGTGAAAACGAAATTTTCACATTTGTACCGTGCATCCTGATATTATCAAAGTTTTATTACCACCTGATGCACAAGAGAATTGTTTTTAGAGGAATGTTAAAATTTACCTTAAAGTTAAATTAGCTCCAACATGTTTCGGTGTGATCACCATCATCAGTGAGCGTACTGTGTGAGCGTGCTAATGTTAAAACAATTGGTTAAAATACACCATTGTGGTTAATCTGTTAGTGTGGCTGCGTAGGTTAACAGGTCATTATTGGTGTATGTATGTTGCGAGCAGACATACATACACCAACAAGGACCTGATAACATATGCAGCCACACCACAAGATTAGCTACAATGATGTATTTTAACCAATTGTTTTAACATTAGCACGATCACACAGTACGCTCCCTGATGATGGTGATCACACCGAAACATGATGGAGCTAATTTAATTTTAATGTAAATTTTAACATTCCTCCAAAAACAATTCTCTTGTGCATCAGTTGGTAATAAAACTGATAATATCAGGATGCACGGTACAAATGTGAAAATTTCGTTTTTACGTTACCTGCGCTATAATCAATTTTGCTTGTCTTTATTGGATACGACGGTTACGTCATTTCTTTAGTGGTGCTTACCTCACAGTTTGAAATGTTAGCAATATTGCTTTTGAATTCATCTACTTTATGATTTTTCCTATGCTATTTATCAAAACTTAACACACCACCACGTTACGGTCTTCTGTTTGTCCCTTCCAACAAAAATATCATCACATAATAACTATTTATAATGTGATTAAACACGAAGTAGATTAAAATTAGTAAATACGGGTTGTTGCAATAACAGATGACTAATTTGACTGTGATGCGTGCTCAATCACAGTATCAATTATTTGTAATGACATTTTTTTCGGAAAAAGTCCATAAAATGAATGAGTTCAGACGTAATAAACATCATCAGAATCCTGCAGAATAGTAAGACTCTTATCATTGCCTATCAGGACAAGAAAACAGGAAATATGTCTGGCCCCAAGGTAAGAAGTTCTTCGAAAATGTAATGAAAACCCGACCAATAAATGACTTGCAAACGTGTGGAAAGACAGACAGCTATCAATCGCCCCAGAACATGAAGGATTTAAGTTTTATTTCGAAAAGGTGTGAGAAAATGATGACATGCGACTGTATTCAATAATAAACCACACAACACGTGACTATTAAATAACAAGACAATTTTTAAAAGCAGTTTAAGGTATTTATTTTATCTAGATGTTATAAGATAGAGAGTATTTTCCGTCGGGAACTACACACTGATTAGTAGGAGCTTTTGACGTTTCGAAGCATCCTCCCAAGTCGTTTCATGGGAGTGGTTTAAGAACTCCGGTACCCCTTCCATAAGAAGCTGAGGGGTGTGGTGCCAGTTTCCTCAATTTCTCAAGAAATGTAATGCCCGAATATTGCTAATTCTTTTATCCAACATGAACACAGGAAGTTAAAAATCCGCTTATAATAAGTATCATTACTCGCGGCAAATTCAACGTAACGGCAAGTCGTTTATCATGCGAAAGAGGAAATGTGTTCAGCTGTAAATATTATGCGTTTACTGTAGTGACAAACAGTCTAAATCAAGAACTACTCCCATTCAATTTAATGGCCAAGTTTCGTAAGTAAAATATCCAGTTGTACGGATAAATTAATAGCGTGCTTCTTACATTAAAGCGCACGAACTCAACAGTGATAGATATTCTGACAAGTGAGGTTCGTGTTTTTACGTAGAACATAATAAACATTTGTAGAGATCTTCATGTTTTTACCGTGCATCAATGACATTAAAACACTTTATTATCCAACAAATGCACAAATATATAATTCGTAGATACAATTACAATTTTTATAAAATATTTAAAATTGCTCCAACATGTTTCGGATCACAAGGGATCTATCATCAGGGAGCTCTATGCAGTGCTTGGCTAAAATTACAGTAATGGTTCTAACTTCTCTGTTGATATGGACGTAGTCGGTGTTATGGCAACATATTTGCCCGTGGTGCGTGTGGTACTGCATAGTCTCTCTATACTGTGCAGTACACACACGCACCACGGGCAAGATAGTCTAGACTGTGCAGTACACATACGCACCACGGACAAGATAGTCTAGACTGTGCAGTACACACACGCACCACGGGCAAATATGCTGCCATAACAGCGACTACGTCCATATCAACGGACAAGATAGAACCATTACTGTAATTTTAGCCAAGCACTACATAGACCCCCCTGATGGTGGATCCCTTGAGATCCGAAACATGTTGGAGTAATTTTCAATATTTTATAGTAATTCTAATTGTGTCTACGAATTATACATTTGTGCATCTGTTGGATAAAAAGTATTTTATTTGTAGAGATATTCCTTTTCGCCACAGATATTTATATTAATTACATGCCCTGAACGTAAGAATATACATATCTATTATGTCGCAAACATCTAAAATGTTACAGAATGTTTCCGTAGCATTTAGTGATTATGATGAAAGTTAAACAAGAAGCAGCTGTTTATTCCCGATCTATATTTAAACCTTTGTCTTCATACGCTATGTCTTCTTACATTTGCTTCAGGCATTTTGTTGTTGATGCTTTGTTTGTCACATTAATTATATGGGGCATCTCGTTTAACCAAGCGATGTTGTAGCCTACAGCCACTTACAAGACGCTTTTAACAGCAAAATGTTTCGTCGAATTTACAGTGTACAATATGAAACTTCATTGTTATAATATATGAATACCACAAGCACAAAAGAACATGGGGATGTTACCGGTGCATTCGATTCAGTAATCCACGGCCTATACTTTTATTGAAGGAAAAAGTTCAATGCTTCTTCTTATTGTTTTCTGTCAACTGGTATGTAAAAATCAGTCCCGTTACAGGCCTGGAGTGGCCCAGAGGGTTCCAGGAAGTTAAGGTTCCCAGATTTCATGACAACGGCACAGGATGTTGGTAAGGTTGTCAGCCTTACGCATCGGCCGCCTTTACCCCCAGGAAATGCTCCTAGTACTCATTTCTGTTAGAGGCTGAGTCGACACCACGACCATAGTGCGATCGAAAGGACTTCATGTCAATGAAAAATTCCAGTGACACCAGCTGGGATCGAAATAGCGACCTTCCGATTTGTAGCATAGCACCTTAACCACTGTGCCACTGCGGTCCCCCCAACTGGTATGTACACAAGCTTAATAATTTGCAATACAGTTTTGTGTGTTAAAACTTCTGGACTTTTTATTTATAAATTATAAGTTCAACAAAGAAGACTACGCTGTTATTTCTTCCTATATATGGTCTTGAACAAAAAATGAGGAAGAATTTATTTGATGTGGAAAAGCTTATTGGGAAATTCAACACTTAAAAAGTTAGCTGCGTACTGAAAGATAACAGGTATATTAAATTTAACGTGGAGTGCTCCCACCTTCCTACCACACTTGTGTTTATTGATATCATTGCTATTTTATAAGAGTTGTATTAGAATAAACATATGTAACAGATTTACACTCTAGAAGCCCATAATCGCACAACCACCCAATACATTTTCCATCATTTACGATACCCGAAGATTTATTACCGAATTATGATACTGATTAAACGTGTCCAAATTATCACACCACATTCATATAAGATTTGCGTGTCTGATGTTGAATATTACCTTGACGTCTACGTCTACGTCCCACAATTTGTCTCATGGCTCCAAGGCTTTACAGTCAGTAAATTCTGTTACTCCATTTCCATGCTAACTTAATGAATCTTGGTTTGCCCATCTGGTTAATATAAGCTAAATATTTGTCAGTGATTTTGAGGAAGTGTTTATTTGTGGTTTATTTGGAGACATTTTATTTGAAGGCTAATTTTAAACACATATAGAAATTTTGGAGTAATTTTTATTAATTTATGGAACAATAATTTTAAACGATTATTTCCAAAACAAGTAAGGAAAGGCAACTGAAAAAGCAACATTTTTAACCAATTCGCAAAAGCTTTAGAAACTGCTGTGAGGAAAGTACAGAAATTGTTGTTTATAATTGCAATGCATAATTTTAAATTTTAATCTTACAGACGCCTGGCTTACATATAGTAACAAACAGCAAAATTATTTTAATATTATAAGGATATAGGTTTAAGCTATTTTTATACAAGTCAGTAGCAGTTATGAGGTAAACAGAGAACTTTATACACACGTGTAATACTTAAGTTGAAGACTAAATTACAAAACAGGCCTGAAATGTAAACAATTTAGCAGTGTCGAAAGGCACCAACAGATGACGTGAATGCAATACAGTAAAATCAGTAAGTAATAATGGCGAGAAAACAGCGTTGATAAGCAAGTGACTGGTGATTTTTATGCGGTAAAACTTTGCTGTTGTTGATTTCAACACACTTGTATTGTTTAAAGCCACAAGGCGTACACAGAATGAAGTTAAATTAAACTCAGAACATCCGCTTTGAAGGGATCATTAGCGAATGTTGAACTGACACACAAAACGCGATTAGCCCTCTTGATCGGACGACAATGAAACACATCTATTCTGAAAGTGGAATTTGAAAACTTAACGTTATGTGAGATGAAATCAGTGATATATATTAGTCACATTCTGAACTAACAGCCTGGAATGACTTACAACTGTTAAGTGAAGATGTGAACCGAAACTATTTCTATTTTCGATTTTATTTATAAAAACGGTTATTATAGGATAGAAGGAAACAAACAGAGAGGCACAGTAGAGCGGAAAAGTGAAGAGAGCATGCGAAAAAAAATTGCAGAATGGTGAAGAAAGAGACACCAAGAAACTAGAAGTGAAGAGAAAGAAAGAAAGGAAGGAGAAAGAAGATGGCGGGAGGGAGGAAATAGTATAAACGTGAGAAAGTATGAGAGGGGTGAACTGCAGGCAAGGCAAGTGTACAAAATTAGAAGTTGAAGCTTATCGTCAATTCCTATTTCCGACGAAATATGTGTAAGCATTTTCAATTCCCCGGTGAATGCCAATTTAATTGCCAATCTCATAACCCCACCCAGGAATTTATTAACGAAATACTATTCAGTGAATAGTACAAATTAAGACGTTAGTTATGCAGCTGTCTCTATTTTCTATTTAATTTCTGTGATTAGGTACATACGATTTTATTGACACTGACCTTAGAAATAATCACACTGCATATCTTCCCTTAGGGACGAGAGACCAAATTTCGCACCCGGATACAACAACGGGTATTTTTATGGTTTCGATAAGACAAAAGTTTCGTAACTAAAATGAATTCGTTCTACTCATCATGAGTTTGAAGATAAGGTTTTAATGCAAGCGGTGCCAATACTGGTCTGTAATAACCTAAACAGACTCCAGTTCTTTTAAGTATGCATTTATTTATATATTCTAGTATCCAGTCACTGTGATTAAGACATTGTATCGGGAACGTTGCGTTAACTTGAGAAAGACCAGTTAACCCTCATGATTATATGACAAAATAATGAAGAAGTACATTTATCTATTATTCGGTACTCAGATTTAATGTTGTGTAGTTGACACACATTGATTTGTTTTGTTTTGTTGTGGTTTTCTTTTAGCATTCTTACATGTACTGTATGTTAGTCATAAGCTAATTTTTCTCATGCTTAGTTCTCGCCTCTCTTAAGACCAGGAATGGGAGGAATATAATTTCCTTCCATTTCTTTTGTTTATAACTGGACTCGCTAAGTGTATCGCGTGAGCAGTGTGTGGAGCAGCACATGTAACAATAGTTGCTTTGTTCTGTGGGAGCAGTCTGCTGCGTAGCTCGAACTGTGTCTGAGCAGCAGAGTCCGAAGCTGGACAGTCAGTGAGTGCGAACAGAAATGAAGAGTCCATTGGCGAGAATTATCACTGATACATTTCAGTTGTAAATGCAATTACTCTATACTCTTGCACAATAAAACTCGAATATATTCTGTTTGGGGATTATTGAGAGGGTGTGCGACCTGCCCGACTCCCCGTCTTAACCAGAGTTACGAGCTCCGTCCTCCCTGGGAACGACATCTAAGATACGTTCCTCATCGGGTCCACAACGGATACAACATTAACACATTTTTTCCGAATATCACGGCAAATAAAAAAACATGACATCTCTGTTACCTTGGCTGTACGTACAGATTTCATACTAAGGTTGAACGAAAACAAACCTTCTAGTTCCAGCATTTTCAGAGCAAAGAGAAGTAAATATTTACGCCTTGTACAAACAGGAGCACCTTTAGCATGTATAGAGACTCAGATCAAACTCGTGACGTTAAATCAACAGCTCGAATGTTTGTCCAGTTACTCTAGAAATTTCTGAAGGAGAGGCTCATGTCATTTCACGACCATAGTGCAGTCCATGATGTTACAACTCTCGCAGTTCAACACGCAAACTTGCATTTCAATAGCTGACTGCTGATGCATGCTTTTCCACCGTCCCTGCAGTTTCAACAGTAGATCAAGAGCAAATTCCGTGAGCCTGTTTCTTCCTTCTGTAATAAGAAGACGACATGGCAAAATAATTTATTTACGTGCGGAACTTTCTCATTGTATATTTTGTTCCTTTCATTCAACGGGTACAGAAAGTCCTGTAATCTTCCGTATTAGCTTTCATGTCTTGTCATATAGACTAATGAGCAGAACTGCAAATTCCCGACCCTGACCTTGCATCATAAAAGGAACACATCTACGAATCCTATTTGCGGCCGACCCCCTTCAGATCTGGTTTAATAATTAAGGAATTACTTCTTCTTCTTCTTCTTCTTCTTCTTCTTCTTCTTCTTC